>Ga0182016_10000878_pt1 | contig 37313 bp, 34 predicted proteins | sample 712S2MmetaG_FD_120491 | JGI IMG/M metagenome (GOLD analysis project Ga0182016, IMG submission 120491) | Permafrost microbial communities from Stordalen Mire, Sweden - 712S2M metaG | ecosystem: Environmental > Terrestrial > Soil > Wetlands > Permafrost | place: Sweden: Stordalen | collected...
ACACTTTCTTGATGTCATCGTTCATTGCGTTTTCTCCTCTCCCGGAAATGGCCCCTACTTCAGGCCACACTTATTCTGATACAGAAACAGCCTGCTGTGCGATTGCGATAAGGTCTATATCCGCCTCCGCCCGCGCCGCCCACTCCGCCGAGCGGTCCTTGCCGGATAGCCAGTTGTCGGCCCAAGCAAGCCAATCCGAGTTTTTATACACGGATCGGGCGCAAAGTATAGCAAAGCGGATTCGATGGAAAGTGGTTACAACGGGTAACGGGATTTGGCGTATTGTGGTGATCTCGGAGTAGCCGACTTTTAGTCCTTTATCGGAAAGAGTTTTCCCGTCGGCCTCCGCTTCCCACAAAATCGGATTGACAAAATTCGCATGTATCGGATTGAGGAAAACCGCAAGCAACGGATGGGTATAAGCATGTAACCATCCCGGCCCGCACAGCTCATCGGTTCCGTTTGTCCTGTGGGTCACGCCTTCGCCCCATTGAGTTTTGTCGTAGGTCTGGGAGTTGGCATCGGTCAGCTTGTAGACAACTGCTTTGCGGTCAAAGAATGTCGGTTTCATATCAGGACTCCTCATCTTCCGGCTCTTGGGCTTTGACACCATCCGGAGCGCGCCCGAAAAACTCACGCGCGGCACACTGCAACATGGTCTCACCCGTTTCTAGCCTCGCGGAGCCGTTGCAGCATAAACCACGCGGATTTCTGTGTAACTCCAATTTCCTTTCCAAGTTGCAGAGAGGAAATACCCTTGCGAGCAGTGACGAGCAGATACATGGCGTAAAGCCATTTGTGAAGCGGGATGTGCGACCGCTCGAAGATGGTGCCAGTACGAATCGTAAAATCGAGCTTACAGGCGTTGCAGCGATAGAAGCCAACTTTGGGCTGCTTACCGATGCGCTCACGGCTCTTGCACTCAGGGCAGAACGGACCATCGGGCCAGATGCGCGATTCGAGGTACAACCGTGCCGACTCAGGCGTCGGGAACATCTCGAAAAGCTGGAAGGTACTGATCGTGCTCTTGCTCATAAAGACTCCATGCCGGGTTACGTACCGGCCCGAGGTTCCAGCCCCGACGCTCCTCAAGCCCGGAGTGGGCTGTGGTGGAGATCAAGTTCGCGCTGGCACAGATCGCAAATTATCCGGGACAAGTTGCAGCACTTCGGCGGGCGCAACCAGATCGCCGCCCTCGCTATTGCTACAAGCATATCTGACCATTTGCCTTGCTGCGAATCCGGCAGCCTGCTCTGGGGTGGTTCCGACGTGCGCTCCCATAAATCCGCCCCCGAATTTGCCGCTCACGGTCGCGACGTAATGGTTGGCTCTTTTGTCGATGATTACAGTGGCTCTCATTTTAGGGCTCCTCTCAGTGATTGTGAGTTAGTCGATAAATTCGCGACGTACAGCAATCGCCGCTTCCGCGTCGGCAATCGATCCGCCAGCCGCAAGGATGTCCATAGCTTTCCGACCAGCCGACCCTTTGCCAGTGTTATCGGCCCAGTGCGCACTCTCATCTTGCTGTTTGGCCTTAAGGTACAGGGCAGCGCGGGGATTGGCGGCGATCATGGCAGCCAGTTGCTCTGCAAAGCTCTTATTCTCGACTTTCGGCGGGCGGCATCCGTCATTCGACTCGTCGTCCATCATGCGGTTAAATTCGCGGCTGTAGCGCTCGCGCTCGTTGTAAGCGGCATCGCTCAAGCGAATCATTTCTTGGATGCCAGGGACGGCGGCCTCCAGAGCATCTTGCGCGGCCTGCTCGGATGCGGCGACTTGAGCATCAACCCAGTCGGCTGTGATGTCAGGCACCGAGACGTTATCGCCTATCACTCGGTATCCGGCCTTGTTGTCGAGCCGCTTGGTGGTGCGCTGCAATTTGAGGTTGATGGTCTTTCCGGCGGCGGTGATGATTGTGAGCTTGCTCCCCTCTACCGTGATGGTGCTTCCGGTCGGGGTCGTGTGAGTGGCTGTCATCTGATTTCTCCTGCGGCTGGATGCCGCTTAACTGTCTTTATAGTAGATAACTCGCTGCATTTTGTCAAGAACTTTATTCGCTTTATTTTGAAAGGGTTAGCGACTCATGTATATAATTCCCTTTATCAGGACGGGGCGCGTTACTGGTGTTCGACGCAACCCACAGTTACCAAACTTGCCGAGGACCGCGCGGAGCAACTCAAACGAGACCCCGACAAGGTCGTGCAGGAATTTGACAAGCGCCTGCGAGCCGACCTGCGCAAGATGAGCGACTTCAAACGCATGCATCCTACCTCCCGGCCCGTTTAACAACCCACCATGCCGTAATGCCTTTATCTTCACAAGCGCGACAATTCCCTCACTGCGTAACCAAATCCTGTTAGTAAGCAGCACCAACTTATCTAGTTGTGGGGTAAACACAAACACCAACGAGTAGCAACATTTAGAATTTGGTTTGTCTTTTTCTTGCACCACCGGCCTCTCTTTCTTGATCGTATATCTTGCCCAACTTACCACTATCCAACGGCAGTAACTTATCGGCATTGCGTATGGCCCACAAACGCTGGCGGCCTCCCAAGGTAGTAGGTACACCTTGCCCATCGAACACTTTACACAACCCGGCACGTCTTAATTCTCTAGCCAACCCATTGGCCGTTACCCTGGTTTCGCGTTGTGGGTCGTAGATACCATGCAGCTCCGTGGTAGTCCATAGTTGGTAGTGTAGCGGCTTACCACCCACCTGCAACACACGGTCGGGTTCTTCCTTTAGCATGGCTACCCAGCTAGCGCAGTCACTACGGCCACTATCTATCATGTCCAACTTGCTGCTAGTACTCGGGGCTTTGCCAGCCGGATCAAAACCTGTCATGTCCAGGTTAAGCAGGTAATAAAACAGCGCCGCTGCGCCATTCTGCGCCAACCAATCAAAATAACTAATGTAAAAACTACGGGGCTGCGGCTGCCCCTTAACCTCGTGTACAAAATAACGGCGATCATTGTCATCAATAAAAAAACTGTCCGGATGATTACTGGTAAAGTAGTAGTTCAAGCAATCGGGCACGGTGTAGCTACTAATATACTTGGGGTTTAGCCGCAACAAACGTTGTGTTATCATGCTCTTCATGCGGTCAGCACTACTACGTTTGTTCTCGCCGCCACTGGTTATCTCATCCCCCATGACAAATTGTTTGTTCTCAGCCCACTCATTATGGGTGCTGTACAAATCGCGGTCCCCTATTTCCGTGCTGTTATCACCATATATCTTAAACATGGTGTAGCCTATAGCGCTTTTGCCAGTGCCGTGGTGGTTGCCCCACAATACGCAGCAACTGTACAACTTCTCACCAGGGTACTGCAGCGGATAAGCTAGCCATTGCTCAAACCATGTGCGATCATCGGACTTAGCCCCGACAAACAAGTAATCCAGCAGTTGCGTCCATGGCGCTACAATGCCCGCTGCAGGCTGCACGGCCCAACCTTTCCACACATTTAACTCCCCGCTGGCAGTTACACGAGGCTGCCCCGGTGCGTACGTTACCTTGTGCACAGTGGCGCGCGCGGGCCACTTAAGCCACTCCTTAGCGGCGCTCTTCTCCACCATCTTTGTAGTTGTAGCCGTAACCTGGTTCTCGTGATATATGCGCGTGCTGTAGGCGTGGTCAGTAAAAGCACGGGGTGCCATGCGTTGCAGGTTAGCCAGCTTAAGTATTAGGCCGGGTTCTTCTACGTAAATCACCTCCTCATTCAGCTGATGCAACTCCGCTGCCCGCAGCCATGGCTCAGCTGGCAGCAATAGTGCTTCCATTAATTTGTCCGTACCAAGGGCCACAATGTAGTCGTCCAGCCCAGTCTTGCTACCGGCCTGTAGCGCGGGCAAACGCACTACAGCTGGTACTGCGCCCAGATTACACAGCTCGCGGGCCAGCGCATTCTCAGCTTTTACAACTTGGTGGTTGCTGGCCGCGTCGCTATCGTACACTATGTACACCACACGATCCTTCCAAGTAAATTCGGCAAACTGTGGCAACAAATGTACACCACTGGCACCGGCCTTAAAGCACCACACTCCACCCAAACCTATGCAGGGCACACCGTGCTTAGTGCTGCAGGCAGCCTTTAATTCCCCTTCGGTAATTAGCACCGGCTTGCTGGCATCCTTGCTGTACGCAGCCCAGTCTATGTAGGGTGGCAGATACAACTCATTCATGGTGCCTACGGTCTGCCCGTAGCGCAACTGTTTTAACTGCGCAGCCACTAGCCGAGCAAACCCACTGTCGTGGCCATACTCCAAGTACCTAAATCGGTAAAACTTACTAGGCTTGCCGTTTATACTAAAGTACGGAATCACAAACCCAGCCCGGTGTGCGGGCAACGTGGCGTGGGCAGTGGCCACTTGTTGGCTGGTTAAAGGTGTGTACTGCAACAGGTGGGCGTCTTGGCTGCTGAGTGCGCTAGCATGTAGCTTCTCTAGCATAGCCTGCTCTACCTGTTTAATAGTTGCAAATACGCTGTGCGGCTTACCCACGGTAGCACTTAATACCTCCATGGTGTATGTTCCCTTTGTCGTGCCTATTTGGCAAACTTATTTGGTGATGTGTGTGTGGGCGCTGTGGCAATTTCCTTTACGCTTAACGGCGTGGGTACATGCAGCTTGTACTGGTTGGCCGGCCGGGCACAGTAGCGGCCGCCCTGCAAGTCACGCCAATAGCCCTGCAACAAAGGTACGGCAACCTTGTACAGCTCTACTTGGCAATGTTGGCACACGGCGGTAGCAGTTGTGTAGTTATGCGCCATGCTGCGCTTCGTCTTGTTTTAGCGCCGTACGCAACATTTGCAGTGCTACGCTGGTGCGGCTGGGCTGGCGGTTAACGCGTGGTATACCGCTGTTGGTAGCACGTTCGCGGGCCTTTAAGCGTAGCCATATGTTTACTTCACTAGTGGTGCGGCTGCCAGCCCTTAGCCATAACAGGGCTTGGTTTATCTCCTGCTGTGTGTTTATTACCTTTATAGGTTTGTGTACAGGCTGCTGCAGGTGCAGGCACATGGCACGTTGTACAGCGGCATCTAGGGCCAACAGCAAGTCTGTGGGTATGTGTATTAGCAGTGTGCATTCTTGTTGAGACAATGCTTTTTGTGTCCTTTCGAGAACTAGTTTGTGGCGGCGGGCAGCACCACATAAAACTAAGTACTGTGAGTGCAAGCGCTAAGCTAGGCTAGCACAGCCGCACAGGCCTAAGCAATCTAAAGTGTGTTAATTGCATAAGTGTTTTGTTTGCTTGTGTTTAGCTGCTGTTTGAAAAATTAACAGTAACCAATTAGCAGGGGCAAAACTCTTAGGTATCTCAATCTATAGTATTATCCTTAGTGTCCCTCTCTATTACATACATATATATATATATGTTAATGTGTTAATGTGTTAAATAGAGATGGTTACAGCCAATGTTTACGCAGGTTTTTGCAATTAACATATTTGTTTACACATTATATTTTAGCGCTCGGTTTTGTGGCTCCCGGGTGCTTAAACATTGGTGTTTACACAATTATCACACCCACCACAGAGCGCGAAGGCGGTTCTTTGTGCTTGCAAGTGTGCCTAGCTGTTGTGTATCTTGCTAACTAGTTAACGCTGGCCGTAGCGGTTTGCATTTTTGGTCCGCTGGTTGCCAACTATGACGGCATCGCGGTCACACCGAGATAGTTCGGCCCACGTTGAATGGGTTCGAGATATTTCCACAACGAATTGAGGACAACGTGGATCTACAAATTAAGGACGACGGCAAGGGGATCGTGTTCACCGCGGTACCCACCAAGAACGGTAACCCAGTAACCCTGCAACCCGGCCAAGTGCCCACGTGGACTCTGAGCCAGGTTGGCATTCTTAACCTTGCGGTCGATTCAACTGGCTTGATCGCTACCGGCACGCTTCCTGCTCCTCCGATTGACGGTACAGCGTTCACGGCTACGATCTCGCTTACGCTCGCCGACAACACGGTTGTGTCCAACACCAGCGCGCCGTTCGACATTGTTCAAGATGCCGACAATGTGGATTCGTTTATAATTCAGGAAGTGGCAAGCTAACCTGAACATTGCGGCATGTGTCGGCAGCCTGTAGCACGGCTGCCGGTAACCATGCAGCCCGGTGCATAGTCGTACACACCGGGCACGGCGCTGCACTGCCGCACAGTGTGCAGCCACGTGCTACGTTCTGGTCTAACTATGTGTACAACTATGTGTACCACATTGTGATACACAGGGCTGTTGAGGAACGTGTGTCGCAACACGTAGTTGTTCGTTGTTACAACACACAACTTGGGTGTTACAACACACAACTTGGGTGTTGTTAGTGTGTCGCAACACGTAGTTGTTCGTTGTTACAACACACAACTTGGGTGTTACAACACACAACTTGGGTGTTGTTAGTGTGTCGCAACACACAACACACAACACACAACACACAACACACAACACACAACACACAACACACAACACACAACACACAACACACAACACACAACACACAACACACAACACATAGGCACTCGGTGTCGTAGGCGCTACGAACCATGCCACTGACTATTCTGCAGCAATAGGATTTTTTTCGGGCGTCGGGGCACTTGCTGCTATGCACACTTTCTGAAATTTGAATTTACTGAGGAACCTTAAACAATGAACCAACACAACAGTGGTGGTATGCCTTTTCGCCTTATCTTGTTGGTAGCAGCATTTGTACTGTTTACGATTAACGCTGTTACTTGGCTGGAGCCCTGGCCGTGGCGCAACCGTCTGTTGTCGGCAGGGCTGGCTTGTTTAGTGGCCAGTATGTTTTTCAGCAACTAGGGGGTGCGCGTGCATGCAGCACACTATCACATACGAAAAACACCCAACTAACAAAGGGTGCCTGCGAGTAGTTTGTTCCTGCGGCATTAAACCCCTGGACGTTCTAAACAAAACCGATGCTTTGCGCATTACCGACGTACATTTGAAAGCTGTTGCAATTAAGGAGAGCGGCGCACATGGACAGACTACCTACACACGATCCTGCGCAACTTGTAGCTGAGTTCTTACTGGAGCGTACTGATTGGTCCCCACAATTGCTGCTAATGCCTGACGACCGTGTATGTGTGGTAGGCATGTGTTGCCAACACACGGTGTATGCCATAAGTTTAGCTGATTTTGTTGCTATGCTTGCGGCTGTGCCCAGCCCAGAGGCCAACAATTGAGCAACCGTGTATGCCTGCTAAGCAAGCGTGAGGTAGGCCGCCTGGATCATTACGGCTTAGAGCCTAACCACAGTGAACACCTGCACGTAACTGTGAAAGAAGCCATGCAGCTTATAACTAACGACACCCACCGTGCTACCGGTAATACAGCGCAGTTGCGGGCCGTGTGCGAGCAGGGTAGTAACAATCGTCGCTGGTGTGGCCGTCCCAGCAGTGGGTACCGGGTAATGCAGCTGGTGCCTGTGTAATCCTAAGTTAGTGCCTCAGCAGCAGCAGAACACGTACTCACAAAAATCCATTGCGTGGTTTACTGCGTAAGTCTAGCTGGGGCACTTTAATACTGCGAGCGTGAAAAATGAGAAAACCTAAGCCGGGCCAAGAGCCTAACGTAGTGATTAAGTCCTACGGTAAGAAGAAAGTAGCCGTGGTTAAGTTGGACCTTACCGAGGAAGTGCCTAGGAAAGTATACGAGGGGCGCGGCCAACCTTTTAAAAAAGGCAACCCATACACTTTTAAGCCGGGGCAAAGTGGTAATCCCACTGGGATACAGGGCCGCAACATAACGGTCATCAGCAAGGCATACGTGACCATGCTTAGCAACAAGGTGCCCGCTGCTATGGCCCGTCAGTTAGGGTTTGACCCCGACCACCCCGTAACATGGGCCGAGGCCATGGCCGCTGGTATGCTAAACCGCGCCGTAACCCACGATACTCCGGCTGCTAAGGAAATTCGTGAGGTAACGGAGGGCAAGCTACCAGAAAGTCTTAACCTAGACGGTAAGATAGACTACACAGCTGGCGCCGAAGCTAAAGACATTCTGGCAGGGAAACTTGGAATTAAGCAAGGCGGGTGAATTTCGGGAGCTTAGTAAGGCTGAGCAAGCACGGCGCATGGCGCAGCTTACTACTGAGCAGGCGGAAGCGCTTGTGTACGACTGGGATTTTTGGGCACGGCCCAGCCAGCGCCTACCAGCTAACAATGTACTGCCTAGTGGTGTGTGGGTAACTTGGCTGGTGTTGGCAGGCCGTGGCTTTGGCAAGACGCGTGTGGGCGCTGAGACTATTCGTAGCTGGGTACTTACTGGGGAGTACCGCACCGTAAACCTGATTGGTGCTACTAGCAGTGACGTTCGCGATATTATGATCGAGGGTGAAAGCGGCATCATGGCTATTTGTCCTAAGGGCGAGCGGCCGCTGTATCAACCCAGTAAGGCACGGTTAGTGTGGCCTAACGGTGTGGTAAGCCTATTGTTCAGCGCCGAAGAGCCGGAACGGTTGCGCGGTAAGCAGCATAGTAAGTTGTGGGGCGACGAAGTGGCTGCGTGGCGATACCATGAAAGTTGGGATCAGGCTAGTTTCGGTTTGCGCTTGGGTAGCAACCCGCAGATTGTAGTAACCACCACACCTAAGCCGGTGAAGCTGATCAAGGAACTTATCAAGGACCCCACCACGGTAGTTACTCGTGGTAGTACCTACGACAACAAACATAACCTAGCCGGTGCCTTCCTAGCTAAGATTATTACCAAGTATGAGAACACTAGGTTGGGCCGCCAAGAACTTAACGCTGAACTGCTGGACGACAACCCTAACGCCTTGTGGACACGCAAGCGTATTGATGAACTGCGCGTAGCCATGGAGCAGTTGCCCAGCACGCTGAACCGAATAGTGGTGGGGGTTGACCCTGCCGTAACAGCCAACAAAAACAGCGACGAAACGGGCATTGTAGCTGCAGGCCGTGATAGCCGCACGCCACCGCACTACTATGTGCTAATGGACAACACCTTGTCTGCCAGCCCCGATAAGTGGGCCGAGCGCGTAGTGGCAACCTATGACGGCACCGGTGCCGACCGCGTTATTGGTGAGGTCAACAACGGTGGTGATCTAGTAGAGAATAATGTTAGAAACAAGCGCGTAGGCATACCGTTTAAGGCTGTGCACGCTACGCGCGGCAAGGTAGTTAGGGCAGAGCCCATTGCCGCGTTGTACGAGCAGGGCCGCGTGCACCACGTGGGCACGTTCGCCGCGTTGGAAGACCAGATGTGCGACTTTGATCCGCAGTTAGAAGATCAGTCTAGTCCTGATCGCATGGACGCTTTGGTGTGGGCACTTACCGAGTTAAGCGAAGGTGGTGGCTTGTACGGGCTTACTACCTTGCTGGACAAAATAATGAAAGGCGAGTACACCGTAGGCCAAAAACCTGAAGAGGATACTATGGCTAAGAAGAAGTTCGGCATACAAACCAGTACCACGATAAAACCCACGACTGCGCCCAGCACTCCCAGTTGTCCGCAGTGCGCTGCTGTGTGCTTGGTGCGTATAGGCGCGCAGCAACATTGCAATGCTTGTGGGCATCAGTGGGGAGAACTGCCAAAGGTACACCATGGTCCTACACGTGGCGAGTACTTAGCCAAGACAAGATAGGCAATCTAGTTTAATTGGAGAAGTACATGCAACCGTTAGCTACAACGCCGTTGTCACTCTTCGATCGCATTGCCTCTATTGAGGCATGTCTAAATTCTTTCAACAACCAAGGCAGTGTCAGGGCAGCACCACCTACCGGACTTACCGTTGTACCTACGGGTGGCGCGGCTGGCAGCTATACCTATATTGTGGTGGGCAACACGGGTAGCCGCACCAGCGACAACGTAACGGCCAGCGTTACCAACGGCCCTACTACGCTGAGCGCCGCTGCTTACAACACCATTAGCTTTGTGCCTAACAACTTTTTCCCTAGCTACGATATTTACCGCAGTGCGGGTGGGGCATCGCAAGGCTATGTGGGTAGTGTTAGCTTGCCCAACGAATTGTACAAGTCACAACCCTATGCGCCGCTTACCTTTGTTGACAACGGCATTGTGGCCGGTGCAGCTAATCCGTCGTATGACACTACTGCTAATCTGGGAATTTTCGGGGGAGCAGGCGAGGGTGTTACCATCGGTAAGAACACCGAGTTGCTTGCTTTGAGCACCAGCGGTGCCACTACCGATACGGCCGGTAACATGTTGCCTGCCGGAGCTATTTTGCTAGGCATTGTAGCTCGCATTGAGCAGGCTATTACCACAGCAACCACGTGGGCACTGGGCGACAGTAGCACGGCGGCACGCTTCTTAGCTGCTGACAATGTGCTGACTGTGGGGCACACAGCCATAGGGTTGGCGCACTGGGCCGGTACGGTAGCAATGGTGCAGGCTGCGGCGGCTAAGCTGCGTATTACTTGCAACGGCACACCGGGCGCGGGCCAGCTGCGTGTGACGGTGTTCTACCTGCTGTTTACCCCTCCAGCATCCTAGGTTAATTCTAGGGCCAGTTTCCTAATAGGACTGGCCCTACTGTACTTAGAGTGTGCGCAAGAAAGGGGAAAGTGCAATGAGGAAATTGCTTTGGATTGCGCTGTTGCTGACGTTGTGTATATCGTCGCTGGCTGCACAGCAGGTAGTTATAGATACCTGTACTACCGGAGGGCTACCAGCGTGTGAGCTGCAGGCTACAGCCAACAGCAGTGGTACGGTAATTAAGATACCGGCTAATGGCGGACTAACTCCATCTTTTGAATATGGTTGGGTGGGGAGTCAGTCTGGGGTAAGCACCACGGTGCAGGGTTGCGGTACGTTGGGTAACTGCGACTTGCTGGATACATACAGTGGCAGCACAGCTACTGTGCGTAAGAGTAGTCAGTTTACCGGTGGTGCACCGCAGGCACCGTACAAGTACTACTTGATTATTTCTACTTGGACGGGTGGAAGTGGTACTTTTACAATGGATGGCCGCATTACTATCAGCCGCAATGCTGGTAGTAGTGGCTCCGGTTCTGGTGAGGCTTCTTACACTGGCACTCAGAATGTGCTGTCCAAGGGGTCAGCTACAGCGCACACACTGCAAGATAGCAGCGTTACAGATAACGGTTCTGGAGTTACGATAGGTTCACCCACAGGTGGGCCACAAGGGGCGGGAACTCTCAACGCAACCGGGGTGTATGCTAACGGCTCGGCGATCGGAGGCAACGTCACCGGCCCCGGCTCGGCTACGGCAAACGATAGTGCAGGCTTTGCCGATGGCACAGGCAAGGTGTTACAGGATACGGGAGTGTCGGAAGTCGGGGGAGTAGTTAAAGGCTCGCTGCTCGATAAGGGCGGAGCGCAGTACAACTTTAAGACATTATCGCCAATATCTGATGCTGTTGCTGATGCTACATGTTCGATGGATGGCAGCACAGCCAACCTGACATGTGCTGATGCGCCGTTCTCTACATGCCCGGTTGGAGCGGTTGTCAGCGTGCCTAATGCTGCGACAGGTGGCTACTCGCTGACCTACGGAACTAGTGGTTCTTCGGTCACAGTCGCATCTTGCTCCAGTTCCACGGTAGCAGTTTTGTCGCAGGTATCGTCTAATGCGAGCGGCACACAAACCGCGATTTGGGGTACTGACAACGCTACGCCAATGGCTAACCTGCTTACAGCAGCGGTAGGGTCCACAGCCAACATCTGCCCCGGACTTGGTTCTTACGTTCTGGAAATCAAGAATGCTAATCTATTCAACCTATCCAGTAATACTACCTACATCGGCAACGAAGGCTGCAAGCTCTATCTGATTGGTGATTCCGGTAATCCGTCCAACACGGCATACAACTGGTTCACGTATCCTAACGGAACTAACCACATTGTGGTTGATGGGGTGCAATTCTACGGCGAGAACACCAATCCGTCAGATACTACCTATGACCACTACAACGTCATCGTGGCAACTGGTTCGTCTGATACTAACATCACCGATGTCACGATACGGAATACCTACTTCCAGGACTTCTACGGCTTTGGTCACCAACACGCTGGACACGGTGCTCGCATTGACGATCTGTACAACACTTATGTCCATGTACTCAAGGGACTCAACAATAACTCTGGATATTCCCACCAGATAGGAAATCATTTTTATAACAGTGGTGGAATCGAAGATGCTGGCAAGTACAGCACCGTAGCTAACAATCTATTGGTCAATTCGGCCTTGCAGTATGCCATCACGATAGGGGGGCAGACCGGGGCGAACACGCCGTGTTACGGCATCATAGCGATGAACAATGTGATTAGTGCATTGCCTCCGGCTGCCGCTGGGGGAATTGCTGTCGATGACTGTGCGCAGAGGTTTGAGGTTTCTGGGAACACTATCGATAATCTGGCAGGCTCGCAAATTGGTATCGTAATTGAGGCAACCAGCTACAACAATGTTGGACCTGGATTGGTTAGTAACAACCTGATAACTGGGAGCGTAAACACCGACGTCGGAATCTATAGCGCTGGCGGTTCTGGGGGAATAACCACTAGGAACGTTCGTTATCAAGGCAATCGAACTAGTGGAACGATGGCATATAGTATTGAGCCAGCCGCAAACAGCGGAGATGAGTTAGTGGGCAACAATTGGGGCGCGACTTCGACTCACGATATTGAGATCAACACTGAAACTGGCGTGCGCGTGCAGGGCGACGTGCTCACTACCGATGCCGCACCCAATCTTGGGAATGGAGGAACCTACTCCGGTGATTCGTTCTGGGTGCCAACGGGAGCAGCCAACACCACTTTTTCAAATCTTACAGTGCTAAATACGGCGACGCTCCCCGGCTCATGGACTCCCGCCGACTGCCAAAGTTCTGCCGGTGACTTGCTGTGCGCCAAGGCTGATGATGGAACTATAGCTGTACAGACCGTTACGGGAGGTTCGTCTGTCAACGGAGTATCTACTACCCTTAATTTCTCTTCTACTACGTTGTTTGAATATCCCGCGAGTCTTCCGGTAACGGTTCTTGGTGGAGGAGCGGGATGCGCAGGGCATTTCGCGATTCTTTCATTCGTTCATGGCACTTCTATCACAGTTAATAACACAGGAAATCCGGGTAATTGCAATGCGGCAACAGTATCATTGGCCTGCAATAACCAAGCGTCTGACGACGTGAGCGCTACGAAGGCATATTTCAACGCTACACATGCAATGCCTGCTCCTGTTGCTGGACAGCGCTTTGCATTGCAACAAGATTACCAAGTGTTCACCTCTAGTTCTGCTCCAACGATAAGTTGGACTGTAACCAAAGGATCTGGAACAGCCAGCCTATGCTCCCAGACGGCGGCAACCGGGCCAACGGCCAGTCAGACAGGTTGGTACGCTACAGGAGTTTGGAATGTTGGCGGGGTTTCCGCTACGCAAGCAATATGCTCTCCGCAATCGTTAGGAATCCCTGGCTCGACTCCACAAACTAGTTCGACTTCCACAACACAGCCTACTGCTATAACGAATACAGCTTGGACCCTAGAGCAGAACCTGTTCTTTAGTGCTAACACGGCTGGAAATGCCGTTCGCTTGATGAATAGTTGCTTGATAACCAACCATTAATAAGCATGTGCCACATTCGCCAGATGGAGCCACTGGATACCAACAACATGAACATTAAGAAACTAATCTGTCTTCTATTTCTCGTCTCCACTGCGTTTGCCCAGTCGGTCTATACCGGAAACCCTGTCATGACGAATACCGGCCAGCCCGTTATGGGCGCTTCTGTATCGACATGTACGGGCGCGAATCCGGGGATCTCTCCGGAACAGAAGTGCAGTGGCAGTAATGCGGACTGCCACATTCGCCAGATGGAACCACGTAACTAAAATGCCCTGGACGCGCAGACAAGTTCGGTTTCTGGAAAGTAAAGGCAGTACGTTGACGCCCGCGCAGAAGGCGAAGATGAACGCAGAGTTGCACGCAGACCCAGCGATGTAGGTTCGACGGAATCAAAAGGAAACCAATGTTTTGGACTTGGCTTCGTAAGTTTGTAGTATTGCTGCTTAAATTGCTGGTGCCCCCACCGCCACCAGCAGCGTTGCCGCAGCAGATAGATGTGAATGCTCGCTGCCCGGTGTGCGGCCATTGCGATGGTGAGATTAAGGCCACGTGGGAAAACCCAGTGCTGGTTATAGACGGCGCTATAAAGCTGGGCACCGTGTACGTTGAGCACCTGTGCCACGTTTGTAAGGGTCGGTGGTTTGTGCCTATGCTTGATGCTGCTATGTATAAAGAAAAGAAGGTGATAGCCCATGGCACGTAATGGCAACGATGGTAATCCACTGCGTATCGTGGATATGGGCGGCATTATTGGCGCGGCACGTAGGTTTCGTAATTCGCTATACCAAAAACCCGGTACCACCATTGATGGTATTGGCCCTGAGAACTTCCCTAGCGCTGGCCAGCCTGTAAGTCCCATTGCGCCGCGCAACGCCGAGCCGTTAGGTATCAACATAACCTACGGCCAAAACATGAACTACACACCCCGGCCTGACGCTGAGTACACAGCGGCTGAGCTGCAGGGGTTGGCTACTTATGATCTGGTACGTGTGGTCATAGAAAACGTTAAAGACCAATTGTGCTTCACGCCTTGGGAAATTCAGCGTCGTGCCGTGCCCGGTGAGACTACTACGGAACGTAAGCAAAAGGAGAAGGGCGACCAGAACATTCTTAAACTAAGCAGGTTTTTTGAGTACCCTAACAACGAGGATGACTGGGCTACCTGGGTGCGGCCCCTGCTTGAAGATATGTTGGTTATTGACGCAGCCAGTGTGCTGGTGCGCAAAAATTTTAACGAGGAAGTGGCGGAACTACGCGTAGTGCCGGGTGATAGCATTACGCGCTACATTGATGATAATGGCTTTACTCCACAGCCCCCTGACCCAGCTTATGCACAGCTGTGGGAAGGGCTGCCGCGTGTGAACCTTGACACTACACAGCTGATATACAAGCCGCGCAATATTGTGCGCCGCAATACGCTTAGCTCACAGATATATGGTATGTCTCCAGTTGAGCAGGCCGCTACTTGGTGCCGCACCGGTGCGCTGCGGCTTAAGTTTCAAGAGTCGTACTACACAGAAGGCAGCATACCGGGGCTTATCCACGTGGTGCCGCCTGATGCTACGCCTGAGAAAATTGCCAGTACCATGAATCAGATTAACAGTGAAATGGCTGGCAACCTTTGGGCGCGGCAACAGTGGCGCATGATACAAGGCTTCCAAACTGACGGTAAGCCAGAGCAGATTATATTTTCTAAGGAGAAGCTGCTTACTGATCCGTTTGACGACCTGCTAATTCGGTTCATTTGTTTTGCGTTTGGTACCAGCCCGCAGCGCTTGATGAAGATGATGAACCGGGCCAGTGCTGAGCAAACACAGGAGTCAGCGGACGTGGAGGGTTACTGGCCGTTCTTGATGTGGCTTAAATACAGCGTGATTGACTACATTATCCAGCGTAAGTTTGGGCTTACTGACTATGAAATGTCGTTCGATCCGCGCAAGGAAACCGACGTACTTAAGTTGGCACAGGCCGACGCTAGTGATGTTGGTGCTGGTATTGTTACGCGTGCTGAAGTGCGCGATAAGCGCGGGCTTGATCCTATAGATTTGGATGAAGTTAATCAGCTCATGGTAATAAGTGCTACTGCCGTGGTACCGCTGGAAGGTGCAATCGAACGCGCGCAGGCTAGCTTGGACCAAGTAGCTGCGCAGACCGCAGCTACGCACGCCAGCGCTGAAGCTACCGTTGAAGAGCCAGCGCCTAACCCCGCCGGTAAACCACCCAAGGGCAAGGGTGTGGTTAAGTACCGCAACCTTACCAGCAACCACATGGTGTACGAAGTGGTGCGTGCCGGAGGCAGTTAGTGAAGACGCACATACGGCTGCCATATTTTAGACTGGGAAAGCTGCACACTGAGCTAACCCACCACCGTGAGAATATTGCCAGCATAATACATAAGTTTATGCAGGTTGCAGCTAAGCAACTAGCGGCGCACGTGCGTAAACAAGTAAAGGTGCGCAAGACTGCAGAGGACGATGTACTTAGTGGGCTAGACAGCATTCCGTGGGCTGACTTGGCGCTGGATACTACTAAGGACATTGTAGCCATAGCTACTGAGTACGCTAGGCGCGGCTTGTACCAGTTGGGCATAAGCGATGCCACTATGATGACTACGGTGAATGAGGCAGCGCGTAAGTGGGCCACGGATAGAGCAGCTGCAATGGTAGGTATGCAGTACGACGACAGTGGTAACTTGGTGGACAACCCCAATGCCGAGTGGTCAATCGCGCAAACAACGCGTGAAGATATACAGGAATTGGTTACGCAAGCGTTCGCGGAGCACACCACAATTAACGAACTTGCCGACCAGATACTTGAAGCTACTACCTTTAGCCAGTACCGGGCCAACATGGTGGCCGCTACGGAGGCCAGTAACGCACAGGCCAACGGCAGTTTAAGCGCATGGCAAGAGTCAGGTGTGGTTGAAGAGATAAGTGTAATGCTTAGCTTTGACCACGGCGAACCCGATGAGTGTGATGACGTTGTGGATAGCGGCCCTTACACCGTGCAGCAAGCTATAGGGCTGTTGCCTATTCATCCGTGGTGCGAATGTACGATTGTAGTTACCAAGGTGGCCGGCGGGTTTGAGGTTAAGGTGACACGCAAGGTCGGAAAGTTCTGGTACGCGGAGGAGGCAGCGTGAAAACAATTTTTGTACCTTTCAGCAAAGTGCTGGAAGCGCAGCAGGAAGTATGGGGTTTAGTTACTGCCGAAGTACCTGATAAGGAAAACGAGGTTTGTGACTACGAAGGTAGTAAGCCGTACTACCAGGCCGTGATAGATGAGTTTACTAAGGCCACTAACGGGGCCAATATGTTTCCCTTGCGGGCCATGCACCAACTTAAGGCAGCTGGTAAGTGCATCAACGTTGACTTCCGTGACTCAGACAAAGAAATACACATGGGGTTCAAGGTAGTTGACAAAGATGAGTGGCAAAAGGTGTTGGAAGACGTGTACACCGGTTTTAGCCACGGCGGCACGGTGGTCGGCAAGATGTGGGCCGACCCTGATTTTAAGAATTGCCAGCGCTACATTGTTTCACCTAGCGAAGTAAGTCTGGTTGACAACCCTTGCTTAGGCGTAGCCCACTACACCATGGTGCGCGCCAACGGTGCCGTGGAACTGGTGAAACTGCGCAGTGTGTACGACGTGCCGCTTATAGGCAAGGCTGGAAAAACAAAGGAAGTAGATGGCGAAGCATTGCCGCCCAGTGCTTTTGCCTACGTAGGCGACCCTGATAAGGTTGATACGTGGCACCTGCCTATAAAGTTTTCTAGTGAGGAAAAAACCAAGAAGCACATACGGCTGGCTATAGCTATGTTCAGCCTTACTGGTGATATACCTGAGTCCGAAAAGGACAAGGTATGGGAAAAAATTGTGCGTGCCGCTAAAGCGCATGACATACAGGTTTCTAGTGAGAAGGGAGCCGCAGCTGTGTCAACTGCTGTAGTTGTTGGAAACGCTGACAAAGTTTCGCTGGCACTGGAACGTGCAGTGCCAAAGGCTTTGAAAGCTAAGCTGGCAGAGTGGAAGGTGGAAAAGGGAATGTATGCTGTCCAGCAGTTGGCAGCGCTTATACAGGACCTGGCCTATCTTGTGATTTCTGCTAAGTACGAGGCTGAGCTTGAAGATGACGGTTCTGATTTACCGGAAGCGTTGCTTGAAGACCTCAAAAACATAATTGAAACTTTCCGCGATCAGGTCGTGGAAGAAACCGAAGAACTCGCTGCCAATGCTGAGGCAGGAGGAGGAGGAGCAATCTACATGGCAACCACTGCAAACAATGTAGTCAAGGCAGCGAAGGGTCATTTTAAGAAGACTGCTGTGGCACACGAGAAGTTGGCCGCTGTCCACGCCGACCAAGCTGAAGAACACGGTGCAATGGCTAAGGCCCTGGAGGCCTGCAAAGCTACTGAGCCGGGCCACGAGCACTGCAAGGTCACGAAGAGTTTCCACAAGGCCATGGCAGCGCACAGTGAGAAAGCGTCCAAGGAACACGGCAAGATTGCTGATGCTATGGGCGCTGTGGGCGATGCTGAGGAAGGTAATGAGAAGGCCGCTCCGGCCAATACTGACAAAGCTACATCGGATACTACCGTTGCTGCTCCGGCTGTTGTGGCCATTGACGCCGCCGTGGTTAAGGCCATGGCCAATGCCGCTGCGGCAGCTGTTAAGGCTGCCGGTGGCGATCAAGCTGCACAGACTGCTGCAGCTGAGAGCGTAACCAAGGCTGCCGTGCCTGCCGCTCCTGCGGCTACTGTGGTAGCTGCAAATGGTGTCACGGACATGAGTATTCTAATCAAGAATGCCATGGCTGCCATTGGTGCCGAGTTTATGAACACTGGAGAGTTCAAAACTATGGCCAAGGCTGCTCTACTTGAGCAGTTTAAGACCACTATGGGTGGAGTGGTTAAGCCGACCGATGTGCGAGTAACTGGTATTAAGCAGCCGCAGCTTATCCAACGGGCAGGAACTACCGACAACACTACCGAAGTACCGCTGGATTTGCAGGACTTTACTGAAACCGTCCACACCGACGACTAACCCTGCAGAACTTTGCAGTTGTTTCAAAGTAGGGTCTGCCAATCTGCCTTGGTAATGGCCCACAAGGTAGTTCAGTTCAAAATTCTTTAGGAGATAGCATAAACACTATGAGCGTAACTACAAAAGTTCCGCAGAATATGTACGTTGGTGCGGTGCTAGAAGCACGCGCAGGCATCAGCAAGGCACTGGCTAACGCTAGCATTGCTGATACGTGCCGCAAAGCCCGCGCCCTGAGCCCTACGGAGTGGCGTGTTGACCATCCACTTATCAAGGCCGCTTCACGCGCCCTTATCAAAGCTGGTATTAGCACCGGCACCGGGTTTAACTTTTACGATTTGCGCGGCCCTGCATACTTCCTGTTCCCCATTAACACGCCCTTTATACAAATGATTGGAAAGAAGGGCAAGGTTAACGCTAGAGTAGGCACGGCGGCAAACTGGAAAGCCACGCGCAACCCGAACAGCACTAACGTTTACGTCGGCGTGCTTGAAGGCCAGCGCGGCCCTACGGCCACCCCGAACGAAATTGATTACTTTGCAACCTACAAGGAACTGGGAATGGAAGGCGGCAACACCTTCACTTCGCAGTTCGCCGGTGAAGGCTACACCGACAACCTTGGTGACGAGCATTTCCGCAACCTTGCGCGTTTGCGCTTGGGTGAAGAAATGATGACGTTGCTGGGCAACAGCGGCACTGGCGCAGGCAATCAAGGCTTTGCGCTGGGTACACCTACCGCCCCGGTGGCCACCTTGGCTGTGGGCGGCAGCATTGCCAACGCTACCGTGTGTACTGTGGCCGTGGTGGCCATTAGCGGCATGGGGCTTAACCCCGGTGGGCAGGGTGGCTACGTGCCTCCGCCTACGGTTACTAGTGGTCTAACCACCACCTACACTGTGAACGGCGCTGACGGTAGTGTACGTACGCAGGCCGGTGGTGTTAGCCACATTAGTGCGCTGTCCAACAGCGTAACTACGGGTGGCGGTAGTAACAGTTTTACAGCTACCATTCCGGGTGGCGCTGTGCAGGGAGCGTTCGCTTACGCGTGGTATGTCAGCTTCAATAACGCACCTACGCTGGCTAACTCGTTTATCACTGCGATTACCAACACCTGCAATCTTACCCTTACCACTACGGCTGGGCAGGGCACGCAGGCTGGTAACTTTGCCGGGCTGAGTTCTGATAACAGCTTTGCGCCTACTGACTTCGACGGCCTGCTTACTTACGCTATGCGGTTTGGCCGCTGGGTGGATATGGCTGGTGGCACGTTGACGCCGCAGGGCAATGGGTTGGTTAAGGAAGTAGAAAGCGACCTGCAATATTTCTGGCAGAACTTCCAGGTTCAGCCGGACACTATCTGGAGCGCGGTGGATACGCGGCTGGCACTTGACCAGTGCATTGCGTACAGCGCCACTGGAACCAACTCGTATATCTTTATGTACGACAAGGCTTCGCAGGGTAGCATGATGGGTGGCTACTTTGTGGACAGCTATAAGTCTAAGTACAGCATGAATCCGACCGGTGGCGCGGCTATTCCTATCCGCATGCACCCGATGATTCCGCTGGGTACTATCTACTACGATCTGGCCAACAATCCGTACCCACACAGCCGTATTCCTGCGGTGCGCGAGTTCTTGGCGCAGCGCGACTACTACAGCCTTGAGTGGCCCATCACCACCCGTAGCTGGACTTATGGTACGTATGTGCACGAAGTTCTGGCGCACTACATGCCGTGGGTGTCCGGTATTCGTACTGGTGTTGGTCCGTTCGTGGCCCCTTAATCAACTGATTAGGTAAGGCAGAGCTAGCCAGTTGGTTACAGACTGGAGCAAGGCAGGCTTAGCGGCCTGCCTTGCTTTTAGTAGTTAGGAGTACTGGTGCCAAGATTACAAGGTAGGAACGATAAAGCACCTGCTGATTTAGTTGCCCCAACGTATCACGGAGAACGTTTTAACAGTTTTGATGAGTTTATTGACGGGTGCAACTTAGCAAATAAGGGCGCACTGCGACTGCATAGTTTTGAACTATTGCTGCGCCCCGGTGTAATTGAACCGCAAGTGTACGCGCTGTTTGTTAAGGAGTAGCTGCAATGCTAAGCCCCAGCCCGGTTGATTTGGTTACTCTTGCCAGTGCTAAGAGCTACCTGTCAAGTGATGGAACTGTTAACACCAGCGCTACCAGCGACGACGATAATATCCAACGCATTATAACTGGCATTTCGCGCATGTTTCTACGGCGCACTGGTAACTACTCCGGAGCATGGCAGAGCACACTGCAATCGCCGTTTGTGCAGCCCGTATCTGTGACAGAAGTTCGTGATGGCAATGATGCGCAGGAACTCTATACGCGTATGTTCCCCATACAGTCGGTACAGAGCTTAGTAATTAACAACGTGCAGGTGCCGCTGAGTATTGGCTTTGGTAGTTATGGTTACCAGGTAAGCGATGACGGCAAGCGCATTGTGCTTATGGGCGGTACTAGTAGTCGTGGTTATACTTCGCAGTACTATCTTATTCGTGGTAATAGCTGGCCTAGATTCCTGCGTGGTAGGCAAAATGTTGTTGTTCAATACACAGCTGGTTTTCCTATGCAGCAGGTAGACAACGAATTGCAGCAGGTACCGGCCAGTGGCCCCTACGTTGTGCAGGTGGACGAACCTTGGATAGTCGATCTAGGTGTGCAGTACTTTGTAGGCGGTGCACCATTGCAGCAAGTGCAGGTGTCACCGGCTCCTGGGCAGTACTTTGTGCAGGGTGGTGGTGATTACCTATTCAATGCCGCAGACGCTAACGCGCAAGTACAGATAAGCTACGGCACCGACATAGGGTGCCCAGAGGACTTGCGCTGGGCCGCGCTAACTACTGTGGCCTACAACTATAAAAAGCACGACAGACTTGGCTTAAAGAGCGAGTCACTTAGTGGGCCTGGTGGTGGCACTACTAGCTACAGTGACTTAGAGGTACCTGTGGAAGCACTAGGCACGCTGTGCGACTATAGGCGCGAGGCCATAGTCCTATGATATCCGCTGACTTTGGTGGTGGCGACCAGCGCATTGTAGCTCGGCTGGGCAGTTTAATTTCCCCTGTGCTGGATGCCATGGTAAACGCCATGGACGCGCAGATGATAAGCCTAGAGGGGTATATACGGGCCAACAAGTTGGAGGGCAATCCGCTGCAGCACCGCAGTGGCAGGCTGCAGTCATCGGTTAACTATGTACCAGCTACCATTGTAGACGATACTACTGTTGAAGGCTCAGTGAACGGTGGTGGCGGCTTAGCACCTTACGGTATTGTGCACGAAGAAGGTGGAACATTCCAGATACCGGAGTATACGCGGCGCTCCGCACGCAGTGCTAGCGGTGGCGTGGTGCGGCTGCTTACTAAGGGTGGCCTTACTAGCCAGCGTAGGCAGATAAACTTCGTGCGTACTGACATTGTGGTGCACGCGCACCCCGCTACTTACCCACAGCGCAGCTTTATGCGTGCTGGCCTAGATGAACAGAGCGCCAACATACTAGAAAATCTACAAACCGCCTACGCTGCTGCAATTTTGGAAGCGTATGGTGTGCAAGGGTAGGCCACTATGCAAGTTACTCGCAGACAAGTTTCTACAGCACTATTTAATTTACTGGCCGGGGCGTACACATGGGCTAAGGCTGAGCCAACGGCACGACTGTGGTCTAAAGTCACGGCCTTGGAACAGCCCTACTTCGGGCTATACCAACCAGTGCAAACCGGGGAACAGTCGCAAGCATACGGGGCTATAAAGTACACACTCTACTATAGTGCGTTGGTTTACGCACGTAGGGACGCCACGCCAGCCGCACCCGGTGATAGTTTTGGGTACTACCTTGACGACATTATGGACATGGTTGACAAAGCTATGCAAGGGCCAAGGCTAGGCGAGAACCAAACTCTAGGCAACCTTGTAACACAGGCTATGATACAAGGCCGCATAGATAGGGACGAAGGGTTGCTTGACCAGCAAGGCAAGATTGAGATTCCCATCGTAGTACTGATTGGAATGTAGCCTGCAGGTAAACTCTGCGGCCAAGGCCGCACACCACAAGGAGAATTAAACAATGTTTCAGTTTGGGATTGGTGGTATGTACGCGCGGCCTACCGGTGGTAATCTGGGTACTCCTTCAGGGCCGCAAATTTTCGGCACCATTCAAGACGCTAGTGTTGACTTTTCACAGAAATTGGTGTCGTTGCGCGGCCAGCTTAAAGGCCCGGATGACATTGCACCCGGCGACATGGATATCAAAGGTAAAGCCGCATTTGGTCGCATTGAAGTAGAGATTTACAACAGCCTGATGTTCGGCAGCACCATTACCCCTGGCATTAAGAAATTGGTGCCTTACCCCGGCGAAGCTAATACAGTGCCTGCCATTAGTCCTTACACAGTGTCGGTTTCTAACCACACCACGTTTATTAATGACCTGGGTGTTAGGTATGCAGCCACAGGGCAGCAGTTGCAGCAGGTGTTAGCTGGTGCTGAGGCAGCCGGTAAGTACAGCGTAGTAGAGGCAGGTGCTGGTAAGGGTGTGTACACATTTGCCGTAGCTGATGCTGGTGCCGCGTTGTTGTTCTTCTACGCGTATACGGACAGCACCGACGGTGAAACCATGCTGGTCATCAATCAACTGCAAGGTTATGGCCCGGTGTTTGAGTTGTACCTTGCCATGCCGTACCAAGGCGCAAACGGCCTGCACTTGTTTAACTGCCGATCTAGCAAGATGTCAGCGCCTTTAAAGCGCGATGGCTACGTTATCAGTGACTTTGAGTTCGAGTCATACCCTAACTCCGCTGGCCAGTGGTTTGAGTGGTTCCAGATCAGCCCCGGTAATTAACAATTAGGGTGGCAGGTGCACAGCCTGCCACCCCGTAACCCGCATCCACCAGTGAGGAGCTAAAAGCAATGTCTATTGTGCGCAAGAAGGCAGTAACTATCGATGGAGCCGAGTTTGTTATTGGTTCCCTGACCATGAGGCAGGTTGAGACCATTGTTGCTTGGTCTCCCGAAGGCAAAACTGTTGGAGAACTAAAGACGCGGGCCATTAACTTGGTTATTAATTCGTTTACTAATGCTGAGTTTATGTGTGAAGCACAGCCCTGGACACCTGAACGAATTGCAAATGAGATTGACTCCACTTCGTTTGATTTTCTGCAAACTGAAATACTAAGTTGGAGCAAGCTGACAGTAGTGAAGACCGAAGCCGGTGTGGGAGGTGTGCCTGCGGCGGGGGAAGCACCGGCAGCACCGCAGCTTTAACTCTAGAAGATATAGAGAATATGCGCTGCTGCATTGTTACGGCCACTGGTTGGTCTCTTGAGTACATAGACAACCTGCCTTGGCGCTACGTTGCGCTACAAAGTGACTACTGGTGTGTGCATCCGCCGGTGCACCTGCTAGTGCAGAACATAGCTGCGGCTTTTGGCATCCGAGTAGGCAATACTAAACGCTCAACTGAGCTAACCAAAGTAGAGAAGAAGTACATGGACGAAATGCCTGCACAAAGCTGGAGCAAACTGCCCGCCGGTGTGCAGGATTCTATGGCTAAGTTGATTGCGGATGCTCGCAAAGGTAAGGTAGAAAATGTCGGCAACAACTGACAACGTTCTGGTGATGACAGCTAGGTTTGATGGCTCGCAGCTTAAGGCTGGGCTTACCGATCTAGCTGCCACCACTCAGGTCACTACTGGCCAAATGGCTCAGGCGTACACTGTGGTGGACGCTGCGGTAAAGAATCTTGCTGATGCGCAGTTGCAGCTGGGCGCGGCTGCGGCAACTGGCAACCAGCAAGCTGCCGCCATTATTGCGCAGTACGCAGTAGCAGCCCGCGAAGCACAGGCTGCGTACAACCAACTGACTGTAGCTGTAGACGACGAAACTGCCAGTGAAGATGCTAACACGGCAGCCACCACACGCGGTATATCGGCACGCATAGCAGCCAGCACCAGCCTGCATGTTATGGAGGGCAACCTTACAGGTACCACCCGGGCTGCCGGTGCTTTCCTGGCTACCACGCTGGGACTAGGGCCAGTACTGCAGGCAGCTTTTCCTGTCATAGGTGCTGTAGCATTGCTCAGCGTGTTTTATCAGATAGGCAGTGCCATTGCCAGCGCTACTGACTACTTAGCTGGGTGGACTGCTGAGGTAAAGAAGTCTGAGGCTGCTGCTGTAGAACGCAATATTGAAATCATCAGTAAGAATGCTGAGCTAAAGGACTCTGAGCTAGAAGCTAGCGCTGCTGCACTTACCGGTACAGCACGTGTAGTAGCCGAAGAAAAGATATTGCAGCAAGAGAAATCCAACACTATATCTAAGATTAAAGAAGTACAAGCTACCATTGAGCAAGTTACAGCTGAGGACGCACAACTTGCTTTTCACATCAGTGATTTATGGAGCAAGACTGGGTTTCAGATACACCAGAATAGTGAGCGCATTGCAGAAAATAATAAGTCGCTGGAAGTGTACGGTAAACTTTTAGATCAACTTTCGGACAAGGTTAAATATGCGTTCCCAGCTAAAGAAGCTGCGTTACAAGGTGACAAGGCTAAGTCTGGCATTGATGATCAGCTCGCCGAAATGGCTGCCGTAACTGAGGCACATAAGCAGGCTGACGAGGCGCGTATAGCTTACCAAGAATCTTACGCTAAGAGCCTACATGCTTTAGATATGAGTTCCGCTGCTGATGAACTGGCCACACTGCTAAGTTTGGAAGATCAGAAGCACCAGATTATTATAAAGGCGCTTCAGGAGCAAGCTAGTGAAGCTGCGCAACGACAAGCTGCGACTGGTGCTAGTGAGGCCGCGACCTTCGCACGTATTAATGGGCAGGAAGAGGCAGAGACTTACGCGCACCAAGAACGGAGCAACGCCATTGTAACTACGTACGAAGAAGCTAAGCTAAAGCTGGTTAAGGAAGCTGCCGCAGATTACGACAAAATTAATGAAGACTCGCTTACTGTGTTGGAAGCCGCATATCAGAAAGATGAGGATGCGTGGACTAAGGCTCAACTCAAGAAAGTAACTGCGTACAACGCGGCACAGCAGAAAATACTGCAGACTGAGGAAAAGATAGCTACGCAGGTGCTGGCTGAGCAAGTAAAAAGTGATGACTTCGCACTTAAGCACCACGATGAGAGTATAGACCAGTGGACAGCGCACTCCCTTGCTGCACTGAACAACTGGTATAATACAGAAAATGCTTTGCTAACACAGCAGCTTATCGACGCTGAAACCATTTATGGCCAGGATAAGGAGCAGTACCAAGCGCTTATCGATAAAAAGGTAGAACTAGACCAGCAATACGCCACCAAACACCAACAGATAATGACTCAAATGGAGCAGTTTGATGCTAATGCACTGGCGAAGGAAAGGTCTGAGTTTAACAGCGCCTTCGTTGGTATTCTTACTGGGCAAACTACGTTCTCGCAAGGAATGTTGAAGCTAGGCGAGTCCATGTTTGAAGGTATGGCTAACAACATACTAAAGATGTTGGAAACTCAAAAGTTAGCTGGGCTCAAGCAGATACTTGTAGATGCTAAGACTGCAGCTGGTAATTCCTACAGCTGGGCTAGCGCGTGGGGCGGCCCGGTAGCCGGTGCTATTGCTGCAGCCGCAGCCTTTGCTGGTGTGATGGCATTTGGCGCATTTGAAGCGGGTGGACTGGTGCCTAACACTGGCTTCCATAAATTGCATGAGCAGGAAATGGTTCTGCCTAAGAACATAAGCAACCTGATAACCAGTTCAGTTTCAAACTTCACAACCACCGGTGGGCAGCAAAATAGTTCCGAGCTACACACGCATTTCTCACCTAACATTACAGCCATGGATGCCAAGTCCGTTAACGCAATTATGGATGACCAGTATGAGCGATTTGTTGCCAAGATCAAAACTGATTTTAGGCACATGAGGTTTGCATAGCCTATATGCCGACACCACTGTGGTTTCCTCAGTTGCCCGGACTTACTTGGAATATAGGTTGGATGCCGCAGTACCGCACTATAATCCAAGAATCTGAGAATGGCCGTGAGACAAGGCAAAGTAGTCAGCTGTACCCTACCTGGTCACTTTCCTTAGTCTACAGTTACTTACGAGATTATGTGCAGACCTCAGACGCCAGCGGTGCACCTACCGGATTTACGGAGCGCACGGCATTGATGCAGTTCTTCGGGCAGTGTCGTGGTTCATTTACATCGTTTCTACTGCAGCCTTCGCTGCTAACCCTAGTACCTGCTGATAGCAGCGTGCAGGGGCAGCTGCTGGGTGTGGGCGACGGTACTACTACTGCGTTTCAAATGGTGCAGACCGTATATGGCATATTGGACATAGTACAGAATCCGCAGGGCACACCTACGGTATATGTGGGTGGTGTGCCCACTACGGCCTTCACACTGGGCACAACTGGCATTATAGTTTTCTCTACTCCCCCTGCCCTTGGCGCGGCTATAAGCGCTGACTTTACATGGGCATACCGCTGCAGGTTTACCAAAGATAGCTTGCAGTTCAGCGAGTTCATGTACCTTATCTGGAAGTGCAACAAAGTTGAGCTTATGACGGTGCGCCTATGAAATACGCTCCACCAGCATTGATTGCAGCTTTACCCACACTGACAGAGGCCAACGTAGCCGATTTAATTACCGTAACGCTGCCCAGCGGTATGGTGATTAGAGCTACCAGCTACGATGGTCCCATAACTTACAACGGTAATGTCTATTTACCGGGGCCGCCCTATTTTAAGCGCGGCAAGGCTTCTACTAAGCTAGGGTTTGAAGTGGCTACCCTGGATATGACCATAGGTGACGCCCCGTCTGAACTACCACCTGTGTTGATAGGCACTATTCCTTTACTGCAGAGCATACGTGTAGGCGTGTGGCAACAGGCTAGTATAGTTGTTGACAAGCTGTTTATGCAGGATCCCGGCAATGGCGGCACAGCCTACGGCACTATCAATGTGTTTACAGGTGTGCTGGGCAATGTAACCAGTGTTGACCGCGTACATGCCGTGGTGGTGTGCAAAGCTCTGACCATATTGTTTGACCAACAGTTTCCACGCAATATAATCCAGCCGGGCTGCCGTTGGACTTTGTTTAGCCCCGGTTGTACACTTCACCAGTCTAGCTTCGCAGTCAGTGCTACCGTGGTAGCCGGGTCTACGCAGAACAAGATTGCTTCTACGCTAAGTAACCCGGACGGGTATTTCAACCAAGGGCAGGTAGTGTTTACTTCTGGCCCCAATGTCGGGCTCACTTACTATGTGGACAATTACGTAAATGAATTTATATACATGGCCGTGCCTATGTTGTTCGCGCCTAATGGCGGGGACACGTTTACTGCCTACCCCGGCTGTGATAAGACGCAGGCCACCTGCAGCGCTAAGTTCAACAACTTGATTAACTTTAGCGGGCTGCCTTATGTACCAGCACCAGAAACGGCATACTAAGCTATGAATGACGAACAGCGTGCAGCAGTAGTGACTGAAGCTAAAACTTGGTTGGGTACACCCTACCAAGATAGGCAGGCTGTAAAGGGCTGCGGTGCGGACTGTGCCATGTTCCCATTGGCTGTGTACCAAGCCTGCAATATGCTGGATAGCGCAGCAGCCCCCCAGTACGCGGCGCAATGGCATTTACACCATACTAGGGAGTTGTACCTAGAGTTTGTGCTGCAGTATGCTGAAGAAATACAGGACGTGCCTCTACCGGCTGATTTTATGATGTTCCGCACCGCACCGGCTTTTAAGAGCGGTGGAAATGTTATAGAACATCCGTATTCACACGGCGCTATTGTCGTAGAATACCCCATGGTTATCCACGCTACTAAAGGACGCGGGGTTGTGTACTGCGATCTAAGTAGGGAACTGCGCTGGCTAGAAAGAAAGTTGTTCAAACTTAAGGAGCAGTAATGGGCTTATTCGGTAGCAGTTCTAGCAACTCTGTGGCAGCACAAACACCGTCAGCGCTGGTTACTTTACGTGTAACCGCCAGCAACTACGGACAAGCTATACCTGTGGTATACGGAACTAGCCGGGTAGCCTCATTTATAATGTGGTATGGCGACTTTACCACCATTGCGCACACTTCACAGCAGGCATCAGGTGGCAAAGGATTCGGAGGGGGCACCACTAAAACTACTTCATACACCTATACTGCAGCTGTGGCCATGGGTGCCTGTGAAGGGCCAATCGCTTACTTTGCTAACGTGTGGGATACTTCAGGTGTGGCAGAACTCGTGGATGCTAACGAGACCTATACTGTACCCGGTGGTGGGGGTAGCTACAGCCCGGTATACAATGCACCGCTGTACTATGGCAACATTGGTTGTGGTCGTGTTGATAGTTACTACGTGGTGGCTGACGACTATGGCTCTGATGGCCCAGTTACCCTTTCTGGTTTTATGACCACACCCATGCAGCCTGTGGCTTACGGTGATCCTATTTTAGCTGGCCAATACTCCATGTCACCTAGTAGCCCTTGGGTATACTACTTTTCAGGTGCTGATGCGGGCAAACAAATTTCAGTGCAGTATAAGTACGTGACCGCTGTAACTGCTGCACTACCGCCCAGCGAAGTATTTATGACTGACTTTAATGGTGCCCGGCCGCAAACTCCTTGGAGCTACCTGACCAGTGCGCACCCTACGCAGGCGCTAGGTTATACCGGTATTGCTTACCTTGCTAATTCAGACTTTGATCTAGGCAGCTCCGGGGAACTACCTAATCTAAATTGGGAGGTTTTGGGTATAGGTGTTACTGGTGGTGGGTTGTTGGACGCTGACCCTAGCTTCATAATTTATGATATGCTTACCAGCGTATATTATGGAGCTAGCTTTAACCCTTCGTACATAGGCGATATGTCGGCCATGCAGAATTACTGCTACGCCAACGGCATTTTGCTATCTCCAGTATTTGATTCGCAGGACACACACGCCAACCAACTACAAACTATACTGGACATAGTTAATACGGCCGCATTTTGGAGCGAGGGTAAGCTAAAGTTTGTTCCAGCCGGTGAGAAGACGGTTGCGGGCAACGGCTACGTGTTCGTACCGGATACCTACCCTAAGTACTTCGTGTGCGACAACGACTATATACGGACAGGCACCACAGCACCGGTACAGGTGGCCGTAAAAGACCCTGCAGACGCTATGAATGTGGTGGCCGTAGAGTACATAGACCGTTCTAACGACTACAATGTTTCCACCGTGGAAGTTAAGAACGAAGCTAACATAAATGTGTTCGGTGAAAAGCGGGACGATGTTAGAACAATGCACCCTATTACCAGCGCTGCAGTTGCACAGCTAGTGGCCGATACATATGCTAAGCAGAACGTATATTTGAACCAGACGTTCAAGTTTACGCTGGGTTTGCAGTACTGCAGAATTGAACCTATGGACGTAATCGCTCTGAATGACTCTGTGCTTGGTTTGGTTAACACCCCAGTGCGAATTTCTTCAGTCACAGAAAAAGAAGATGGCACTTATGAGTTCGAGGCTTACCAGTTTATATTCGGTAGCTCCAGCCCTACTGGTCAGCCCGTACAGTCGGGCAGCGGCTATCAGCCCAATGGCAATGCTGACCCCGGAAATGTTTTGCCGCCCATTATCTTTGAAGCCAATGATAGGCTAGCACTTAACCCCGGTGAGTACGAAGTGTGGATTGGTATCTGTGGGCAATTGACTACGTGGGCAGGTGCTACTGTTTGGATGGCCGTAGACGGAGTAACCTATAAGCAGGTTGGCCGCATATACGGTGCTGCGCGCATGGGCTACACTACTACGGTGCTGCCCGCTAGCAGTGACCCTGATACCACCCATTCGGTTGATGTGCAACTGCAAGACATAGGTGGCGTACTGCTGAGCGGTACAGCCAGCGATTGTAACAACTACCGTACGTTGTGCCTCTTCCGCACACCGAGTGGTGCAGTAGAGCTAATTTCATATCAGACCGCCACGCTGCTAGGACCTCAACAATATCAACTGGGAACACTGTTGCGTCGTGGAGTATTTGGTAGTCCTATAGAGTCGTTCCCTGCGTCCAGCAATTTTCTGCGACTTGACCAAGCCATATTTGTACTGCCCGTAGACCCTACGCTTGTTGGGAGTACAATGTCATTTAAGTTTACGTCATTTAATGAACTAGGTACGCAAGAGCAAGACATTGCCAACGTAACTGCGTACACCTTCGTGTTTAACGGTTCGTACAACAACTTCGGGCAATTTGTTGGCAACGATGCTACTGTGGACTCCATAGGTACCGGTGGCCCGCCGTTTACGGCAGCTACAGTACGCGCTTATGGCCCATCAGGTATCAGTGACCCTATTGAAATAAATAAAAGTGACGGCACTGTAACGAACATAGGGCCTTTTACTTTTCCTGGTCAGGCGCTAGCTACAGGATACTATGTTATGTGGGACCCTGGATTCTACGGTACAGCCTACGCTTACCTGCTCACTAGCTACGCGGCCATGACACAAGCCGTATATAACGGGCATATTTGTTTAGGGTATGTATTTACAGTCGATGCTAGCGGTAGCGGTGGACAAGGTGGCGGCGGCGGTGGGATAGGTGGTGGTGGCTGTCCTGCAATGGGCATGATGTTGGATGAGCATACCTGCATCGGAGCCGTAGTTGCTGGTACTTGGCTTGACTGCGTTAATACTGTCACAGGAGAAGTGTACGCGGCGCAAGTTGAAGCCACCGGGGTTTCGCTAGAACCTTGTGTGCGGCTTGTGTTTAGTAACGGCGCAGTGTGGGAAGGCAGTGAATCTACACCGTTTGAGCTGCCTACCGGTGAAACTGTGTACGCGTTTGGCATGGCTGGTAAGCAAGCATGGACGGACAGTGGACCTAGTACACCTACAGAGTTATCCACAGCTATGCAGGCAATACGCATAGGTAAACGCTGGGTAGGCAGGATTAGCATAGGCGGTCGCACATTTGCCTGCGGCAAGGCAGGTAGCAAACGTGTGTATAGCCACAACACGAGGAAACCATAAGTGTGCAAAGCACAGGCTGGCGGAGGGTTGAGAAGTGCATAAACTATCGTTGTTGTCATTGTTCGTGCTGCTTACCACGCTGTCCCATGCACAGTATGTGGCTGTTGCAGGTGGTGGTATTCAGGATGTCAATGGAAATCAGTTGGCACATGGTATGCTCACAATTGTACCCACTAATGCCGCTGACCAACCAATCAATGCGCAGGTTGGCGGTGGTGGGCAGGTAAACTCGCGTGGTGTGAGCTGCGTAATTACTAGCGGTGCTATAGCTGGTGGGTGCATGGTGGCTGATAGTAATTTAACGTTTCCGCAGAACTTGTGCGAGCGGTTTGCGTGGAAGGACCTAGCTACCAACCAACAACTGGGCTACTACAAGTGTGTGCAGCCGGTGCATGATGGTCCTGCTAGTAATCCTTGGTGCGGCGGTGGTACTTGTAACTTTGCACTCTATCAGTATCCGCAAACTCCATTGGTTATGCTTGCTGCAGGGCCACCGGGACCGCCGCTTAACCCACGTGGTGTGTGGAATAGTAGTACAACCTATAATGTGGCTGACCTAGTTGATTATGGTAGTGTTAGCTATGCAGCTATAACAAGTAGTTTGGACTTAGAGCCTGATACGCACCCGCTTAATTGGCAGATAATAGAGGTCTCTATAGCGCCGTGGGAAGTCAGCGCTAATACGTACTATTCCGGCGATTGGGGAGCGGCTGTTAACACCGCCATTGGCAGCTGTGCGGGATACACTAACTGCCGCATTACCACCCAGGCAGGCACCTATAACGCAGCCACCACCGTAAACTATGCCACCGGCGTGACTATCGAAGGCTCCGGCTGGGACACGGTCATCAATTACACCGGTTCCAGCTATTTATTCAATCAGCCATCGACCAGCTTCACCATGCTACGAGACATGAGCTTCACTCTGGGCAGTTCAGCCCTGGGCCTCGTCGTGGTGCAAGGCCCCACGTTCTCGCAGTACCACAGCTTTACCAACTTGTACACGACTGGCGGTTCGGCAACCTCAACCTTGTTCCGCATCACCGGCACGCGCGGCAACGAGCAGAATTTCGACATTTTTAACAACATCTATCTACAGAACTATGCTGGCAAGGCCTTTTGGATCGACCACGCCATTGACATCCATATGCACTCAATCGATGGCTTCGGCGGCTCCTATGGCTTGACCTCTGAGGGCTTGGTCTTGGACTCCGGAGCCAACGGCATCAACCTCGTGGACGTTTCTTTTTCATTTGCTGGGCTGCACGCCTTCGATCTGCGCAACACCATCAGCGAAGCGACGACTACCGCGATAGTCAACTCCGGCAGCAACGTCTCGGTCCCGGTTGACAACGCCAACCTGTGCCAAGCCACCCAGTTCGCCGAACTCTACATCCCCACCACCAATACCGTGAGCCAAACCTCGGTTGTCTCGATTCCCGATGGCACCCATATTGTTCTGGCGCTGGTCACCGGCAGCTATCCGATAGGCTCCAAGGTTTCCTGCGGTCTAGCTCCGGGAAACGCTTTCTTCGGCGATATGTTGGTTGGTGATACCTCGACCGGCGGCGATGCCTTCCTCATGGACCAGAGCCTTGATCACGGCGCTGGAGCGCACGGCTACGCCTACAACATTTCAAACTCGTGGTTTGCGGGAGCGGGCAATGGACCGTCGGGATGCTCGACCCCCTCCGCCGCTGGTATGCACATCTCGGGTGGCAACCAGCTGACCCTCAGCACCACGCAAATCCGCGCCAACTGCGGCCATGGCATCCTCATTGATCGCGTGGCCATCGATTATGCCAACTATCTGATCACCGGCAACGAGATTTACGACAACAACCGCTCCGCCGCCAACTATGACGGCATCGCGGTCACACCATACCAGGTCAACGGACTGGGCATCATCAATAACAAGATTGGCCAGCTCTACTCGTTCACCACGGCTTACGGCATCCTACTGGCCAATGCTAGCAATCAGAACGTTTCGATCATTGGCAACAACCTCTCCTACAACAGCGTGGGCAGCATTAGCAACGCGGGAGTGCTGGGCTACTTCGAGCAGTTTGGCAACACCAACACCACCCAGAACGATCTGACAGAGCAATTCGCGCATAACATCGGGCCTACCACATTCAATGGGGCCACCAATTTGAATGGCGAAACATTCTTTGGTGACCCGCAGTTCTATACCCAGCTGGGGTCTACCGGCTGCCCGGTTTTTAACTTCGAGGCCAACGGCTACATCAATTACTGCCGTAGCACTCACACCTTCGCGGTCTCGCTCCCTGGAGACTCGGGGGCCTTGTACGTCAATCCGGCGGGGACGCAGATCGCCAACTCGCTGGTGGTAGGCACGGGTTTTAGCGTCAACTCCACCGGCGCGTTAGCTGTTACCAGCTTCACCTGCTCTGGTTCGCCATGCCCCGGCGGTAGCAGCAGCATGATCTATCCGTCGGCGGGAGTTGCTTGCTCAACTGGGTCGGCCTGGTGCTCATCTTCCTACGCGCTTGGAGTCGCAGCCGATGACCTGGTGCAGTTAGACGGCAGTGCGCACCTTCCGGCAGTAAACGCCTCGGCTTTGACCGCGCTCAACCCGGCCAATCTTTCGGGCGCAGTTGGCGCGCCTCTGGGCGGAACGGGAACTGTGAGTCCGTCAGCCCATGAAGTACCGATCGCCGAAGGTGCATCAGCTTTTAACTTCGTCGCACTGGGTACGGATCAGTATCTAGCTGGCGTGGGCAGCAGCGATCCTATAGCCGGGCAGTTCGTTAATTGCGGTGACGCCACGCACGCCTGCGGCTACAGCACCAGTACTCATATCTGGTCGAATGTGGCGCTGAGCACCGGCGGACTCGGGTCCCAGGCTGCTTATACAGTCCTGGCCAACAACACTAGTTCCCCAGCCGTACCTACGGCGGTCAACACTTTCTTTTCCCTCAACACCGGCGACGTCTCCTCCCCAGGGACGGGTTGGAGCTGGTTCAACACCGCGCTAGGACACTCACGGGTCTATGACGGAACTAGCAACCAGTCAGAAACCGAGTTGGCAGAGTTGGCTGTCCACTCTGAATACGCTGCCGCCTTTGCTTTTGGGCAGAATGCGCTGAGCGAGATTCGGGGTACCCCGGCAACGGGCCAGCAACCGCAGAACGTTATTGCCTGCATCGGCGATTCGATCACCTCCGGCGCGAACGATGGGAAGTCTTGGTGTACGGTCATGGCCGGCATCCTACACGAGATGTACGGCAACGCCGGACCGGGCTGGGTGTCGGCCCAGGCAGCGGGTCAGGTCGGCTTCACCGGATGGGACGGGAACGTGCATAACCCCGCGCCCGACGGCTGTAGCGCCTCCGTCATCAACGCCAGCCACTGGACCCAGGAAACCAACGGCACCGGCAACAGCATTTACAGCCCGGACGACACCGAGATTTCCGACGCAACCTCGGGCGACACTCTGACCATCACCTGCCCCAACGTCAGCGGCAGCAGCGCCAATGGCGGTGGATTCGTCATCTACTACCCCACCTGTGTGAGCGGTTGCGGCAGTTTCAGTTATGGCATCGATGCGAACGCTTCCCAGGGGACCATTAACGAGACCACGGGCACGGCGGGGTGGGCCACCCAGCTGGTCGCCACCCTGGACGGCACTAACCCGATTCCCGAAGGGTCTCACTCCCTGAAACTCACTACGACCACGGCAACCCGCACTTACTTCCTTGGTGCCGACGCCCAGGACCAGGTTGCGGCCCTGAGCAATGGCTATGGTGTGCGCGTGGAAAAACTTGCCTCCGATTCCGAGACCGCCGCCATGCGGAACCTGAATACCGGCTTCGGCGCGCAACTCTGGAACACCAGCAACTGCCAGGGCACAACTCCGGCCAGCACCAATTTTTGTGCCAACAGCTTTCTGGTGAGCTACAGCACAAATGAGCGCAATACCGGGGTCTCCCCGGCCACCGCCCAGGGCACATGGACGACGCTGCATAACACTCTGGCTGCGGCCAACCCCAACTCGGATGAAGGCTGGATCAGCCAGCAAGATAATAACCAGACTTGCCTTGGAACTTGCGCCTACACGACCCAGGCTTACAGCAACGCGGTATTGGATTCGACTACGGCATGGATGGCGACCACGCCCGCCCGTCCCATTTCTTTTTTCAACGTAAATGACCTTATCGGGAACGAGACGGTGGGCAACAACCGCTATTTGTATCTCGATGGCGTCCATCTCAGCGATGAGGGCAAGCAGTTTGTCGGCGAGCAGATCACGCAGAACATCGTCCGAACCTATCCTCATCTGCATGCTCGCCGCCGCCTGGGCAAAGGGCTGACCACGATCGATGGCATCAACGCCAGCAGCGCGCCCACCCTTTTCGAGCTGGCGAAAGAGGGTCCGGCGGGCTGGACCACGGCGGCAACCGGAGACACCGCCATCCCGCTGAATGTTTGCGTGGACATGTGCAAGCTCGGCGCGACCGGGGAATTTTCCGTAGCCGGGAACACTCCGCTTTACATGGACGGGGCCAGCGTGGTCGGTCACTACATTGTAGCCAGCACCACCACGTCGGGCTACGGGCACGACTCCGGCTATACCGTAAACTCTCCACCGCCGCCGCCAGGTTCCGGCTGCCTGGAATATCTGGGCATCGTCACCACAGCGGCGTCCGGCGCTGGGCAGATCGGAGACTTCAACGCTTCAAACCCGTTTCGGCCTTGCGCATCGATTGTAGGAGCGACGTCGCCGATTACTATCAGCAGCGGTCTAGTTCAGTTAAATAATTCTTCGGGAACCGGCGTCACCAACGTTCCCGATATCCAATATGCTCCAGCAGATACAATTGTCACCACCACATCCGGAATGAGCACCGGCTGTATCAGCACCATTAACATAATCAAGCCGACTGCGGCCACCCACTACGCCTGCAAGTTTGACGTTTCGCAAACCGTTGCCAGCGCAGGCTGCACCACTCAGGCCACGATTGCCAACCAGCTGAATTGGATCGATAACTTCTCGGGTCTGACGGTGAGTGGGAACAACAACATCATTATGGCCAACAGCACTCTGGGCAGCACCTCGCTCGCTAACGCCAATCTGACGTCGGTTGGCACCACCCTTACCATTGCGGAGGTATGGCGCGACCTGGGTGCGGGCAGAATCTACGATGCCGCCAACGGACAGGTTTCCTACTGCACCAATGTTGTGACCCCTCCGGTCGGCTGCTCGACCTATCCCGTGTTCGAAGTTGCGGTGACGTGTACGCAAGATCGATGATCAAGTGTGGTTCCGGTTTAGTTTCCAAAGCACCAAAACCTATGTTTTTGCGTTACTAGGAGTTCTCAAAAAATGAAGAAACTGTTGATTCTTGTTCTTCTATTTATGGTTGTCGCCGCAGCCCAAGAGCCGGTCCCAACACCGCCGCACGTGTACATCGATACCACCTGGAATGCGCCGAACGGTCGCATATGGTCCCCCCTTACCGCCGCTCAGTTGAGCCTCGACCTTATGCAATCCTTTCCCGGCGACACCATTGTTCTCCACGCCGGCACGACCTACAGCGGCAACTTCACACTGCCTTTGAAGCCTAACCCGAGCGGCCAGTGGATTTACATCGAGAGTTCAGCGCTATCCAGTTTGCCGGCTCCGGGGACGAGGGTTGCTCCCGGCAACACCCCGAACATGCCGACAATTACA
>Ga0182016_10000879_pt1 | contig 37290 bp, 33 predicted proteins | sample 712S2MmetaG_FD_120491 | JGI IMG/M metagenome (GOLD analysis project Ga0182016, IMG submission 120491) | Permafrost microbial communities from Stordalen Mire, Sweden - 712S2M metaG | ecosystem: Environmental > Terrestrial > Soil > Wetlands > Permafrost | place: Sweden: Stordalen | collected...
AACTTGCCAACTCGCCATCTCCGCGTAGCGGAGGCCAACTTGCTGAATTGTCTAATCCTCTCCACCTGAATTACCCAATTCACCGCCCGATTGGGGTTCAGTTTCTTATCAGGGCACGACTTTACTCGTGCCGCAAAAGCCGCAAAATCAACGTCGGGCTTTAGCCCCTGCTGATTCAGCTCGACCGAAGGCGCCTTTTTCCGCAACCTGTTTAGCCCCTGCTGATTTCCTCCGACCGCACTTGCCTTTTTCCGCAGCCTGTTCAGCCCCCGAGGGATTTTCTTCGCTAAAATCCTGTCAGATTTCGACCTCTTCCGCAGACCGCAACGCCCGCGTCTTGCCTGCGCGTTCCATATGGGCCTGAGGAAACTACATATTTGCGTGCCCGCTCCGCATCGATTCGTTGAACTGCGGCTTGGTAAAGTTCAGCGCCGCTTCAAGATCGGCCTGGTACTGGGGCGCCCGCTCCAACAGTGCCGGCGTCGCTGCGGCATACTCGCCATCCAGCGTAATCAGCCCGCCGGAATCGCCCGCCACGCGCAACAGATCCGCGTCCGTCGTATTCAGGTATTGCGCATCGCGCGGATCGGCAATCCACACCGGCTTGCCTTCGCCCAGCACGCCGCTCAGCCAGTACACCTTGCACAGCAGATACTTCAGCCTTTCGGCGTCGTCCGTGTCGTTAAACACAAACTGTTTCTTCCACCGGCTGTAGAACCGCGTCGTCACAGGAACAGGCTGCCGGTTGCCGCTCTTCAAAAACTCAAGCTGTCCCAGGTCCACCGTCTTGCGCACCGCGTTGTACACAAACGTCTCCGCATACGGCTGCTCCAGCGCCGGAACAATCTCGGCAAACGTCTGTGTCACCGCCGCCGCCACTTTCGCGTGCAGATTGTGCGCGCCCCCGTCCGCCAGGTGCATCTCCCCGTGAACAATGTACGTGTCCGCGCCCGACGTCGACTGGTGAAACGGCCATTCAAACTTTCCAAAAGCCACCGGCAATCCTGCCAGCGTTACGTAGCACTCCGGCCGTGGGTTCTTGAGCCGCTTGGCCTGCGCTGCCAGGTGGGCCGTCATCGTAGGCAGCAAATCTGGCTTGTCAAAATCGAACTTCTCGCTCAGTTCCAGCCGCAACGAACGCGCGCCGCCAGCGACGCCGGGAAGTCCAAGCTCGAAAACGGCAGTCGGTTGGCCGTGGAAGTCGGCACCCTGCGTGGCGGATACGAGCACAAGGCCGGCCTGGGAGGCGGCGGCTTCAATTGAGCTAACGAGAGACGATTTCAGTTCAGCGGTCATTCGTGGGAAGTCCTGGATTCAGGGTTAAGTACACATTCATTTTACGGGACCGGGCTGGTAGTCCGCCCTCCTGGGAATCTGACGCGCTTGTTTTTTTATCGCGGTTTCCGCACTGATCTTCGCGCTTGGATTTTTCATTTCTTCGGGCCATCCGGTCCATTGGCCGACCGTCCCTTCGCGGAGCGCGACCACGGAAATAAGGTTGTGGTCCCTGATGATTCGTTCACAATGTTTCCGGGCAATCCTCGGCGTGCTCTGGCTCTAGCGTTTAACGTCGCGGCTTGGGCGCCGCTTGACAAATAATTATGACGAATGCTACATAGGGTACACAAGCGGTTCCTGCTCTGCTTCCAGCAACCTTACCGCAGCTTTCGTCCCATCGCTGAAATCGGGAGACCAGCGGCAGGCACAACGCTACAGGGATTGAGACTTAACCGCATGGCCTCTCCAACACAAGCCGGCGCGTTCGCACTCGAGGCAGGCAAGAATCCCACGTCTGTCGAAAAATTCCTAAGCTTCGTGGTTCTCGCCGGCTTGGGAAATGCCTTCATCGCAGCATTTCTGCTCTTCAGGCTGCCTGCGGACAATGCGCCGTCGCTGCATTCACTTCTGATTAGATCGGTGATCTACGTGTGCGGTGCGGTGTTGGCCGGGGCGGCGGGCTCGCGTTTCTATTGGAATCGGCTCTCAGTACCATTTACGGGCGACTCGACCCTTTCTTTTCCGCTGTTTGCAATCGTGAACACCCGCGCCTGGGTGTGGGTGCCTGCGGTGGTGCTTTTGTCGCGCCAGGATTCTCCAGGTTCAGCAATTCTCTCCGCGCTGGGCGCTGCGCTCCTGGCAAATGGTCTGCGCCGCATCATTGTGTCTGAAACCCGCCCTCGTGATCAGCAGTCGATCATGCACGAATCGGAAGGATGCGAAATGTTTGCCGCGACACTTCGCACCCCACAGCGAGAAGTCCACGGATATGCAATTGCACTCTGCGTTTATGCAGCGGGCTATCTTCTAATCAATCACTTCTACCTGAATGCCGGGGTACCGCTCGCCGTGGCCGCGTTTCTCTTCGCGTGGAAACTTACGCTCGACCCGCAATCCGAACTCGACCCGCAATCCGAATTGACCCTCAAGTTGGCCAGGAGACGTGCGGCCGCGCGGTTCCCCCAGGTTGCCATCACCGCAATTCTCGTTACGCTGTACGTCATGCTCTACGGTATCGGACACCGTAACGATGTTGAAGCGGAGCGCGCGGCTCTCGATGCGGGCGAGGTCAAAGGAGCTAATGCTGATGCGAATCATCGGCGTTCCGGCAGTGTCTATGTCGCGGGAGTTTCCGGCTACCAGAGCATCATCCTGTGGCCTCTGCCTGAGAAGCCCAAAATCGTGGCGCCGGTTCTGGCCAGCATTTCACCCTATGCTGCGCTCACCGCGAAGCCAATGGTGATCAAATTTGACGGGCCTTACTGGTACTTTCAGCCGCCGGGACAAAGGCCGGGGCCGCAAGCGTACGAGGCACACGGCAACCCATTGACGGCAAATATCGAAGCCAATAATTTTCTCCCGCTTAAAATGGAGGCCGTGCAGAATCTTGGCCCGCCGATCCGCCTTGCGCGATGCCGCGAGGTGCAGGTGACCGTCGAGAATCGCGACAATGTGCGCGGCCCGATCGCTGTTGGCGTTGTGCTTACAGACGCATCGGCGCCGAGACGACCGTCGGTATCGCTGGGTCAGCAAACGATTCTCTCAACCGAGCCAGGCCAATTTACGGTGAAGCTTGCGCCGGTGAATGAAGTGATGCGCTTTGCAGTGCCGGACACTGCCCCGCTGCGCAAGTTCAACCAGATTACAGTTGAATATCTTTCGGGGCCTGAGCATTGGCAACTGGGGGCCAGGGTCGCGATCGATCAGTTTGAACTGATTCCCCACTGATTCAATCATGCACCGTCTTGCGTAAGAATGGGTGGTGGGTCAGTTTGAAATTGGCGGGTATCGCGCCTCTCGTGGTGAGCAGTAAACTTGAGGTATGCCAAAACGTCCTGTAAAGGACCGGGACTTTCCCGTCTACGCTTTGCGGGTTGTGGAATTAGCTGTTGTTGAACATATGGATGGAACACGTTTGGGGCGTCGAAGAATTGGTTGAGTTGCTCCCCAACCTGGAGGCATCGAAGCGCGGGAGTTACAAGAAGAGAGCTATAGTGAAATGAAATTCTCGATAGTGATAGCGCTGGTTCTCGCTTGTGTGATTGCTGATGCCCAGTCACCGCAGCCTAGACAACTCACCGTTCAAGAGGCGCACTCGATTTTGGAAGCTTATCTTCCCGACAAGACAAAGAAACTTCCTGGTTACGGGTTGGACGATTTCGCCGGTTACGATCCCAAAAAGTTTTACTTCACTGAGGTCACCTGGGACAACCCAGGTGGCAGTGTCGTCTGGGGGAACTACGCAGTCGATAAGACAACTGGCGACTTATGGAGCGCCGTGGCTTCATGCGACAAAATTACTTCGAGGAGGATTCGTGCCTTGCAACGGGAAATCCGCAAGGAAATCGGCTTAACCGACGTGATGTACAAGCAAATCAAAAACTCGGGGCCATTGTGCGAAAGTTCAAACTGACCCACCGCGGGTTATGCACCGTCTTGGGTAAAAATCTGCAGTCTTGATCTTCAGTCGCCGGTCTGGATGTTGACCAGTCCATGACTGCCGGGGGAGACCTCGCTGGTCTGCGGAGCTCGCCAGTGGTCGATGTAGCTGATCTTGTGTACGCAGCCGATGGTGCAATTCGGCGAGCAGCTTTTCGCCGTCAAAAATTCACGCTTCACGTCGGCCGTCGTATAGTCCGCCAGCGGAGTTCCCGGGTACCCGCGCTGCTGGCTGCAGTAGTGCACAAGGCCGTCTTCGCAGATGTATAAATAGCGTGACCCCGCGCGGCAACGCCAATCGTTCGGCTCGCCTTTGGCAATCGCTGCCTGAAAGTCGTCGAACTGCGAGTAGTTCACCTTCCGCCGGTTGGTCATCTCGTAGTAGACCTTCGCTTCATCCGGCTTCAGCGGCTTCAGTTGTCCGTCGCCGTCGTGGATGATGCCGATGGTCGACGTGAATCCCAGCTCCAGCGCGCGCTTGCCAATCACCAGCGCGTCGTTCGGATCGCGAAAGCCCCCGCCCACCACGGAATTGATGTTCACGTGGAATTCGGCATAATCAGCGAGCATCTCGAGTTTCTTGTCGAGAACTTTCAAGCTCTTCTTCGATACGTCGTCGGGAACCAGGTTATCGATCGAGATCTGCATGTGGTCGAGGCCGGCCTGGTTCAGGCGCTCAATGCGTTCCACGTTCAGCAGATAGCCGTTCGTAATCATCCCGGCAATGGCGCCGGTCTTGCGCATGCGCACGATGATGTCGTCGAGTTCGGGGTGCGTGAGCGGCTCGCCGCCGGAGATGCCGATCATGGCCGTTCCCAGCCGTCCCAGGTGGTCGATGCGGCGGACCATTTCTTCAAGAGCCACCGGCTCTGAAACCTTGTCGTACTCGTTGCAGTACGAGCAGCTCAAGTTACAGAACCGCATCGGGATAATCTGCACCAGCACGGGATGAGAAGTGGAAGCGAGCGAGCGCACGACCATGGCGTACTCCCGCGCCTTGCGCTTGGCCCAAATCAACCGCCCCCGAACTGTATCTCTCCGCCGTGTAGCCATCTTGTCTATTGAATCACAGACTGTCGCGGAGAGGTTGCCGCGGCGAGCCGCCGTCCGGGAACCAACGGATCCCTGTTTTTCGATGCACCACTTTCGGTGCACAAATTCACGCAAAACAACGCGAAAACGAGGCCAAAATGGCCGAAAAAGCGCTCAAAATGCATGTTTTAATGCCGAAAAATGCGCATTTAGCGTGTTTTTGGGCAATTCTCGACAACCCTTTCCTCTTAAATGGGTAATTCCTCGGTTACAAAACACCCAATTCAATGAATTTCTAGGTCAAGTATCTCGAAAATCGTAACCATCTGATTGAACATTTCGCACGTTTCGTATCAATCTGATTGAACATTTCGCGCTGTTTAGGTTGAATCAATTCGTACGTTTAACGTTGTCGAAGTACCACAAATGATTCCATTTAGCGCTCAATCCGTGAGCCGAATCACCCTTTGAAACCCCGCTAAAACCCCTTCAAAAAAAATCGCAGCCCAACTCCCCTTCCCGGTCTCAACTTCAGAAGGCGCCCGGCGCTATAATTCCCCATCCCCAACGCGAGGCAATTCCCCATGAAAAAACTGGCCGTTCTCCTCCTCCTCACCCTTCCACTTTCAGCCCCGGCTTTGGCCCAGGGAAAGAAGCCGCCCACCACCCTGCGCGGCGTCCTGCTGGAGCAGCTGCACACCACCCATGACAATGAGGACTGGTTTGTTCCAGCCAGCGTGGCCGTTGACGGCCTCACGGCAGATCAGGCCAAGTGGTCGCCGGGGCCGGGCAACCACTCCATCGGGCAGCTCGCCTTCCACATCTGGTACTGGGACGACCGCGAACTCCAGGAGTTCAACGGCGTGAAGCCCCCGCCCTTCGACGGCAACAACAACGAGACCTTTGACAACTTCACCCCTGCCCAGTGGACCGACCTGGTGAAGAAACTCAACCAGGTGCTTGCCGACTGGGAAAAAGCAGTGGAGTCTGCCGACGACGCAAAACTCGCCCAGAACGCGTCTCTGATTGCGCATGTAGGCGCGCACAACGCATACCACATCGGCCAGATTCTCTACGTCCGCAAGCAGCAAGGCGTCTGGGATCCCAACAAGGGCGTCAAGTAGCTACGAAATAATCCCTGCCTGTTGCAGGGTGCGTTGAGTAGAATTCCCCACTGGAGGTCAACAACATGGGACACAAGTTCGGCAGTATTCTTGAAACCGTCGGCAATACCCCTGTGGTGCGCATCAACAGGCTCGCGCCGCCCGACGTGACTCTTTACGTGAAGGTGGAAGCTTTCAATCCGCTTGGCTCAGTGAAGGACCGACTTGCCCTGGGCGTGATTGAGGACGCCGAGCGTAGAGGAAAGCTGAAGCCCGGGCAGACGGTGATTGAGGCAACCAGCGGAAATACGGGCATCGGCCTGGCGATGGTTTGCGCGGCGAAAGGCTATCCGCTTGTTGTGACCATGGCTGAGACCTTCAGTATCGAACGGCGCAAGTTGATGCGATTCCTTGGCGCGAAGGTGATTATTACGCCGGCGTCGGCAAGGGCCGTGGGCATGGTGCAGAAGACTGAGGAGCTGGCAAAGAAGCATGGATGGTTCTACACGCGGCAGTTTGAAAACGAAGCCAATGCCGCGATGCATTCGCGCACCACGGCAAAAGAGATTCTGCGAGACTTCAAAGGCGATCGGCTCGATTACTGGGTGACGGGATTCGGCACCGGCGGAACGCTGAAGGGCGTTTCGAAGGTACTGGCAAAGAAGCGGCCGGAGACAAAGATTGTGGTCTGTGAGCCGGCGGAAGCGCCGATGCTGTCGAGTGGCGTGGCGCAGGAGCGCAAGCGGGATGGCTCGGCGAAGGTAGCGCATCCGTCGTGGAAGCCGCATCCGATGCAGGGCTGGAGTCCGGACTTTATTGCCAAGCTGGCGGGCGACGCGGTGAACCTGAAAGTGATCAGCCAGGTGCTTACCATCCCCAACGCCGATGCCCTGAAGTGCAGCAAGGATCTGGCAAAGCAGGAAGGGATCTTTGTGGGTATTTCTTCAGGCGCGACCTTTGCTGGTGCGCTGCGCGTGGCGGCCGACGCGCCGAAGGGTTCGACGATCTTGTGCATGCTGCCCGATACGGGCGAGCGGTATTTGAGTACGCCGCTCTTCGCTGACGTTTCCGTCGACATGACCGAGGAAGAAAAGGAAATCGCGCACTCAACGCCTGGATGCTGGTTGCCGGAACCGGTGTAGATGCAGGGAATAGCCACCCCAGCGAGCAAAGAACGCTCGCCGGGGACCCCGGCAGGGATTAGGGATTAGAAAAGCTCCGGGGTTAAGTGCATGCGAGCCCACCCTAGCCACAAAAATCCGCCGCGGCGGATGGCGAGGGTGGGGCACCCGGATTTTTTGGCTTGCGGTCGGCGTCTGCCGCGACGATCATTTCACTTTGCAATCAGAGGAGGTCTACCCCATGCCCAAGTTTGTCATCGAACGCGAAATTCCCGGAGCAGGCAAGTTTTCCCCTGAGCAGCTCCATGCCATCTCGCAAACATCCTGCGGTGTCCTGAACGAGATGGGGCCAAAGATTCAGTGGCTTCACAGTTACGTGACGGACGACAAGATTTATTGCGTCTATATCGCGCCGGATGAGGCGACGGTGCGGGAACACGCGCAGAAGGGCGGATTCCCCGCCAATCGCGTCTCGCAGGTCCGCACCATGATCGACCCGACGACGAGCGAATAGGCGAGGCCGCGCTGTCCCACCCTAGATCACCCCAGCAGACAAATGTCGGCCGCCGGGAACCCGATAGCGACAAAAACAAGAACGTCGCGAGGATGGGGTACCCGGCCGGATCTCTATGGGGATGATTCGTGCGTGTTAGACTTCCGTTGCGCAAAATTCCATCCGCTCCGGAGGTCCGCAGTCTCATGTCAAGACCCATGTCGAGTTATTGCCTCGCCCTGATCGCTCTTCCCGCTCTCCTGCTCGCCGCAAACCTGGCCGCGCACGCTCAGCAAAATCGGCAATGGGTTGGCACGTGGGCCGCGGCGCCAATGCTCGCGCCGATGGGCAGCAACCGGGGGCACTTCGACGCAACCTTTCGCGAGATCGTTCACATCAGCAACGGCGGCTCGCAGATCCGCATCCGCTTCACCAATGAGTTCGGCATCGACGGCCTCACGATCGGGAGCGCGCACGTGGCTCTAAGCGCAGGCGGCTCCGACCTCCAGGCGGGTACCGACCATAAGATCACATTCTTCGGAGCTGATGGCGTGCGCATTCCGCCCGGCGCCCAAATGTATTCTGACCCGATCAATTTCTCCGTCGCTGCGCAATCGGATGTGGCCGTGAGCTTCTACCTGCCCCCGCAGATTTCGCACAGTGAGACCTACCACGCCTTCGCCGATCAGGATAACTTTGTGGCCGTTGGCGATCAGACCGCTGCTGCTTCGCTCACCGGAGCCACCACCGTTCAGTCGTGGTTCTACATAGATGGCGTGGATGTTCCGGTTGTGGCCGGCTCTGAGTCCGTGGTTGCGTTCGGTGATTCCATTACCGACGGCGCGCACTCCACGCCCAACAAGAATCTCCGCTGGCCCGACATTCTGGCCGACCGCCTGAAGGCGGTCCCTGCGCAAAATCAGATTGCGGTTTTGAATGAGGGCATTGGCGGAAATCGCATTCTCAACGACCAGGCCGGCCCGAGCGCGCTTGCCCGCTACGAGCGCGACATCCTCTCGCAGAACGGCGTGCGCTATCTCATCATTCTTGAGAGCATCAACGACATCGGACGGCTGGCCCACGTGACCACGCCTGACGATGACGTGACGGCGGAGCAGTTGGAAGGCGGGCTGAAGCAGATTGCCGACGCGGCGCATCAGCATGGGATCGAGGTTTTCGGAGCGACCCTGACGCCTTACGGCGGCGCGGGATACTACTCCGCCAAGGGTGAACAGGTGCGGGAAGCGGTGAACGACTGGATTCTTCACAGCGGTACCTTCGACGCGGCTTTCGACTTTGCCAAGGCCACGAGCGACCCTAACAGCCCAAATCAATTCAATCCGGCGTACGACTCGGGCGATCATCTGCACCCCAACGACGCGGGCTACAAAGCGATGGGTGATTCGATTCCGCTGAACCTCTTCAAATAGGGGATCGCGGAATCACAAAAAAGGCACGCACCGCATCCCGAAATCTGGTCGGCATTTCAGCGTTATCCTGTTGGTGGATATTCTGCGATGACCTTCCCAATTAAAGTTTGCGTGGTGTGCTCTGAAGAGTTTGAACTGCGTCCGGGCAAACCCGGATTCGCCAATCGCTGTCCCGCCTGCAGCGAGCCCGAGGAGCCGGACGCCGCGGCGGGCAAGGGCTCGGATCTTGTGGACCGCAAGAGCGACAGCGAATTGAACGCGGCCCGCCGCAAGGCGATGCGCGACATGCTGTATCGCAAGGAGAGCTAGGCGAGGGCGGCGAAGAGCAGCCGCAGGTCCTTCGACTCGTCCGCCGCGGCGGACTCGCTCAGGATGACAGGCAATTTATATTGGCGCAAACGCTAGGTCAGTGGCTGGGGAGCCTGCGCAGTTTCAGTTGCGGGCGCCATGCCCTTCTTGTCCAGCGACCCCTGGTGATGCTTTGAATCCACCTGCATCGTGAGTGTCTCCTGCTTTTTATCGCGCAGAATGGTCACTTGCACGGGCCGGCCTTCGTTGGCGCGCAACGCGCGGTCCCATCCGGCAAGATTCGTCACTGGCTCCGTACCCACTTTGAGAATCACGTCGAACGCCTTGAGCCCGGCCACGGCAGCTTCGCTCTTGCGCGCCACCTGCTTCACCATGAGCCCGTTGGGCACGCCCAGGTATTCCGCCATCTGCGACGTCAGCGGCTCAACCAGCGCGCCCACGTTCAAGCTGCTGCCGAAAAACGGCATGTGAAATCCGCCTGACAACGGGGCATCGGCGCCCGAACCGCCCGACAGAATGCCCATGCTCGGCACCGGAGTGAACACGTCGCCGCCATCGCCAATCTGGTTCCACACATCGTGCCCGAGCACCTTGCGATCCGCCAGTTCCACGGCCATTGTCTGGATGTTTCCGTCGCGGCTGATTTCGATGCTCACCTTGCGGCCTGAAGGAATTTCCTTCAACATTCTGCGCAGCTGTTCGGCGCCTTCAACGTTCTGCCCGTTCAACTGAATCACAACGTCGTTCACCTTCAGCCCGATCTGTCCGGCGGGCGCGTCATGATCGATCAAGGTGATAATGGCGCCGCGCACTTCCTTCAGCTTGAGCGTCTGCGCCTTTTCTGCGTCCACGTCCGCCAGGTCGACGCCCAGGTAGCCCTGTGAGTTGGAAAGCAGCAGAGGACTGGACCCAGCTACCAATTGCCCAAGATCGTTCGCCTGGGCGCATGCCGCGTGGGGCGACCCGATCAACCCCGTACCGATCAACACTGTGCCCACTAAGCCTGCGATACCCAAACTCTTGTACGGCCTCGAAAGGTATTTCATTTCGTCCTCTCCTGCGCCTTGTTTCTTCATTCCGGCTTCGCGCTCTCATTTCATGTGGCGTGCTCGCCGAAAGTTACTTAACCTCTTACTGAATCTCAGGAACCCGGCTCAATACCTGACGGGAAGTATTCCTGATCTGGGGATTATCGTCTGAAGTGGAGACCGAGTAAAGCACTTGCCTCACGCTTGTGTCGGCTTCCACAGGCTCCAGAAGATTGATTGACTCGGTGCGAATCCGCGGATCGCTGTCGTTCAGCAGCGCTTCAAGCACAGCGTTGCGCACGCGCACGTCCTGTGACACGTAGGGCTCTAGGCCTTCCAGCGCCTTCTCGCGCACGGCGGCATTCCTGTCATAGCGCAGCGCTACCATCAGAGCGTCGCGGATTCCGGCTCCCTGGCAACTGTGTCCCGCACGGCACTCGGCCGCCAGCAATCCAACTGAGTCGTCGCGCACGCCCGCCGATGACGAGTTCTCCGTCGCCAGCATCAGCAACTGCCTGATCTCAGGATCGTCCAGCGATCCGTTGATCTTCCTGGGCACCAGCTGGTTATAGCTCACTTCCACCATCTCTGTGCCGGGCTGCCTCACAATGCCTGAAATACTGGCAACATTCGCGATCTCGGGTTGCGCGGCCGCCGTGGCCTGCGCTGGCGCCGGAACCTTGGCAGTTGCAAGGGCAGGAGTTGTCGCGGCAGCGTGCGCCGCCCGATTCTGCGCAAACTCAAACCCGCCAAGTCCACCCGCTCCCAACCCTGCCACCAGCAGCAGGCAGGCAGCCAAGGGAGCAGCCTGCAGACCGGCCACGCTGTTCATCAGCCGCTGCACCACGCGTTCATACCAGTGCATGGCCGGCAGCGCGTCCAGCGCTTCATCCAGCCGCAGCCGGCTGCGCGCCACAAGATTCGGTCCCGGCTCCACTACCGGCAGCGCGTCGGCCAGCACCTTCATCGCCAGCAGCTGTTCGCGCTCCTGGCGGCATCCGGCACATTCCGCCAGATGGCGATCAAGTTCGTGGGCCTGGTCGTCGGGCAGCTCACCGTAAGCCCCCGTCACTATCCGTTCATGTGCAAGTTCGCATTTCATATCTACGCCTCTTCAGCCTCAAAAGAATTCCGACTACAGCTTCCAGCTCTTAACTCCTGGCTTTTAGCCTTTGACTGCCAACTTCTACCTCAACTCCGCCAACTGTCCCCGGAGCTTCTTTGTTGCCCTGAAGAGCGTATTCTTTGCCGTCTCCTCAGTCGTGTTCAACATCTCTCCAATGGTCCTCAGCCGCAGACCCTGGTAGTGTTTCAGCTCAAACACCATCCGTTCGCGCGGCGTAAGCTTCACAAGCGCCGCCTGAATCTTCTCGCCAAGCTGTTTGCGGTCCAGCTCGCGCGCCGGGTTTGAAAACGACCGGTTGTCCGACACCGAAGCCAACAGATCGATCTCGTCCCCTGAGTGGTCCAGCACCACGGCGTGATCTTCGCGGCGCGTCTTCTTCCGCCTGAGTTGATCCAGGCAGAGGTTGGTGACGATCCGGTAGATCCACGTATAAAAAGAGCACTCGAAACGAAAGTTGCCAATGTACCGGAAGGCCTTCAGGAACGCCTCCTGGTAAATATCCTCGGCGTCGTGCTCGCTGCCGGTCAGGTGCAGGGCCAGGCGCAGGACCTGGTGCTCATATTGCCGGACAAGGGAGTCGAACGCTACACGCGATCCACCCTGGGCCTCGCGGATCAACTCGTTCTCATCGGCGCGAGCCTGCAGACGAGCCTGTTCCTTGCCCGCAGCGTCGGGTCCTGCCCCGTCGCGTCCTGCCCCGCCCATCGCCCTCGTCGCAGCCATACCTGCTGAGGATTGTACCTTTCGGGCGGTCGGCCAGCCCACGGCTGGCGAAATTCCGACTGGAGAAACCGGGTAGCTCACGCCGTCTGTCGCCATCTGATCTCCGTTCCGGGGGACAATCTGCTGCCAAATTCATCACCGGGCCAACGCCACTTCCTTCAAGTTCATCTTTCCCCAGGAAAGATACCCTCACGGCGGCCCCAAGAAGAACCCTCCAGACCCTCGGCTCCCGGCTTAGCTGCCCACGACGGTAACTCGGTCGATCAGGGCCGTCCCGTAGAAGGAGTCTGTATCGGAGTAGACGAGGAATCCCCGGTTTAGTCACCCAATTTTTGCGATTTCCAGCACGTTGGTGTGCCTGCGGGGCAGGCTTGGGGAAAACTGACCGTGGAGGAACTAAACTAGGACTTAATGACCGGAAATCTTTTTGACGATCCCGCGCCCACACCTTCGACGAATCAGTGGTTTACCGCGCATTGCGACGGCGGATCCCGCGGCAATCCAGGGCCCTCGGGCTATGGCGCTGTGGTTGAGAACCCCGAGGGCGAGGTGGTTGCGCGCCTCAGTCGCTTCCTAGGCCTCAAAACCAACAACTACGCCGAGTATTCCGGCCTGCTGGCCGTGCTGGAATGGGCGCTGGCGAATGGGGCGGGACGAATGCGCGTTATCTCCGATTCCGAGTTGATGGTGAAGCAGATGAAGGGGCAGTACAAGGTGAAGAGCCCCGGACTTTTGCCCTTGTGGCAGGAGGCCCGGCGGCTCGCGCGGCAGCTCGAAGGCTTTGAAATGCGCCACACGCTGCGTGGAGGGAACAAGGAAGCCGACCGGCTGGCGAACGAAGCCATGGACAAGGGCATGGGGAGAAACAGGGAATAGAAAAGCTGCCGAAGATGTTTGTCTTTCCGGGGAGGCGAGCTAGGCGTTATAGTGCGCGATGACGCGGACCACTTTCCCTGTGGCTGAGAGCCCCATGAACTCTCCAGTGCGCGTTCCCTTCTGGTTGGTATAGACCAGCACGACGCTATCAATGCCCACGAACACATCTTCCAGACCGAAGTGAAGATCCGGATAGGCCTCGAGGCCTCTCTGAAAATAACCTCTCAGCGCTGCCTTTCCGGCCACTGTGCCGTCCGGCACACACAATAGCGCCGCCGCAACAGGGGACGTGAGCTCAATCGCTTCGTCATAGTGGGACATGATTGCGTCGAGATCGTGCGCGTTCCAGGCGGCAACCCATTGGTCCGCCAGTTCCAAGGCTTCGTTCTTTGTCACTCCCATTCTCCGCAATGCTGGTGCACTAACCGGCTAATCCTTAATCCCTGTTCCCTGCTTTTTTACACCGGCCGTCCCAGGTTGTTCCGCCAGGTGTGGCCCCATTTCTCGAGGAGATGTTCGGCGCACTCGGGGCCCCAGGTCCCGGCAAAGTAGTTCGGAAAGACCTCAGGCTTTTTCGCGGCCCAAGCCTGCAGAATCGGCGTATACAGCGCCCAGTTGATCTCCACGCCATCGCGATGCGAGAACAGCGTCTGGTCGCCCAGCATGGCGTCCAGCAGCAAGCGCTCGTAACCGTTGGCGGACGATTTTCCAAACGCCGCCGCGTAGTCGAAGTCCATGATGACCGGGCAGACATCCATGTTGGGCGTCGTCGGCACTTTGGCGCCGAAGCGAAGCGAGATTCCCTCATCCGGCTGGATGCGGATGGTGAGCAGGTTGGGCTGAATCTCCTGACACGGGCTGCTCGCCGCCATGCGGTTGAAGATGAGCAGAGGCGGCTGCTTGAACTGGATGCTGATTTCCGTGGCGCGCTTTTTGAGCCGCTTGCCGGCACGCAGATAAATGGGAACGCCCGCCCAGCGCCAGTTGTCAATCGAAAGCCGGAGCGCGGCGAAGGTCTCGGTGCCCGATTCGGGATTGACGCGCTCCTCGTCGCGGTAACCCACCACATGCTGGCCCTCGACGATGCCCGGCCCGTATTGACCGCGCACTGCGTTCAGAATCGGCACCGAGGGAATCGCCCGCCACACCTTCACTTTCTCTCGGCGCACGGCCTCGGCGTCAAAGCTCGAAGGCGGTTCCATGGTCACAAAACTCAGCAACTCCATCACGTGGTTCTGCACCACGTCGCGCAGTGCGCCGGCCTTCTCGTAGAACGGCCCGCGGCCCTCGACACCGAGCGTTTCGGCGGCCGTAATCTGGATGTTGTCAATGTAATTACGGTTCCACACCGGCTCGAAGATGCCATTGGCGAAACGGAAAACCAAAATGTTTTGTACGGTCTCCTTGCCCAGGTAGTGGTCGATGCGGAACACCTGGCTCTCGTGGAACACCGCGTTCACCTGCTGGTTAAGGAGGCGCGCCGAGTCCAGATCGTGGCCAAAAGGTTTCTCAATCACCACAGCCGCTGCGCCCTTCTCCGGCTGCGCCATGCCGTGGGCGCCAAGATTCTCAATGATTCCGGCAAAAAACTCAGGCGCCGTGGCCAGATAAAACAAGCGGCTGCCGCCGATGTTTTTTTCCTTGTCGATGCGGTCGAGTTCCGCCTTCAGCCCCGCGTAATCGTCAGGATCGTCAAAGTTCAGCGGGAAATAGCTGATGTGCTGCGCAAAATCGTCCAGCAAGGGATCGCTTACGTCCACACCGCCAAACTCGACGATCCCGTCGCGCATATCCTTGGCGAACTCATCGCCCAGCGGGCGTCGTGCCACGCCCACAATCGCAAACTGTTTTGGCAGCAGGTTCGCCTGGCGCAGGTGAAAGAGCGCCGGCAGCAGCTTGCGCTTGGTCAGGTCGCCCGAGGCTCCAAAAATCACCAGGATCCCCGGGTCGGGAATCCGCTCGTGTCCCTTGGGAACCTGTGAAAGATCCTCCGGCCGCACGCTCATTTGCACTGTCGCCATTCCCGCTTACCCTCCTCAGTCCTGTGAAGCTGAATTTCCCTCAGGGGCTTTAGTGTCTGCGTGAGAACTACACAAGCTACTTGTAATTCACATCGGTTTTAGGCGACAAGAGAAGTATGTCGCGATTCAAGGTTTACAGCCCGGATCAAGCATATTTGCTTCCTCCGAGCGTGCGGGACGAGTTGGGCGAGAAGCACTTGTGCTTTTTTGTCCGTGGATTGATTGAGCGGTTGGATATGAGCGTTTTTGAGCAGAGCTACAGCATCGAAGGCGGCGAGCTTTACGCTCCGCAGTTGATGCTTGGCGTGTGGCTTTACGCCTATGCGTTGGGCATCACCAGCGCTCGGCAGGTCGAGCGGCGCGTGGTGGAAGATCTTGCGTTTCGCTATCTGGCGGCAGGCGAGCGGTTGGACAACTGGGCGCTGAGCGCGTTCCGCCGCCGCCATGGACGTGCGCTCAACGATGCGTTTACGCAGGTGCTGGAGTGGGCGCAGCAGCAGGGCATGGTGAAGCTGGGCCGTGTGGCGATCGACTCGACGCGCATCGCGGCCAACGCCAGCAAGGATCGCGTTGATAGCGAGCAGGCATTGCGCGATACGCGGGTGCAGCTGCGCCGACAGGTGCGGGCCTGGCAGAAGGCCGCCGATCGCGACGACCAGGAGCCGGGGGGTCTCGAAGTAGCCATCGGGGAGCTGAACAAGTCCCTGGCCGAGATGCCGCGGCGGCTGGAGCGGTTGAAGAAGAGCGGATTGAAAAAGCTCTCGCGGACCGATGAAGACGCGCGTTTCATGCGCCAGCGCGGAGACAAGTTCGTGCTCGGCTACTCGGCGGAAATTACCGTCTCGGACGATCATCTGATCGTGGCTCAGCGGGTGACGCAGAACGTGACCGACAACGGCTCGCTCGTGCCTATGCTGGACCAGACCGAACAGCGCTGCGGCGCCCCGCCGGGCGCGGCTCTGGCCGACAGCGGCTTTTTCTCGATCGACAACCTCAACCAGATGGAACAGCGCAACATCGACGCTTATGTACCGGACTCCAACATGGCGCGGGCACTGAACCTGGGCGGGCGCTGCCGCACCCGGGCCTGCGCTCCGGAACATCGCCGCATGCGGGCCAAGTTGCGAAGTCCGGCCGGCGAGGCCGCCTACGCGCGGCGCAAGGCGGTCGTCGAACCGGTCTTCGGAGTTCTGAAACAACAACGAGGAATGAGACAATTTCGCACCCGTGGACTGAAAAACGTAAACAACGAATTCACCCTGGCAACCCTGGCATTCAACATCACCCGGCTGCACGTCATGCGCGCAGCCTGAAACAAAAACACCCCGACCGGCGTTGCCGGTTCGGAAAAACTCAGAACAAGAACACCGTTGCACAGGGCTAATGGCGTTCTCACGCAGACACTGAAGCCCGACACCTATTTTGCTGCCTTTTCGGCACGAGCAAACTCGTGCCCTGATACAAACCATCTCACCCTCGGAGTTTTTCCGCATCCCGTAATGTCCAGCTTCATTTAGGTCGTCGAGTGGCGCAGCGACCCAGAGGGTACCCGGGCCGCGCCCTTTCAAAACCTGATTGATGCAACCAGTTCTAGTCCCAGTCATCTGTCCTTCCCCTGTTAGCATTTCCCTATGTTTTTCGCCGCTTCCCGCAAGCTCATCCTGCCGGCGCTTTTTTCCATCGCCCTTGCCGTACCCGCGCAGGATGCCCAGCCCAGCCACGAGCGCATCGAGCAGCTGATGCAAAGCCTCAACCGCGGTCACTCCGTCGGCCAGGTTGCAGTCTCGCCGGATGGCAAACGGTTGGCCTGGATTGATGGCATGCGCGGTGGAGGAGAGATTCGCGTCGCGCCTGTTCACGATCTGGCCAAGAGCGAGCGCATCACTGCGGCTACAACGCCGGAACAGCACTGCCGCGAAGGCCAACTGAGTTGGGCTCCGGACTCCGCCGCGCTGGCCTTCCTATCGGACTGCGCGGATGTCGGCGAGCAATCTGATCTGTACCTTTGGCGCTGGGATGGCAATGGGGCGCGGCGCGTGACGGAGCTGAATGGCTACGCTAATCAGCCGGCATTTTCACCTGACGGAGAAGCGATCGCCTTTCTGTACGTGAAGGGCGCGACCCGTCCGGCCGGAGCGCTTGCCGCCATGAAATCGCCGTCGGGAGTCATTGGCGAGGACGGCGTCGAGATCCAACGCGTTGCTGTGACGAGGTTGGATGTGGCCGCGCCGAATGCATTGGAAGTGACTCCAGCCAACCTCCACGTCTACGAGTTCGACTGGGCGCCCGATTCGAAGTCCCTTGCCTTCGTCGCCGCCGATCCGCCGGGAGAAAACAACTGGTGGGTCGCCAAGCTCTACACGCAGCCCATCGGAGCCGAACCCAAGGCCATCCTGGCTCCCGCCGAAGTCCCTGGCGAGCTACACGGCATGCAGATCGCCGTGCCCCGCTGGTCGCCAGAGGGGAAAACGATTGCTTTCATCGGTGGCCTGATGAGCGACCAGGGAGCCACCGGCGGCGATGTCTTCACCATCCCCGCCAATGGCGGCGAGCCGCTGAACCTCACTCCGGGCCGCTCATCCTCTGCGTCCTGGATCGAGTGGGCGGGAAACCAGCACCTTTTTGTCAGTGAGATCGCCGGAGGCAACAGCCGGCTCATCCGCCTCGTGCTCGACGGCACATTTTCGCAACCCGTCTTCAGCTTCCCCGGTTCCATCGGCGACGGCAGGCTTGAACTCTCGCTTTCGTCAACGGCCGACCGCTCCCACTTCTTCTTTCATGCCAGCAGCTTCGACCGCTCCGACGAAATCTACGACGCATCGACGGCAGGCCCGGATGGTCTCAAGAAAGTCTCCAACTTCAATCGCGGCGCCAACGCCGGTATTGAGCCCGCCTGGGGCAAATCCACCTCTCTTGAATGGACCAGCGACGCGTTCCGCGTGCAGGGATGGCTGCTATTCCCGAAGGAGTACGACCCGGCCAAAAAGTACCCTCTCATCGTCGAAGTCCACGGTGGCCCCGCCTCTGCGGTCCTTCCCCGGTGGGGTGGCGGCTGGGCTCTCAGTCCCACCGCTTTTTCCGCCCTTGGCTACTTCGTCCTCCAGCCCAATCCCCGCGGCAGCTACGGCCAGGGAGAGGCCTTCACCCAGGCTAATCGAAAGGACTTCGGCTACGGCGACCTGCGCGACATCCTCGCCGGCGTCGATACCGTCCTGGCCAAATACTCCATCGACCCCAACCGCATCGGCCTTACTGGCTGGAGCTACGGCGGTTTCATGACCATGTTCGCCGTCACCCAGACCCACCGTTTCAGGGCCGCGGTCGCCGGAGCCGGCATTTCAGACTGGTTGAGCTACTATGGCGAGAACTCCATCGATCAGTGGATGGTCCCCTACTTCGGCGCATCGGTTTACGACGACCCCGCCATCTACGCCAAGAGCTCGGCCATCAGCTACATCAAGCAGACCACCACCCCCACCCTGTCCGTGGTCGGTGATCGCGACGGTGAGTGCCCCGCCCCTCAGTCCTTCGAGTTCTGGCACGCTCTCCACGACCTTCATGTCCCGGCTTCACTCGTCGTCTATCCCAATGAAGGGCACGGCTTTGTCGACCCTGCCCACAACCTCGACGTGCTCGAGCGGGCTCTCGATTGGTTTGCACGCTACATGCCGCCTGCAGGGTAGCCGATTTTGCTCCCGAACTGCCTCCGCCGGAGTCTATCGGAGGGTGAGATCCTTCAAGCTTGCTCTGCGCGCTGCCTCAAGCCAGAGAGGGGGGCATCCTGATACACTTTTTCCTTGGAGTGTTTGAGGGCGTCTTTCACCGGTCGGCAGCATGCTGGCGCATGGCGCGAGCCGGTGGTTTGGGCGGATTTCACCCGTCGCAGGTCAATGTGTGGCTTGTCGCCGGGTTGCGATAACTCATTTCTTCACACGTATTCGGACAGACCGTTCCGCGGTTCGACAAGGCGGGGCGGGGAGGATTCATGCGGCGGTTTTTGACGCTTATCTTTATGTTGTGCCTGGCGATTCCAGCCGGGATCTCGATCTCCGGTTGCACGCGCAACCCGGCGGGTAATTACTGCTATGGTCTTGCCTATGGCCTGAAGAACACTGACGTGGCTTCAATCACGCTCCAGCCCCAGACCACGGGCATTTCGCTGGCCTTTGGCCAGACTCTGCAGATCCAGTCGCCTACCGCCCTCACTTGCACCGGCGCCTCAGCTTCTGTCAACGCCAACCAGTACACCTACGGCACCACCAACAACAAGCTCGTTGACATCTCTCCCAGCGGCAGCATCTGCGCGGGTACATGGAACCGCAACACGGGCGGGGGCATCCCCGACTATACATACTGCAATTTTCCCAATCCAATACCCGCGACCAACGGTCTGCCCTATAACGTTGCATACATCACGGTATCGGCCGATTCCGTTACCTCCAATCCGGTTGAGGTCTTTGTCCACGCCCAAGTAAGCTCTGTTTCGCTTGTGGGTCCGCAGAAATGCCTCTCCCAGACGCAGGTCGCCAATCTCGATGCGCAGGCCTGCTACAGCTCCAACGGTCAGCAGGTCCTGCTCTGCAAGCCCGCCGCGGTCACGAATCCGGCGCAGTTCGCCTGCCCGCTGCCCGCCGGCGTCGCCTCAGTACCTGACTGCTCGGCCGCCGTCGGCTATTTGAACTACTCCCCCGGCAATGCCATCGTGGCGACCATCAATTCCAACACCAACCAGATCACCGCCAATCAGCCGGGAACAACTCCCATCAACGTCACCGTTGCCGGCACAAGCTCGTCGGCCGGCTTCTTCTCCACCTGCCCGCCGCAGTCCATCAATCTCACTCTCTCCAGTGGCGCCACCACGGGAACCATTACGCAGGGAGTCGCGCAGAATCTGATCACGTCGATTACCGACACCAACAATCAGTCAATCAGCGGTCTCTCGATCGACTATCAGTCCACCAATCCGATCGACCTTCAAGTGTCGTCCACGGGCAGCGTTAGCGCCCGCTTTCCGGGCGTGTCCTCTGTGTACGCCATTTGCCAGCCCTCGGTTTGCAATCCATCTCCCATCAACGAGCTCGGCTTCAACGGTACCGGACTCTCCGTCTCTTCCAATCCGGTCAACATTACGGTTCCGGGAACCATCAGTGACTACGTCTGGTTCGCTGCGCCCGGCGCCTCGCAGTATTTTGTTCCTATCGAGTTGCTCAATGGCACCATCGGCTCCACAGTGCGCCTGCCTTACGTGCCCAATTCCATGGTCATGGATAGCAGCGGAAACAACCTCTACTTCGGCTCCGAACGCGAGTTGATGGTCTACAACACCATCTCGAACACTATTTCCAAGCAGGACAGCAACGCCCCCGGCGTGGTGCTGGCCGTCTCGCCCGACAACTCGAAGTTGCTCATCAACGACCAGGTGCGCCAGCTCTTCTATCTCTACGCCTTAACGGCGGGCGGAACCGCGAGTTTTGGTGGCATGGGCAACGCCGCCGTCTGGACGCCCGATTCCAAGACTCTCTACATCAGCGATAACGCGGCGCTGAACAACGGCACCACGATTACCGGGCACACCGACACGCTCTACGTCTACAACCAGAACACCGGCTGGACCACATATCCGCTGCCTCCCAGCCCCCTGCCCACAGCTGCCAGCTCGCTAGTGGCCAATGAAGGCGCCTACAGCACCTTGCAAACGCCGGCTCTCGCCATTCCCGGCGTCGGCGCCTATCTCCGCGGAACGCCCACCGTTGCTCACGCCTGGTGCGCGACCGGAACGGTCACCAGCGCCGGCAGTTCCATCACCGCCTACTACCCCGGACCCGATCCGCCCGCCACTACCGTGGCGACCGAAGGCGGCGATGATCAGCCTGTCCAGTCCGACGTGCTCGCCGCCACCACCGACGGCAAGCACATCCTCAGTGCTGGGCTGCTCGGAGGCGGAATCACGCTCAACGACATCAACGTCATCGTGCCCACCGGCGCCTGCCCCTCCTCCACCACCGGCACCACGCAGACGCTGTTGCCGCTCACCATCCAGCACGCCGCCACTCCCTACACGCAGGCCGCTCTCACGGTCAACGCAACCGCCATCAATCAGATGGTTGCCTCGCCGGTTTCGAATCTGGCCTTCATCACTTACAACGGCAACAGCCCCGGCGCACAGCTGCCCTACTATCTGCCCAGCTCAACGGGCGGGGCCGGCACTGTCGGCTATGTCACCCTCGCCGGCGGCACGGCGGTTACCGCGCCACTTGCCGGAGCGTTTACGGCGGACGACTCCATCTTCTTTGCCTCCACGGCGGGCGACAACAAAATTCACTACATCTCCATTCCCAACAATCCCTCCGCTGCCAATCCGCCGACGGATTCGCAGCAGATCAGCCCCAACCTTCCCGCCTGCACACCGGTAACGGCGGGCGGCAATGACGCGGGCTGCACCTATACTGGTTCCGGAACTGTCGTTCCCGCTACGAGGATCGTCGTAGTCCCGCGCTCCACCACGTAAACTGCGCATCATCGCAATCGCAGAAATCGAAGGCCGGCTTCGCGCCGGCCTTCCTGTTTTGAAATCCTGGCCCGTAATCTCTATTCCCTGCCTTCTTGTTCCCTGCCTCCCGCACGTTAGAATCGAACATATGATCAAGGGCATCTCCTTTCTACGTCCCGCCGGCAGTGCCGCCGCCTATGACCGCCTGGCGAGCTTCTTTTCGGCGCTGGGTTTTGAGACCGGCAAGGGATGGAAAGAGGAGACGAGTCGTGGCGCCGCTTTTCTGGCCCCGTTCGGCAATCTTGAATTTATCGACGGCCAGTTTCCTGCGACCGCCGATGTGCTGGTTGAAGTCACCGCGCTCGACGCCGTCCATCAGGCCGCCGCGGCTTGGCTGCGCGCACAGGATGGAGAAGCAGCCATTGCCCGTCTGTCGCCCCTCACGGCCACCCACTGGAAATCGCAGATCTTCACCGTCGAGCCGGAACCCGGATTCGCGTTCAGCTTCTGGGCCTGGACCGATCCGGTGAAAGGCAGGCCAGTCGCTCTTGAAGGCGACCTCTCGGCGGCCGGCATGAAGTTCGCCATCATCGTTGCTCGCTGGAACGCTGTCATCACCGATCGCCTGCTCGAGGGGGCCCTCGATGCGTTGCTGCGAAGCGGCGCCGAACGATCCGACATTGAGGTGGTCCGGGTTCCCGGAGCCTGGGAAATTCCCTCGGCGGCCCGCACCTTGGCTAATCTTGGCCAAGTGGACGCGATCATCCCCCTCGGCTGTTTGCTCCGCGGAGAAACTGCTCATTACGAAGCTATTTACAACGAGGTGGCCCGCGGCATCGGCCAGTCGCAGCAGGAAACAGGCATTCCGCACAGCTTTGGCGTGCTGACCTGCGAGACGCTGGAGCAGGCTCTGAACCGCGCCGGGATCAAGGCCGGAAACAAGGGATTTGAGGCCGCCGCCGCTGCCATTGAGATGGTAAGTTTGCGCCGCAAGCTCACCAAGAGCGAAGTGAAGTCTGGCGGTCCCGCTTGACCACAGGAATCCATCACTCTTCCGGGCGTCGCAAATCCCGCGAGCTCGCCATGCAGATGCTCTTTCAGGCCGACGTCGGCAAGCAGACGCCTGACCAGGTGCGCGCCACATTCTGGAAAGCCGGCGACGAAGTCGAGCCTGAAGTCCGCGGCTTTGCTGAAGACCTCTATCGCGTCGCCGTCGCGCATCAGGAGCTGATCGACTCGCTCCTCATCGCCAACTCAAAACACTGGCGCCTTGAGCGCATGCCCGCCGTCGATCGCAACCTACTGCGCATGGCCGTAGGCGAGATGATCGGCTTCAAGGGCACGCCGTTTCAGATCGTCATCAATGAAGCACTCGAGATTGCACGGCGTTACTGCGCTACTGAGTCCATCAACTTCCTCAACGGAATGCTGGACACAATTGCTCACAGCCTTCTGCCGAAATAGATCGCCAGAGAAGAAACGGCATCGATCCCTGGTCTCAAAAGCGAGACCAGGGGCACCCGCAAGGATGGGTGAGGGCGAATTTTGGGGGCTCGTGCGCAAATAGAAAGAGCCCGGACCGCGTTTCCGCGACCGGGGCCCTATCTTCCCCAGGAAACATTACTGCGGTTTGGCCGGATGAGCCGTCTGCGCGGTCTGCTGATCTTCCCGTGGCTGTGTTCCCACTTCAATCGCCTCGTCCATCGCCAGCGGCAATTGCTGCTGCTGCGGCTTTTGGGACTCGTAGGCGCGCACGATCCTCTGCACCAGCGCATGGCGAACTACGTCTCCATCCTCAAAGTGGCAGAAGTGAATGCCCTCCACGCCATCGAGAATGTTGATTGCGTCCAGCAGTCCCGACTTGCGCGGATTGGGCAGATCAATCTGCGTGATGTCGCCCGTGATGACGGCTTTGGAGTTGGCCCCCATGCGCGTCAAAAACATCTTCATCTGTTCGATGGTCGTGTTCTGCGCCTCGTCCATGATGATGAACGCGTCGTTCAGCGTGCGGCCGCGCATAAACGCGAGCGGCGCAACCTCGATCACGTTCTTCTCCAGCATCTTGTCAACCTTCTCGGCGTCGAGCAGGTCGTAGAGCGCGTCGTAGAGTGGCCGCAGATAAGGATCGACCTTTTCCTGCAGCGAGCCCGGCAAAAAGCCGAGCCGTTCCCCGGCTTCAACAGCGGGGCGCACCAGCACGATGCGGCTGACCTTCTTGGCGTTGATGGCGGCTACGGCCATGGCCACGGCCAGGTAGGTTTTGCCGGTGCCCGCGGGCCCCACGCCAAACACCATGTCGTTCTGCTCGATGGCTTCAACGTACTTGCGCTGGTTGATCGAGCGCGGCTGCACCGTGCGCTTCACGCCTGCCGAGCGTTGTTTGCCGCTGTCGGACAGCGAGCGCAGCGTTGTGGCCGGATCGGCAACAACAAGCCGCAACATTCCGTTCAGTTCTCCGTTATGTGGATTGACGCCCTGGCGGCGCAGTGCCTCAAAGTCCTGAAAGATGCGCTGGACTCTGGTCACTCCCTCGTCGGGTCCCTCTACATGCACGGCGTCGGAACGCAGATCGATCCGGACACCGAGTGAATCTTCCATGAGTCTGAGGTTTTCATCGCGAGTCCCGAACAAGGGCTCGAGGTTGGGCGTGATCTCCAGAGCGATCTTCAAAATAGTCGATAGCCTCCAATGCGGCGTTGAACGCATGAAAGTAGCCGGGAGGATCCTGAATTGGACCCGCCCGGCAAGGTTGTGTAGTTTTCGTAGGCAGTAAGCGCGCGAGGCGCAGCAGGGTATGCGGTGGGAGACGTGGCAACAGCGTTAAAGAACAAACCAGGAATGCGGCGCAGGGGCGAGCTTGATCTTCTGGCTACCTCTGGAAACCGCGGGATGGCGTAGGCGACCAAATCCTTTATCTGGCCTGAGAGTAGCGCGACCGGACCGAAGCGTCAATCGGCAGCGGATCGATTTTAACTTCAGGCTGTGCCTTGGTAGGTACCTCCAGGCTCATAAATGCACAAGCCGGCCGGGGAAAGTTCGGCTCTTGTTCGATCGGCAACCGCGCGCGCAGCGTCCAGTTTCAGCCGGGCGCGAGGCACAGGCGGGGCCGCGACGTCCCTGCCTAAGCTCTTTGGCACCAAATTCTTGGCCGGACTCACGGACTCGCGAGAAAGCAAGCGGGAAAGGCATCGGCTCTTCCACTTCCGGTCGCCATTCTGTCTTCCAACGTCCTGGCACTCACGTACCGCTGGACCGTGATTACCTTGCTGTTGCCAGGGATTACCTCGGTGATGCAGCGTACACCGAACCTCCGCCAGTCGCGAGGCTCATGCGGCATCCGTGCTCACCCGGATCATCGCCCACGCCCGGAACCTCCCTGCATGCAATACTTCTGGAATGTTGCTGCGTCCAGCCCAACCCGGGGATGAGATGGCCGTCGCTGGCGTGCATGTGCGCTCATGGCAGGTGGCCTATCGCATGCTCTTGCCGCAGCAGTACCTCGATCAGCTCCGCCCTGAAGATCGCGCGTCCCATTACGACTTTGCCACCAGCGATCCTCAAAAGCCCCACACGATTGTTGCCCTCGAAAGCGAGTCTGTTCTCGGATTCGCTACCACCATGGCCGCCCGCAGTGAAGACCTCAGCGGCTACGGCGAGTTGGTCGCCCTCTATGTCGATCCCGAGCACTGGGGCCGGGGCGTCGGGCTGGCCCTGGTGCAGGCCGCGCGCGCTCACCTCGTCGAGGCAGGATTTCGCCAAGCCATGTTGTGGGTGCTTGTGGGCAACACGCGTGCCGAGCACTTTTATCAGAAGGACAAGTGGCTTCCCGACGGAACCCGCCGCACGGACACTGTTTGGGGCGTACAATTGGACGAACTCCGTTCCATTCGCGATCTGCAGGCGGCCCCATCCAGCATTGACCCGCAGCCCCGATTCCCGTAAACTAAAAGACTGCGAGGGATGCGGCTCGACTTGCATTCTTTACCGCATCATTTTCCCTGCACAGGACCAGCGATTTTCGCCCCTGACAACAGGGCTCAAGCTTAAGGAAGAGCAATGGCAAACCATGTATCCGCGCTGAAGCGCGCCCGCCAGACAGTCACCCGCACCGATGTGAACCGCGCCAACCGCAGCCGCGTGCGCACCAGCCTGCGCGCCATGCGCGAGGCCATCACTGCCGGCGACGCCAAGGTAGCCCAGACCCAGTATCGTGAGACCGTCTCCACCCTCGACAAGAGCGTCCAGAAGGGCGTTCTCCACAAGAACACCGTCTCCCGCTACAAGAGCCGCCTCAACAAGCGCGTAAAGGCTTTGGCCACCGCCAAGGCGTAGTTGCGGCGGCCCTGATCAGGCCAGCGCAGTTTTAATGGAGGAAGGGAAGCAGCCGGGAGAAATCCCGGCTGTTTCTGTTTTTCTCGCCCGCGACTCTCGCTCAATCAGCCGATCAGATTGTTCACCTCAGGGCACCGGATCGCCCGTTCCCATCGGAATGCTTTTCTGGCACCGGGCGATGCGCCGCATGCCCATCCAGGCGCCCTTGGCGATGCCGTACTTGCGCACAGCCTCAACCGAATAAACCGAACATGTGGGATTGTAGCGGCAGCGAATAAAGCGGCCGCTGAACGGTTGAATATAGCTGTGGTAGCCTGCCACGCCGGCGGTAAACACGCGCACGCTCAGCTGGTTCTGGGGCGCACGCATGGCGTCCGCCCCCAACAGCCCGCCGGCAACCACGACGGCTGCCAGCCAGGGTTCAGGCCTTAGGAACCAATTCCGCAATGGGGGCATCTCACGCTCGCCTGCAGGCGCTGGTTGCCGCAGTTGGGGCATGGAACAAGGTTGCCCTGTGGCCTGGCAAGCAGGTAAATAATCAGGCCAAGCAGGTTCAGGAAAAAGACCAGCAGCATCCACAGAATCGCGCTGTCCATCCCGCGTGCTTTGGCATCGCGGGCCACCCACACCAGCAGGGCCACGCTCAGGGCAAGAAAGATGATGGGGATGAAGAAAAACGTACCGCAACAACCGCAGGAAGCCAATCCTCCTGTCGGGTCCAGCGCCACATGTTCCCCAAAACTCGAAACCGACATAGATAGAGCGATGACTGGTATCAGCCAGGTCCGAAGTCGCATACATGACCGCTTTCTTGAAGGGAGTAACTTGGGGACCAATCGTAGAGGAAGCAATTTGCGAAGTCAATTTCGGCGCATGCTTCCTCACCCCAGATTTTCAAAAATCCCCGCCGCGCCCATACCCCCGCCTACGCACATCGTCACCATGCCGTAGCGCGCCTTGCGCCGCGCCATCTCTCCCAGCAGCGTTGCCGTCAGCTTGGCTCCCGTGCAGCCCAGCGGATGCCCGAGCGCGATGGCGCCGCCATTGACATTCACGCGCGCCGGATCGAGGCCGAGTTCCCGCATCACCGCCAGCGCCTGCGATGCGAATGCCTCGTTCAGCTCGATCAGGTCGATCTCGTTGAGGGTGAGGCCGGCGCGCCTCAGTGCCTTGGGAATGGCGGTGATGGGGCCAATGCCCATCTCTTCGGGCAGGCAGCCGGTCACCGCATAAGCCACCAGGCGCGCCAGCGGCTTGAGGCTCAGCTCATTCGCTCGCTCCTCGTCCATCAGCACCACGGCGGCAGCGCCGTCCGAGGTCTGCGATGCGTTTCCGGCTGTCACCGTCCCTTGCGCATGGAAGGCCGGCTTCAGCTTGGCAAGCGCCTCCGCTGACGTATCCGCCCGCGGGCCTTCGTCCACTGAAAACAGCGTCTCTGTTGTCGTAGGTTTTCCCGCCTTCGCGCCGGGCACCGCCGTCGTCACCGGCACTGGGACCAACTCGCTGTTGAATCGACCCGCTGCCTGCGCCGCCACCGCCTTCCGGTGGCTCTCCCGCGCGAAGGCGTCCTGGTCTTCGCGGCTCACGTTGTAGTGGCGCGCTACCCGCTCGGCCGTCAGTCCCATCGTCAGCAACGACGCCGGATAGTGATCCGCCATCCACGGGTTCGGGCTCGGCTTCAGACCTGAAAAGGGCAGCATGCTCATCGTTTCTACGCCACCCGCAACGATGACGCGGCTGGCGCCGGCACGGATGCGCTGATCTGCAATCGCAATAGCCTCGAGGCCCGACGAGCAAAGTCGATTGATCGTGGCGCCCGGTATCTCCACGGGCCAGCCCGCTCGCAAAATCGCCCAGCGCGCCACGTCCCACCCCTGCTCGCCCTCCGGCTGCGCGCAGCCCAGGATCACGTCGTCAATCTCTCGTTTGTCCAGCGCAGAAACCCTGTCCAAAGCCCCGCTCAAGGCAAGCGCGGCCAGGTCGTCAGGGCGCGTGGTTGAAAGAGCGCCTTTGGGCGCGCGGCCAACAGGGGTACGAACGGCGCTCACCAGCACAACATTCGGCATTTCAGTTGCTCCTTTTGAGCGATTGCGGCCGCCATCCGGTTCGGCTGGCCTCGTTTAGTTCGGCCATATTAGTTCCTCAGCGGCTTGCCAGTTTTCAGCGTGAAGGTAATCCGCTCCTGCGTCTTGCGCTCGCCGCAGAGCGAGAGAAACGCCTCGCGTTCCAGATCGAGCACGTACTGCTCCGTCAGCGGCGCGCCCGCCGTTACGCAGCCGCCGGCAAGAATATAGGCAATCCACCGCGCCACCTTCTGGTCGTGCTCTGAGGCGTATCCCGCCTCGCCCATCAGGTAGACCCCGGTCTCGAGCGCGGCCAGCGCCGACGCTCCCGGTGCAGGCACGGTGCGCGGTTGCGGAGCGCTGTAGCCGGCTTCAGCCAGAGTGGCGGCCTGCGCCTTCGCATCCAGCAGCAGCCGTTCGCGATTCAGCGTAATGCGGTCGCTCGCCGCAAACAGGCCCATGGTGCGCGCCTCCGCTGCCGATGTGGACACCTTGGCCATCGCGATCAACTCGAACACCCGCCGTAGCGCAGCGCCCATCTCCGCCGACTGGGCAAAGCGCGAGGTCGGATCACGCGCGTCAGGCGGAGCCAGCGCGGTGGCCGCATCAACGGCGCGCAGCAACATCTCCTTTGTTCCGCCTCCGGCAGGAATCAACCCCACGCCCGCTTCCACCAGGCCAATGTACGTTTCCGCGTGGGGCTGGCGGCGCGTTCCGTGCAGGCAAATCTCCGCTCCCCCGCCCAGCGCCATCCCGAACGGCGCAACCACCACCGGTCGCGGGCAGAACTTGATGGCCGCCGTCATCTGCTGGAAGCTGTGGATGACCCCGGCCACCTCATCCCATTCGCCTTCCTGCGCCAGCATCAGCAGCTGCATCAGATTTGCGCCGACGGAGAAGTTGTCTCTGTCGCCCGTGATCACAAATCCCTGAAAGTCGCGCACCGCGGCCGAGTCAGGCTTCAAGACCGACGAGATCATGGAGAGCACATCGCCGCCGATGGCATTCTTCAGCGAGTGCAACTCGAGGCAGCCGATTCCGTCGCCCAGGTCCACGAGCGACGCGCCGGCATTGGTGCGAACCACCTTATGCGCTCGCTTGAAATCAGCAACCCGCGCATGGCCTTCGATGGCCGCAACGGGCTCCATGATTCCGCTTGCCGGCTGAAGGCACGCTCGCCCATCGCTTGCGTACCACGAACTTTGTCCCACGGCCAGCAGCGCTTCAATACGCGCACTTACGGGAATGCCAAGCGCCTTCATGCGGCTTGCGGCTTGCGCCACGCCTGCGCCGTCCGCCATTTCAAACGGGCCCATCTCCCAATTGAAGCCCGCGCGCATGGCGTTGTCGATTGAAGGAATGTCGTTCGCTACTTCGCCCACGCGGTCTGCCGCAAAGCTCCACAACGCGCCAAGAAACGGCCACAAAAATCCCGCAGCCTTGTCCTTTTTCGGATCGTTGGCAAGCAGCAGCTTCAGCCGCTCCGCCAGTGTCGCCGGATTCTTCGCCAGGTCGAGCGAAGGCAGCGCCGGTTTGGCTGCGGGCCGATACTCAAGCGTCGCCAGGTCCAGAACCAGCCTCTCGTCTTTGCCGCCCGCTCCGCGCGTCTTCCTGTAGAAGCCTTGTCCCGTCTTGTCGCGGAGCCACTTCCGCTTCATCAGCTCGCTGAGCACCCCGGCAAACTTGCCCTCGCTTACGCCTCCCGGAAAATTCGCGGCCACATGCGCCAGGATGTCGATCCCGACCATGTCCGCGAGTCGAAATGTCCCCGTGCGCGGCCACCCGAGAGCGGGGCCGGTGAGCGCGTCCACTTCTTCAACAGTCAGGCCTTGCTCGAGCATGAGGTTTGCGGCGTTGAACATGACAGAAACGCCGATGCGATTGGCAATAAAGTTTGGCGTGTCATTGGCAAACACTACCTGCTTGCCGAGCAGGCGATCGGCGAAGGCTGCGAACGAGGCCACCAGCGCCGGGTCGGACTGTTTTGTCGGAATCACCTCGAGCAGCTTCATGTAGCGGGGCGGATTGAAGAAATGGGTTCCGAAGAATCGTTGCTTCGCCGCGCCGACAACAGCACCGATTTGCGCGATCGGCAATCCCGAGGTGTTGGTCGTGAGCACTGCGTGCGGAGCCAGGTGGGGCAGCACGCGCGCAAGCAGCGCGGTTTTAATTTCGAGGTTTTCGGCGACCGCTTCAATCACCCAGTCGCACTGCGCAATGCCAGCCAGATCGCGATCGAACGTTCCTGCCGTAATCAGCCGCGCATTTGCCGGCTCGTAAAACGCGGCAGGCTTGGCCTTGCTTAGAGTCTCAAGTGCAGCGCGGGCCGGTTCCACGGCGCCTTGCTGCGGAGAAATGTCGAGCATCAGCACTGGAATCCCTGCATTCGCCAGGTGGGCGGCGATGCGCGAGCCCATGGTGCCGGCGCCGAGGACCGCGGCGCGGCGGACCAAGTATGGCTGAGCCTTGGCGCTCTGCGCAAATGTCTGCCCGGGGGAAAGTGTCGGGGAAGGAGCGTTCATCGTAATCTCCCTGCGCGGGTTGGAGTGGGGAACCCTCCACCGGGCGTAAACGCTGTGAGCATACGGAACTACCGGGCGCGGGGTCAAGAAAACGTGCCCATCATGAGGCCGAGATGCTGCAATTCTCCTCACCCTAAAGTTCGCGTCACAAAAAGCACTGTCATCCCGAGCGAAGCGAGGGATCTGCGGTTGCCGGTCCGGTTCGATCGTGAGAGCATTGCTTTCATGGATCGCCTGTCGCGGCTCCTTACGCCTGAATACAGTGACTTTCTTCTTGGCGCCGTCTTCCTCTTGTGGGCAATTCTCTCGGCGTTTTTCGGGGCATGTCCCGGCCGGGGATCTATCGTGTATCGCGCCAAGAATCCAAAGGAATTCTGGATCAGCGTCTCCATCCTTTCTGTCCTAGGAGCCTTTTTCTGGCTTAGATTCGCAACGCAGTGAAGGTGATGTTTCATCGCTCGCTCGTCTAGCACCAGGGAAACGGTACTCCATAGCGGCAATCAAAGGAGTTGAGCTTGCAGCACCCCCTTCCGCGCCTCTTTTCCGGGCGAAAAAACCCGTTCTTCCGTACAATCGATACAGGACTGCTGATTCCCGTGCCCCGCGTATACATGGATGCCAATGCCACTACGCCTCTGCTTCCAGAGGTGATGGAAGCCATCCGTCCGTATTGGATGGAGCACTTCGGCAACGCATCCTCGATTCACATGCACGGGCAGGCTGCGCATCGCGCCGTCGATCACGCCCGCGAAACCCTCGCACGGATGTTCAACTGCCGCGAGGCCGAGGTCGTCTTCAACTCCGGCGGCACTGAGGGCGACAACACCGCCATATTCGGCCTGCTTCATCCGGGCGACCACCTGATCACGACATCCATTGAGCACTCGGCGGTGCTTCAGGCCGCCAACCGCGTCGCAGAGCGAGGCGTAGAGGTCACTTTCATCGACCCACAGCTCAGCGGGCTCATTGACCCGGAAGATATCCGGCGCGCGATCAAGCTGAACACCCGCCTCATCAGCGTCATGCTCGCCAATAACGAAACCGGTGTGCTGCAGCCCGTTGAAGAGATCGGCAAGATCGCTGCCGATGGCGGCGCCTTCTTCCACATCGACGCGGTGCAGGGCGCGGGCAAGGTCCCGTTCGACGTGAAGCGCTTCGGGTGCCACCTGCTTTCGATCAGCGCGCACAAGATGCACGGGCCCAAGGGTGTCGGCGCCATGTACGTGCGCCGCGGAACCCCGGTTGAGTCCCTCCTCGTCGGTGGTAGCCACGAGCGCCGCCGCCGCGCCGGCACTGAGAATGTGCCCGGCATTGTTGGACTGGGAAAAGCCGCTGAACTCGCCATGGAGTCGCTCGCCGATGGAACGATCGAGCGGCTTGCTGGTCTGCGCGATCTGCTTGAGGCTGGAATCCTCGCGCTGCCAGGCACGCGGGTCAACGGTGGCTGGGACGGGGATCAACGCGTTACCCGCACCGCCAACACCACCAACATTGCCTTCGACCAAGTGGAAGGCGAAGCGCTTGTCATCGCGCTCGACCTCAAGGGCGTTGCCGTCAGCGGCGGGTCGGCCTGCCACTCCGGATCGACTGAACCGAGCCACGTGCTCATGGCGATGGGACTCGACAAGAACGCCGCTCGCGCCAGTCTGCGCTTCAGCCTGATGAAGACCGCAACCGAAGCAGACGTGGATTTTGCATTGCAGGTTGTTCCGCAGGCAGTCGAACGATTGCGCGCATTGTCGCCCGTAGCAGCGGGAACATTGGGTTGAGTGGCAGAGCTGCGCCAGCACGAAAAGCTGAAAGCTAGAAGCTAGGAGCTAGGAGCTGAAAGAAACAACAGGAGCCGTTCACATGAGCACCAACACCACCATCGCAGTCGCCATGTCCGGAGGAGTTGACTCCTCAACGGCTGCAGCGATGCTCGCCCACTCCGGCGAGACGGTGGTGGGCCTCACGCTGCAGCTCTGGGATCAGACGCGCCTTGCCGGACGGCACGGAATTCCCGACGCGCCCAAGGCTGGCCGGTGCTGTTCGCTTGACGATGTATACGACGCGCGCCACGTGGCCGAGCAGTTGGGCATTCCCTATTACGTCGTCAATCAGGAAGAGCGATTCGAGAAGGACGTTGTGCGCCCGTTCGTCGATGAGTACCTCGCCGGCCGCACGCCTATTCCTTGTTCGCTCTGCAACAACCATCTCAAGTTCGACCAGCTTCTGCAGACCGCGCGCTCGATCGGCGCAGACCGCATCGCCACGGGCCATTACGCCGTAAACGAGTTCGATGCGACACGGGACGGGGGGCGCGGCCGCTGGATTCTCAAGCGACCCGCCGACCTGGCCAAGGATCAGACCTACTTCCTCTTCGGCCTCACCCAGCAGCAGCTCGCCCACACGCTCTTTCCGCTCGGCAGTCTCACCAAGCCTCAGGTGCGCGAAGTCGCGCGCCAGCGCGGGCTCGCGCTCGCAGAGAAGCCTGACTCGCAGGAGATTTGCTTCGTCCCCGGCGGTGACTACAAGCAATTCATCACCGCCTACCTCGAGGAGCAGGGCGAGCAGGTCCCGGTGAGCGCCGGCGAGCTCGTTGCGTCTACAGGAGAAGTACTCGGCCATCACCAGGGCATCTCAAGCTTTACGGTGGGCCAGCGCAAGGGGCTGGGCGTCAGCTCTCCCTCGCCGCTCTACGTGCTCCAAATCGACCCAGCGAGCCACAAGGTGACCGTGGGCGCTGACCAGGAGTTGGCCACGCGCACGCTGTGTGCGGGCCAGCTCAACTGGATCAGCATTCCCTCGCTCACCGCGCCCATGCGTGTCCGCGTCAAGATCCGCCATCGTCATGAGCCGGCATGGGCCACGCTTGAGCCCGGCAGCGAAGGCGAGGCGCTCGCCACATTCGACGAGCCGCAGCGCGCCGTCACGCCCGGACAGGCAGCCGTTTTCTATGACGGAGATGAAGTGGTGGGCGGCGGCTGGATTATTTAGAGCCCGACGCGTAGCGTGCGAGCGGAGTCTCCACCAACGCATTGAGTCGATGTCCAAAGCGAGAATTCGTATTGATCGGGCAGCAGCCTTGCGTCTATACTTCCTGCCGTATCCCCAAGTTCAAAAGGAAAACTCCGCATGAAACCTGAACGCCTTTTCTATAGCGCTGCTGGAGCCATCTTCCTGATCCTGACCGTCCTAGGCTTTCAGCACTACATCTTCCAGGGCAAGCACTTTGACGGCACTCCCATCGACCCGTCGATTCTGGCGACGGTTGTGGTGCACAGCTCGGCGATCTTTGCCTGGTACCTGCTGTTTTTCGCCCAGTCTCTGCTGATCTCCATCCAGAACCGCCGGCTGCACATGAAACTTGGCTGGAGCGTACTGGTGATTTCGTCAACGATCGCAGTAACTGGACCACTCGTGGCGATCCGCTCGACACGCCTCTATCCTGACGCGGCAGTTTTCGACTGGTCCGGCCGTCAATTTCTGTTGATCATGTTTACTGAGATTGCGATGTACCTGACCTTCGTTACCATCGGAGTGGTCAATCGCAAGCGGCCCCGCATTCACCGGCCCATGATGCTTCTTGCCAGCCTGGTCATTCTCACCGGAGCCACAGGCCGTATTCCGCTGGTCAATTCGATCTTCGGGCTTCACCAATGGGTGGCGTTGTTCGGACCGGTTGTCTGTCTCGGAGCGCTTCTGCTGCTTGTGCGTCTGGCCATGACTCGCAGGCTCGACCGCGAGTTCGCGGCCGGCTATGCAGCTCTGGTCGTCGTTACTTTGGTAGCCGCAAGACTGGCGGAAACCGGTGTTTGGGTCAATTGGGCGGGAATGATCCTGAAGCAGTAACGGAATCCAACATTTCCGTTTTACCAGCCTCAAGGCACTAGACGACTTTGTTTCTGTCGCCGCGCGGAAGGCTTCCCTGGGGCGGGCGCTGTTCGGTAATGGGCGTGCGCAGCGATTCAACGATTGCCTTGGCTGAGGCCAGGAAGCCCGAAATCTGTTTCATCGGCTTCGTCACTGACTCCTGCATGAATCCGGCTGTCTTATCCACCCCGTCCATCAGGCTCGTCAGCATCCCATCAGCGCGCGCCGACTGGCGGCGCGCCCGATCGATAATCTCGTTTGCTGCCGCCTGCACGTCCACGGTCTGCCTGCGCAGGTTGTGGGCGATTGCCGCGGCATCCACCACGGCGGCTTCAATCTTGGGTCCGGTGTGCGCCAGCAGTTCGCGGGCGCTCTCGATCACGGGCACAACCGAGGTGCGCAGTTCTTCAATGTCCTGCCGCATCGCCGCGGCTGACTTGCGCAATGCCGAAAAAATTGCCAGCAGCACAACGGTCTGCAGCAGCATCGTCAAGGCAACTGCGGCAACAATGATCAACTGCACGGTCTGACTGTCGAGATTATGCATGGACTTTGTCTCGCACCGCGTATTTGAGGGTCTGAGCCCCCACTATAAAAGATGCTCCCCACGGCTGTAGGAGACATTGTTGGCGGCACCGGCGCTTCAGTTCCCGAAAACGCTAATCGCGCACCGGCCCGTCAAAAACGGGAATCTTAGCCCGGGGCCGCTCCCATCAGCGGGCCAGCCCCTCAGCCGCCAAGCCGGAACTCCCGGCCTCGGCCATTGGACCTTAGTACTCGCGAGCTTCAGGAGAGTTGGTCGTGTTGTGGTAGGCCTGGCGTCCCGCATCCACCGCGGTTGAAACCCGGCCGGTCTGTTCGGCCACCAGGTTCTTGCCCCGCTCCACAAACTCTTCCCACTGGGCGCGGCCACGGTCCACGGCCTCACGGCCCTTTTCCACGTAATCGCTCACCTGTTCCTTGCTCCGGTCCACCAGTGCGCTTACCTGCTCCTTGCTCTTGTCGACAAGGGCGCTCACTTCTTCAGCGGCCTGGCGCGTGCGAGCCTTCAAATACTCCGTGCCCTCGCGGGCGCCGGTCGCTATGTCGTCGCGGGTCTCGCGGCCGCTCTTGGGCGCATAAAGGATGCCGACCAGGGCGCCTACGCCCAATCCTGCCAGGAACCACGCCAATCCGTATGATTTGCTATCTTCTGCCATGATGAAAACGCTCCTTTTGTCCGGCTTGAGAACGACTGAACGTACCTAAACTCTTTTTCGTGCCGCGTTTCCGGTTTTCGCCTCGAAAACCAGACTCAAACACCCGTCCTGCTTCCTTCAATCGAAAGGAAAAATGCAGACGGATTCCCACCACATTGGACGCAGTCTACACCCGCCGGGCTTCATTGTCTCGGTATCAAATCGGGTAACCTGCACATGATGAATACAGTAAGGCAATTCAATTCCACAGGATAGAGCGCTTTTGCACAGACCACCACTCTTCAACACCCTTTGTTCCCGGCGCAATCTGCGTCCGCGTCTCCGGTAACCTGCTGTTAACGATTCTATCAACCCGCGCAATTGCAACCGCGCGCCAGCACCTCGGCGATATGCATGGCCTTGCGATCGGACAGCTGCGCAATCTGCTCCCGGCAGCTGAAGCCGTCGGCAACAATCAGCGTCATTGAATCAGCAGCCTTTACGGCGGGCAGCAGGGTGTCGTAGGCAATCGCCCTTGACACGTCGAATTTGTCCGCCTCAAACCCGAACGGTCCGGCCATGCCGCAGCATCCCGCCTGGATCGGCTCAACCGAGGCTCCTGCGCTCTTGAGCAGCGCCACTTCGCTGCGCGATCCTCCAAACACCGCCTTGTGGTGGCAATGCCCATGCACAAGTATGCGCGCGCCCTCGAGCCGGCCCTTCGCCCAGTCCGGCGTTTTGGCCGTGAGCCAGTCCGCCAGCAGCCACACCTGGCCGCTCAGGCGTTTCGCGCGCGCGTCATTCGGGAACAACTCCAGCAGCTCGTCCTTGAACACGCTGGCGCAACTCGGCTCCAGAAAGATGAAGGGCAATCCGGCTTCAATTTGCGGGGCAATGCGGTCCAGCACTTTGGCCAGGTAAGCGCGCGCGGCCCCAAGAAATCCGAAGTCGTAGAGCGGCCGTCCGCAGCAGATGTGTCCACGGGGAACTTCGACCGCAAATCCCGCCTCCGTCAGAACCGACTCAGCTGCGGCAAGCGTTTGTGGATGGTAGTAGTTGTTCCATGTATCGGGCCACAGCAGCACCCTGGTGGCGACGGACGAGGTCGCGGATCGCGGAACCGTTGAGGTCTGAGAATTTGTCTCTCGCAGTGATTGAAAACTCTTTCGCGCCAGTCGCGGAAGCTTCCGATCCTGCGCGACGCCGACGATCTGCTTGACCAGAGGGCTGGTGATGGGCCCGGTCAGCACCGCATTGGTCAGCGCTGGAGTGAGCGACCCGAGCCGCGCCAGCTTGTCAGCAAATCCAAAGATGTAATGATGCAGCGGATGCATGCGCCCCTTGTAATGCTGCGCCAGAAATTCACTCTTCCATGCCGCTACATCCACCTGCACCGGGCACTCTGATTTGCAGGCCTTGCAGCTCAGGCACAAGTCCAGCGCCTGGTGGACTGCCTTGCTCTGGAAACCCTCCTTGCGCAGCGCGCCCGACATCATCTCCCACAGCAGGTGCGCCCGTCCGCGCGTCGAGTGCTGCTCGTCGCCGGTGGCCCGGTAGCTCGGACACATGACGCCGCCCGTCGTATTGCGGCATGCGCCCACGCCCACACAGCGCTCGGTGGCGCGCTCAAATGAGCCCTCGTCCGCCGCAAA
>Ga0182016_10000880_pt1 | contig 37286 bp, 53 predicted proteins | sample 712S2MmetaG_FD_120491 | JGI IMG/M metagenome (GOLD analysis project Ga0182016, IMG submission 120491) | Permafrost microbial communities from Stordalen Mire, Sweden - 712S2M metaG | ecosystem: Environmental > Terrestrial > Soil > Wetlands > Permafrost | place: Sweden: Stordalen | collected...
AATAGAGTTTACGGTGACAAGCAGGAGCATTCTATTTGTCGTGAGTGTGTCAAAATCATTTCGGATTACGCTGAGAAGAACAAAGAGGAAACAGATGGCTAAAGAATCAAAAAAAGCTCAAGCAAAAGTTAAAAAAGTAATGACAGAAATGAAAGAAGGTAAACTTCATTCTGGTTCAAAGAAAGGCCCAGTCGTTACGAATCCTAAACAGGGGATTGCGATTGCGTTAAGTGAAGCTCGCAAGAAGGGCCTGAAAGTCGGTAAAAAGAAATGAAGTGGCTCCGAAAACTCTTAGGTCTGTGTGAGCACAAGTGGGATACAGTCAATACGATGAAAATCTTTAGAGCTTCCTACCAGAAGAACTCCCACACACATGGGTTTATTTACCACCAGCGTTGCCGCAATTGCAGCAAAATGAAGCGGATTGAATTCTTATGAGCAATGAAGAAATCGAAAAACAAATCAAACTCATGACTGAATACGCTCAAATGATGCTGGATCGAGCTGATTACCATGGTCTGTGGGATGCTGCTATTGATTTGCAAAGGTTGAGTGACAAGTTGGAAGTGAGTCAAAATACGATCAAGAAACAACCCGAATCTTGTGGTCATTTGAATATTAATGGCAAACCTATGTGCGAGTGCAAGGTTCCTGAACGGATAACACATTGCCTCGATTGTTGCAGTATTAATACACATGTCTACTGCAATAACTGCGACAGAACTGGTCACTGAAATGAAAAGCAAATGCTGTGGCGCAAAGGTTTCGGTTGCTTGTGGTAGGTTGAAAGTCAATCCCAATGACAGCAACACACTCCCAATGGGTCGCACTTGCTTCTACCTCTGTGATGAGTGCTGCAACCCCTGTGATGCTGTGAAGGAGTTAAATGAGCAATCGAATGTGGAAAATTGACCCAGCTTTGACAAGACCTGAACACAAGTTGCATTTCGATTGGGCAGCTGAAGAAGAATGGGGGGCAAACGTTTGTTTCCTTTGCCAGAATGAGGGGTGCTGTTACTCAGTCATCGTGCCTGTCAACCATCCCGATATCGGAAAAGCCGCTGGCCTCTGTTTCGATGCAACTCAAGGAGAGATTGTGGAGAAATGACACTGACAGTACAGGAGCAGGAAGCTTCTCGCCTGCGCGGTTCATTTCTCGAGTTTACCAAGTTTTTCTTCAAATATATCACAGGTCGTGACTATATCATTTCACAACCTGTTTCACGTGAATCACATCACATTACGATCAGCAGGGCGCTTACTCAAGTGCGTCGACTTGAGATGCTCCGTCTCATTCTGAACACACAACCAGGATGCGGCAAGTCCACCATTTTGAGCATGTTCGCAGCCTGGTGTTGGACAGAATACGCGGACTGCAACTTCCTTTACATCTCTTACGGACATGAGATTGCAGTCAAACACACTTCCTTCATCCGATCGATAGTTTCCAGTCGCATGTATGGGCTGCTTTTTAACGTGCAGATTGACCCGGAATCCCGTGCGAAGGACTCCTTCAGAACGCTTCAAGGTGGCTCAATCAAGGCATTCGGATCAGGTGGTGCTATCACTGGCCAAGATGCAGGTTTGCCTGGTCTAAATCGCTTTTCGGGAGCTGTCATATTGGATGACGCGCACAAACCCTCCGAGTCGCATTCAGATAACATTCGTCAAGGAGTCATAGACAATTACGATGAAACCATCCGTCAACGGTGTCGTGGAGTAAACGTTCCAATTATTTACATCGGACAACGTGTCCATGAACAAGATTTGACTGAGTATTTGACATCTGGTCGTGACGTAGATAGGTGGCAAACAATCATCCTCAAGGGACTCGATGAGGCTGGAAATGCTCTCTATCCTGAAATGATGCCCAAGGAAAAGCTGCTCGACCTTCAAGAGAAATCACCTTACGTATTCGCTTCTCAATATCAACAAGACCCTCTGCCGGCTGGTGGTGGTCTTTTCAAACGCGATTGGTTTGTTCAACTCCCTGAAGACCCTGAATTCATAGGCACGTTCATCACAGCTGACACTGCCGAAACGAATAAAAGTTGGAATGACGCAACAGTTTTCTCATTCTGGGGAGTTTACGAGATTCAAACAATGGGTCGTAAGACAGGTCAAACTGGTCTTCATTGGCTTGATTGCGTCGAATTACGTATCGAACCAAAGGACCTTAAAGAAGCGTTTATTGACTTCTATGCGAGCTGTTCTTTGCACAAAAAGCCCCCTCTTATGGCTGCCATCGAAAAGAAGTCAACAGGAGTGACTCTTGTCAGTGTGCTGCGTGAGTTACGTGGTATGGCGATTAGAGAAATAGAACGTACAAAGGCATCTGGCTCCAAGACTCAACGCTTTCTCGAAATGCAACCCTTCATTGCTTCAAGACATGTGTCCTTCACTGAAGGAGCCCGACACATTGACCTATGTCTCACTCATATGTCCAAGATAACTGCAAATAGCTCCCATCGATTCGATGATATATCGGATTCGCTCGCAGACGCTGTCAAAATCGCTTTAATAGAAAAAACCGTGTATGCTGTTGATAAGAACAAGGAAGTTCAACAACAAGCTGCTCGAGGGATCAATCAGGTCCTCCAGCAAAAAATACAATTAGGGAAGATTAGATATGGTGGAGATCGCAAGAGCTCATACTGACCGCCTCAAGGAACTGAAGCGCAAAGTCGAAGAAGCAAACGAGTATTTCAAGGATAATGTCAGACGATTTGAAAAATTCACTCGCTTCGTCTTTAAAACTTCTTTGACTGATGACGAAGCAACTGCACTAGCCTCAACAGGCAAGCCAACCATCGAGTTTAATAGCCTCGAATCACAGGTCAGCCGTCTTCGCGGCGAATTCGCCAAACAGGAACCAGCTCTAACTGTCCGATCAGCGGATGGTGTTCCCCTTACGATGTTGACGCCTGAATTCAGTCAAACTCTTGACGTTATTGAAGCTCATCTGCGAGCCATTTTCTTTGATGGCACTAATGACATGCTTGATTATCAGGTTTATAGCGACCTCCTAGCTGGTGGTTTCTCTGTCATGAGAGTCTTCACTGAATACATAAATGAAAAGTCTTTTGAACAAAACATCAATGTGGAACGAGTTTTCGATCCAACCCTGACTGTTTTCGACCCTCTTGCTCGGAAGTCTCATAAAGGAGACGGCAAATTCTGTGGTGAACTCTACCCGATGACGAAATCGGAGTTTGAAGAAGAGTTTGGTGAAGAAGCAACTAAACAGATGAAATTCACGAGGACGTTAGGGGGCTTCTCGTGGTCGTTCCAGAATCAAAAGGAAGAGATTGTCCTTGTATGCGAATACTATGAAAAAAAGCAGAAGAAGGAAACCATCCTTCAACTTTCTAATGGACACGCAGTCACTCGAAAAGAATATGAACAGTTCATAAAAGAATGGGAAGAATCAGGCAACATAGAGCAGGCTCCTATTCCAATCAAAGAACGCAAGACACTCATCGAACACATTGTCCGTTATCGCTTCTGTGAAACTGAAATGTTGGATGTGACCGAGACTAACTTCAAATTCCTTCCTTTGGTTTTTGTAGACGGAAACTCCGTCATGATTCGCGACACAGGTTCTTCCAGTCAAATGACTCGCCCTTATGTTTATCACGCAGAAGGCATTCAGAGATTGAAGAATTACGCAGGTCAATGTCTTGGTAACGAGTTAGAAAATACGGTTCAGCACCGGTTCATGATTGCCGAAGAAGCACTACCAACCGACGCAGCCAATCAAGAGGCATATAGGAACGTCCAAAAGGCTGACGTGCTGACTTGGAAACACTTCCTTGATACCAACATGCCTGAAATCACTTTGCCTCCTCCACGCGAGATTCAAAGGGCCGCTATACCACCTGAAATCACTCAGACGTTTGTGGGTGCAGATCAGATGATGCAAATGATTCTTGGCAATTACGATTCGCAACAAGGAACAACAAATGCGCCTGTGTCTGGAATAGCTTTTGCTCGTTCAGCCATACAGTCAAACAACGCATCTGTCCCATATATCGTAGGCTACATCAAAGGTCTCAATCGCGTTGCTCAAATCATTGTCGATCTCATCCCAAAATATTACAGGACCCCGCGCACTCTTCCTATCCTCAAGCCGGATGGCAAACGTTCTTTCATGACAATCAATAAGCAGGGCAGCCTTTACATGAATTTTGACCCTAATCACCTTCAGGTCAAAGTAGAGGCTGGTGTCAACTTCGCAATGCAAAAGGAGATTGCTCTTACTACCTTGATTGCAATGACAAATGCAAATGAAGGATTCGCCAAATTCTTCTCAGATGAAGGTTTGCCTGTCATCCTTGATAACCTTGAAATCCGCGGCATTGATCAACTTAAAGAAAAAGCTAATGAATGGATGGGTCGGCAAAAGCAGCAAGAAGCTCAACAAGCTCAAATGCAACAACAACAGGTTCAAATGCAGACACAACAGCAACAGATGCAGATGCAAGCAATGCAAAAGGAACTTCAATCACCTACAGAGGCTCAAATCGAAGCACTCTATGTACAACAAAAAGCTCAAACAGATGCTGAAAATCTGGCCATCAAATCACGAGATTCCGAAACTAAATTCCTCGAAGTCATGGCTAAGATCCAAGGTGCTGATGTCGATCGTGAACTGAAGGCAGCTGAACTCATCGCAAAACAAGAACGTGAGACTCTCGATTCTGTTCTTAAGGTCGGACAGCATATAAGTAAAGTGGCAGAACAAAACAATAAGTCTGAAGGAGGACAAAATGGCCAAACATTGGATTAAACAAGCACTTAAAGCCAATACAAAAGGCGCTTTACATCGAGAATTAAAAGTCCCGACCGGTGTAAAGATACCGTCATCTAAGTTAAAAGATGCTGAGAAAAGCAAGAACCCAACTCTAAAAAAGAGAGCGATTCTGGCGGAGACTCTTGGAAAGTTCAGAAAGAAATAGTAGACTATTTTTAGGTAATCATTTCTCAATATTTTAATAAGGAAACTTAATCCATGGCAGCAAAATCACGCGCACATCATATGCAAAAGGCCGCTGAACATAAAGAAAAAGCAAAACACCATATGGAAATGGCAACAGGAAGGTCAGCAAATCCTGGCCGTGGCGAACCTAAGTCAGCAGCTCCTAAAAAATTAGGCATGGCTGATAAAGGCAGTCGCAAGGAATATGGTTCAATGGATAAAAAGCCATTGGCAGATAAGCCTAAGAAGAAAAGCGTAGAAAAAAAATGGTAATGAAAAAGAAATCCAAAGTAAATGACCCAGCTCCAGTCCCTAAAAAGAACAAAGAAGCTGTTTATCGTAAGATCGCGGACCCGAAGAAGTTTGGTGGTGACGATGAGAAAAACAAGTTTGGCACGGGTAAATCAAACGCGAAGAAAGGTATGAAGACATGGTAAAGCGTGTTGAAAAAGCCTCTAAGATCAGAAGCTATAGTTCTGAAAAGAAGCCTCATCATTCTAAACATATGGATGAAGCCAAGGACAAACAACTCATCAAAAAGATGGTCAAACCCGCCGCTTTGAAAAAAGATTAACAGTTACGATACCGTCAGCGCGGGAGTGAATACGCTGATCCTCGCCGTAGTATTCTTCAACGGGATGCCCTGCTACGGTTTCTTTCTATTTGTCTCACCCTATTGACTTTTCTGCATCGCCCCTCGTAAAATTAATTAAACAATCCGTTTCATATGTCGACCAAGCGACTCATCTTGGGATTACGTGTGTTGCTACGGTAAACGCAGCCGTTACTGAACGCTAATCAGGTGCACGACAAGGATGTCGGTAAAAAACCAAATAGCTAGGGGATTTTCATGGAAGAGAATCAGGGAACACCAGTATCCGGTGAAGTAAATGAGCCTCAAAAGACTTTTACTCAAGATGAAGTGAATAAGTTGATTGGTCGTGAAAAGGCCAAAGCAGCTGAACATGCCACTCGAGCCACAGAAGAAAGACTTTCAGCGCGACAGGCTGAATCGGCAAATGCAGGGATGCAGCAAGAGTCAAGGATGACTCCTCCGCCGAATCAAGTGAGTGCAGATCAAATCACTCAACAAGTCATGCAACAACTCCAAAAGGATTTTCAGGAAAAACAACTGAAAAGTCAGATGGAACAAGTTGCAAACAATTACTTGTCCAAGGTTGCCGATGCTAAGAAGAACTATCAAGATTTTGATGACATCACGAAGGACTTTGATCCAACCGCTTTTCCTCAGCTGACCTTTTTGCTGTCCGGAATTGAAAATGGCGGCGATGTCCTTTACGACTTGTCGAAAAATCCAGGAAAGCTTGCAAACATCGATCTTCTCGCTCAGAGGTCGCCAAGGATGGCGCAATCTCAGCTTCAAAGTCTGTCGAAATCTATTTCGGACAATAAACAAGCTCAATCTGAAGCTCAAGGCCAACAGATCCCTGATCCTCTCGACCGTCTAAGCCCGACGCGTGTTCTTTCAAATAACGGAAAAATGTCTATCAGCGAAATGAGGAAACAACCTTGGCTTCGCGGGTAACATTTTGTCAACTAACTTAAACATTTAAAACAAGGAAGTTTTAACATGGCTGCTCCAGCGAATATCTTACAGCAAGTCGCGACTTACAACGAGTCCGGCTTGGCTTTACTCCAAAACTTGTATTGCTTCTTATCAACTTCGAACAAGAAATTCCAACGTTTCAATGATGATATTCCCAAGAATCTTGGCGATGTAGTTAATTTCGATTTGCCTCCTCGTTTCAATACTACCAACAGCTTAGTTGTCACATTTCAATCGGCTGTTCAACGTGTTCAACCCCTTGTTGTTAACCAACAAGCGTCAACTGCATATGAATTCACGGCGCAGCAGTTCATCTTCAACGTTCGGGATTACATGGAAGTTTTCGGTCGTTCAGCGATTGCAGAACTTGGTTCCAAAATCGAACAATATCTTTGCGGTCTTGCTGAATCCAGCACATTCCGTTTTTATGGATCTGCTTCAGCCGGCGCAATCAACCCAATCACAAGCTATCTCCAACTTGCAAACGCTTTAGCATTCCACCGTAACTTCGGTTCTGCAAAAGAATTCACAAAGGGCTATCTCGCCGATCTGACTTTTCCACAAATCGTAAACAGCGGTTTAAATCAATTCACTCTTGACCGCGGTAACAAAGAAGCGATGTCATGGGAAGTTGGTAAATTCTCAAATTGCGATTGGTATCAATCTAACCTTCTCAAAGTTCATACAGCTGGCGATGTTGGCAATGAGGGATTAACCCTCACTGTTGTATCAAGCACAATCGATCCTTTGACTGGTGGCGTTAATTCGATCACTTTCAGTGGTGCTCCAGCAAGTGATCCAAATGCGATCAAACAATATGACAAATTCCAATTCACAGACGGCGTGACCGGTCTAACCAATCTCCGATTCTTGACTTTCATCGGTCAGTCCGTTTCACAAAGCCCAGTTCAGTTTGCAGCAGCGGCCGACGCGGCTTCAACAGCAGGCGGTGATGTCACTGTTTCCTTGACCTATCCTCTTGTGGCCGGTGCAACGAATGCAACTGCGTATTCAATCAACACTGCCATTGTTCCAGGAATGGAAGTCACTGTTCTTCCTAACCACAGATGTGGACTGATCATGAGTGGAAACCCACTATATCTAGCAATGCCGAAGTTGCCTGAAGAAGTTCCATATCCGACGTCTGTTCAGACTGACCCCGATACAGGTGCTTCCTTGCGTCAATATTTCGGTTCGCTCTTTGGCCAAAACCAGCACGGAATGGTACACGACGTCATCTATGGCGCTAGTTTGGTACCTGAATATTGCATGATGGTGGCTCTCCCAGTTTAGGGAGGGTAGGATAACTTTGACTATGTTGTCAACTCTTTTTAACTTAACTTTAAGGAAAATCTTATGGCTATTATAGCTCCTCCAGCAGTGCAGAGCCCAGTCGTAAACGCTGGCCTTCTCTATGTAAACGGTCTCGCACTTCAATCATTGGTCATCCCTTCCGTTCCAGTCTCAGGTTACGCGTCCGGTAAGGCGTTCATTATCGAACCGGGACAAGCAAGAGATGGCACAAATACAAATGACATCTTTCTGCCTCCATCCTTCGTTGCTGGCGCCCTCTATACGCTTAATAGCATTCCTGTTGGCGTCGTTGTTAATGGATTGCAAGTTGGTGTAAATGGCGTTGATCAAGCGCCACTCGTCGCAAGCAGCCTCTACAACGTATACGTAATCGCAGCTTCGAATAGCGTATTTTCATCAAATTTCGCAGTCGGCGGAGGTCCTCTTAATTACCTACCGAATGCAGGCGTTTCAGAGATTCCAGTGAATCCATATCCAGCAGGTGGTTTGCTTTCCCTTGCTTCGAATCCAGTTCCTTTCCTTCCATTCGGGTATGACATGTACCGTTTGATTGGGACGGCTGTAACAAATTCTTCTGCCGACCTGGTGTATTTGACTCAATTTGGAAATGGAAGTGGGAGTCTTGTTTCATATTCCATTCCTCCTGTCAGTGTTTTGACGGCCGGTGCAGCAACAACATTTACAGCGGTCTCACTTGCATCCGCAATCCCTTCAGGAGTCGCGTCTCAAGTTGTGTTGAGCGTAAGCTTCACATCAGCATTGGCTGGCGACATGGCTGAATTCCTTCCTTATGGCTCCTCCCTTTCAGGCGGATCTGTCGGCGTTGTGCAGTTCGGCGGTGGACCTGCTGGTGTTCAAACAGGAATCGTAACTGTACCTGTTGGATCAGATGCCGGTGTGCCTGAAATCCTTTACAAGGTTGATTCAGGTGACGCGCTGTCGTTGTCAGTCATTGGATATCGTTAACGTTTCTTTGGCCATTTAATGGGCGCTTGACCTCCAAAGCGCTCCTCAACCTTTGTGGGGTCATGGATGACGTACACAACCAATCAGCTTATTTCAGGTGCTTACTACTCGGCAGGGGTCGTTTCGCGTGAATTCGAAACTGTCAGTGGCTTTCAAATAGCTGATGGACTTGGATGGCTTAATGACATTTTAACTGAAAAACGTGTCGATGAGGGAATGATTCCTTACGAAACTACGTATACATTCAACGCAAAAGTTGGTCGCGAAATCTACTTCATCCCCGATCTCATCGAGATAGACACTTTGGTTTTCTATTTGGATAGAGTTCGCTATGCCATGGCCTACGACAAACGAAACCAATACTTTGGAATGCCTCGTGTCGAAAACATTAAGACACTTCCCTATAACTGGTATTTCGAACGCGTCACAGGTGGTGGCAATCTCTATATCTATTTTTTGCCAGATCGCGATTACCCAATGGAAATCCATGGGATCTTTGGACTGAGCAGCGTCAAATTGGGCCAAGACCTGTCCGCAAGCGTCGTGACAGCTGACCTGGGTGTTCCGACTTTTTATAATAATCAATACATTTTCCAAACGGCGGTCCCATATTCACAGGTTGTTTTAGGGCCTGGACAACTTATCATTAGCACCATTCGGCAAACAAATAGTTTCCCCGAAAATCCGCCTCCTGTCGTCGCAGATAACTTTGAAAACGCCGTTGATTTGATGGGCACGTATCAAAATATTGGTGCTCTGATCAATTACATCAATTCTGGAATCCTACCTGGTGTCAGCGCGCGGTTAGATGTGGATGACTTTGTGTTGTATTCAGATACTGAGCCTCCTCATCCCATCTACGTAAGGTCGTATGGCTACCCTCCAAATGGAGCAACTTTCATAGGTTCAGTGACAGCTGCAACAACAAGTGCCCTCTCAGCTACCTACAATAATGGAACTCTGGGTGTAGGTGCTTTCTTGCAATCTACAATCAACCAATTTTTAAATGTTGATGGTGGCAATCTCCAAGTAGGAAATACTGTTCTAGTCAAGGATCAGCCGATTACCATTCAGAACGGTGTGTATGTGGTAACAGTTGCTGGAAATCCAGGAAACCCGTGGACGCTGACGCGGGTGACTTATTACGATCAACCATCTGAGATAGGGGTAGGGACTTTTTTCACCGCTTTATCAGGTGTAGTGAATCGTGGTGTTAATTTCATCCAAACGGCAGATGTCAGTTTGGTGGGGACAAGCCCAATCCTTTTCAGCGTGTTCGGTGCAATAACTTTTTCAAACTTCTCTACGATTGGTAGCTGGAATTATCAGGTGTTCAATGCGATTGGATTCGATCAGTTTTATATTACTTACCTTCGGTATGCTCTCGCTGATCGTATTTGTGCTGAATATAATTATGTTACCCCTCCGAATGTCTTAAGACAGCTCGGCAAATATGAATCCTGGATTAATAAAAAGTCACGCTTGCAAGATTTGAGAAACATGAAGGTGAGCACTTTGAATAAGAGGACGACTTATGGGTGGGCATTCATCAATCTGGGCCGTGGGTGGATTTCGAATTCATAAGCCCTAGATGAGTTCAGGACGGATGCAAAACATCATTAATACGATCTAATGCGTTTGTCATCCTCGATTGAACTTCTAACAGATGTTTGTTTTGATTTTGCAAGAACGAAAGGTCTGTTTTCAGACTTTCACACTCCTCACAAACTGCTTTTTGAGTGTTACGACGTTGGCTGTATTGATTATAGTCAGAAGGGGTAAAACCTTCTCTTTTAAGCCATCCGTAAACAGTTGAATCAGATATCCCGTGCGACCACGCAACTTTGTGGTAATCTTTAGTTTCCATGATCTGCCGAAGTATGTTTTTCTTTAAATCTTCATCGCGATGTTTTCCCATGTCAGTCTCCCTCAACTAGCATCAAAGCCATTTGTTTTTGCTCATCATAGACTTCGAGAATGGCTTGTATCTCTTCATCGCGTTTCGTTTTCAAATCCATGGTTTCCTTCTTTGGTGAGCGGGGGCGTTTCAATTTCCTGTTAGTATCGATTGCTTCCTCCAATTCATATCGGCAGCTTAGAAAAAAGGTCAGATTGGTGTCAGCTGATTCGGTCATATATGAAACGAAATGATTTTGTGATTTCTTGAACTCAGGTGGTCGACTGAATTCTGAGATATATACCTTTGGGAAACCTACTGGCGGAAGAAATCCTGTGATGAATTCCTTGAGGGCTTCATTTGCGAAATCTGCCTCCAGATCGACCGATGAGAATGTGAATGCACCTGTGTCACGAGCAAGACGGAGACATTCAACAGTATAAAGGTTCATGAAGGTCTCTCCAATTGTGCAAGTGACGTAGCCATGTATTCCTTGAGGCGTGTTTTAAGATCCTTCCGCATGTTTGAAAGCGTTTCTGAAATTGCTTGAATGTCATTTTCGAGCACTTGGATAGTAAGATTCATCTCCCGTAGTTTTTCAACTTCTTCTGACATGTGATTCCTCCGTGATATATGATAAGATTTTGACAGAACATAAAGGAAAAACATGCAAGTTGCAAATGCCCAAGAGGTTGAAGTAAATGTTGTTGGGAGCGATACATTTGGTCGCTATCCGAAGATTTCAGCCGAACAGACATGGAATATGTTCATATCAGATAACTGGTTGATCACGTATGGCGGTTTCAAAAGAATCAGTGAGGTACTTCCAGCAGGCGAGGGTCGTGGTCTTTTCAATTCCATCCGAGGCGGTTTCCTCTTAGCGGTCGTATCCACATCCGTATATCGATTTGATACAGCTTTCGTGCCAATCTTCATTGGAAAGATTGGAACTCTCACAGGAGACGTCTATATAGATGAAAACCTTTCGAGTCAGATCTGTATTGTGGATGGTGAAAACGCATACATATACAACTATTCCATACCCGCTGTTCCAGGTCCTAATTTCGCTTTGCAACCGCTTCCGTTTTTCCCAAGTTACGTTTCATATCACAATACTTTCTTCCTGTTTGGTTCTTCACCTGCAAGTACGAATTCCCAGTTCTGGTATGCCTATAACGGTGGTACTGGGTTGACAATCACTTTGAATACCCAATTTGCTCTTCAGACTAAGCCTGATTCGGCACTTGTGGTCGAAAGGTTGCCAGGAAGAGGCAACAACGTTTTGGTTGTAGGATCAACTGTTGCAGAGGTTTGGACACAGGTCGGAGGCACCGAAAACTACCGGCGTGTGCAATCTTTTAACATTGACTATGGAGTAACATCCATTTCGACGCTTGCTGCAAATGAAGAGCAGATTTGCTATCTCGCACAGAATGAAAATAACTCTCCTACCCTTTTCGTAACGGATGGGTCGAGTACCAAAATCATTTCAACAGATGGAATCGACCATTTACTTGATGAGATTCAGTTTCCAGGTCAGTCCACTGCGTTCTTCTTCAGACAGGATGGGCATCTGTTCTATCAGCTGACTTTTTACAATCCCGCCGATAATTTGACACTGATCTATGATTTCACGACCAGCCTTTTCTTCCATGCTTCAGATGAAAATCTGAATTACCATCCTGCTCGGAAGGTCGCGTTCTTCAATGAGAAGACTTACTTCATTTCATTGAATGAAGGGTCAATCTATCAAATGGATACTACCCTATTGACATATGATTACAGCACTGATCCAGCTTCAGTGGGTTTCGAAATTCCTCGAATTCGCATCTGCAAGACGATTCGTAAGAAAAATGCCGATAGATTCAGGATTGGACAGTTCACATTCACAATCGAACAGGGTGTCGTTCCTCAGAATGCACCGACGGGTGCTCGTGTGGACATGTCTATTTCGAAGAATGACGGACAATCTTTTGGAAGTGTCGTCAGTCGTGAATTGAATCCGAGTGGTCTTTATCGAAATCAGTTACGCTTTTGGAGGATGGGTCAAGCAAACTCATTCATCATCCAGCTACGTTTCTATGGATTCCAACGTTTCGTTTGCAGCAATGGCATCTGTGAGATTTATTAAATGACAACACCGGCTTTACCTGCTTTTTTCGACATGACATGCACGCAAAAAGGTGAACACTTCTCGCCAGATTTCTATTTGTACTTGGACCAACAGTTTCAAGTCCTAAATGCTACGGTGACCATATATGGCGTAACTGTCCCAACCTTCACAGCTGCTCAAGTGGCGACGTTTCCAATCAATATCGCTCGTGGTACAATTTGGTATAATAGCACATTGGATAAATTGCAATTTCAAGGCGCAGCTGCTGTACAAACAATTACAAGCACTTAGGAGAAATGAATATGAGTTGGTTTGGTGACTTATTTGGAGGTGGCAAAGATCCATCCCAGGCAGCAATGCCTTACCTCGATAAAGCCGGTGGTTTGTATGGTTTAGGACAGGATCCAGCTGCGTTTCTCGATCAGCTGATTGGTAAATATCAACCATCTCAAGGTTTCAAGATGAAGGAAGAGGATGCGCTTCGTGCGGCCGGAAACAGTGCGGCAGCTGGAGGTGTACGTGGTACTGAAAATGATTTAAAGCAATCGGCGCGTATTTCAGACATGCTCATGGGCGAAGACATGCAGCAGTGGCTGAATAATGTCATGGGCATTACTGGTAATCAAGCGAACATCTTGAATAGCCAAGGGGGCCTTGCTTATCAAGGACAGGCAAATAAAAACAAAGGAAACAGTGATATGCTGGCTGGCATCATGAAGGCACTTGGTACTGCCGGAGGAGCTGCGTTCGGTGGTCCTGCTGGTGCCGCTGTCGGTGGCAGTTTGGGTGATATGCTGAGCAAAATGTTTTCAGGTGGTGGTGGTCAAAGTACAGCTGATTTCGGTCGATCTGGTCTAAACCTCGGCGGAAGTTATGGCGGTAACCAAGGTCAACAATTTAATCAGTGGATGTGAGGTAAGCGATGCCAGATTTTCAACCATTTAACTATGCAGGACTCGAACCTCAAGGGAAACCTGGCTTGCGAGATCTCGTCGATAATCTGATGAAAGGCTACCAGACGGGTCAAATGCCTGGTCAGATGAAACGGCAGGCCGAAGGCGAACAGTTGGCAAATGCTTTGAAACGAATGCAGGTAGAACAATTTCCTGAAGAACAGAGGCTCGCCCAAGGTCTAAAAGAGGCCCAAACCAAGGAGCTGGAACGGAAGGCAAATAATCCATATGGCGGCGATTACAACCTACAAGGACCCGCTCGCCAAGCTTTTGACTTAGATTTGCTTGGTAAGCAATATGGAAAAGAAAGCGATACTTATAAGCTGGCAGAAAAGTTGATGGGTTCTTCTCTAAACAAAGGGTTCGGAAGTGCACCGATAAAGATGCAGGCTAATGTCATTGACAATCTTCAGAAGGATAATCCTGGTTTCAATGAACAAGAAGCTCGCGAGGCAGCAGATCGAGTGCTTTCAGGTGATATGGAGATGCCAGATGGAAGGCCTATTAATGTGGGTGGTTTAAGCAAATCAGCTCTCAATAACTATATGAAATATGGCAGTGATGCGGGGACGCGGAGTGCCCTCATCAGTGGTGAACAAGCTGAAGCCGAAAGCGCTGTCATGGTCCCTTACGTTCAAGAAGGAATCGCTCCATATGGCAGCACCTATTTCGGCAAAAGTCCTGCTTTAACAGCTGATGTTGCAAAAGCCAAGGCTGGTGATAAGTCGGCTCAAAAGCGTATTGGAAAATTCATTGCCGCCCGTACACTTCAATTGGAAAATTACCAGTTGCAACAGCGGATGCAAACAGGAAAGGTTACTGTAGCTGCCACTAAGGAACTCATCGAGCGCGGTGCTGCAACTATTGGAGGTGATTTCAATACTTTGACACCGGAATCTCAGCGGATTGCAATCGATACCGTCCAAGAAGCAGTTAAAAAAGCTTTTGAGGAACGCAAGAAAGTTGGTGTTGGTGCGTGGGAAGCTTTGAACAGGAAAGGTTCTAAACAGGAATCAAGTATTATTTCATCTGAAGATTTTTTCAAGACTTTAGGAAAGAAAAAATAATATGCAGATGACTTTATCAGATGGCAGAAATGTTACTTTCCCAGAAGAAGCCACACCCGAAGAAATCTCTCAATACATCTCCATTAAGTATCCAGAAGAATATAAAAAATATTACAAAGGAGAAGATGAAAAAGAAAAGCCTCCCAAACAGCTTTCGGCTAGAGAAAAAATAGTTAACTCCCTTCAAAGCATTGGGAAGCCTTTCGATCTTGCTAGTAAAAATATTGTTTCCGGCACCGCTAAACTGAATGAACAGATCGGCAATATCGGGTCGAAACTCGGACTTGGTATACCAAAGTTCAGAGAACCTGGATCAGTTGATTACAACAAAATGGCTGGTCTTGAACCAGGTGAAGAAAACGAATTTATTCAAAAGATTCCTGAAATGGTTGGCTCTGTCATTGCTCCCGAAGCGCGTGGTCTAGGAGCTTTTGGAGAAATGGCATCAAAGTTACCTGGATGGGGAAAGTATCTTAAAACCGCATTACAATCAAAACCTGTCCAACAAGCTACAACACAGGCTACAATAGCTGGTGGCCTTGCTCCTGAAGATGGCGCAAAAGAAGCTCTTGAGGCTGGTGCTATCACACTCCCATTTGCTGGTGCTGGTTCGGGAATTAAGGCAGGAAAAGGACCGTTAAATTATTTTGTCAATAAAATTCGTGAACTTTCGAGTCCCAAATCCTATGCTGCGAGCAAAGCATTGAAGGGTGTTCCTGGAAGTGATTACAAACAAGTTTTAGAAGCGTCTGAAAGATTAGGAATTCCTGTAACACCAGGAGAAGCGTCTCAAAATCCGTATGCAATTGCTCAACAATTACGGACTGGTAATAGCCCAGAAGGCGGTCAGAAGCTTATAGATTTTGCAGAACAACGAGGTAAGACTGAAAAAGGTGTTATAAATAATTTCTTCAAAAATATTTTCAATCCTGAAACGGAAAAAGCAGAAAAAGAAGCACTCTATAAAGCTGCGGAAAGCAAGTACGTACCAACTCCTGAATTAGCAGGTCTGCAAGATGATCCTGTTTTCCAAAAAGCTGTCCGAAATATGGAAACTGGCAAACATAAAGAACTTTACGAAAAAAGATTGAAGGATGTCGAACCTAACAGTATCAAGTATCTGAATCAGGTAAAGAAGTCTTTGGGTGAAATGGAACAGGACGCTCCTTACGGGCTAAAATCAGACTACGGTGACGTCCGTAGAGATATCACTGATGTCACTGACAAATGGGCTGAAACCTATAAACCTGGGCGTGCACTTGCGGAAAGAGAGATTGCTGTAAGAGGTCTCAAGAAGGCTTTTGATAAAAAGCCGCTGACAGCTGAAAATCTTGCAACTGCAATACGAGGCGAAGAATCCTACAACAAGCTTCATTTCAATCTTCGCAACGTTCCTGAGACTCAGAAGCAACTTGAAGACATGAAACTCGTTTTTGACAAGCTGATTCCGATTGATGCAGTCGATATCGCAAAGAAAACTCTTAAATCAGATGAGAAATCACTTCAGATGAAAGCGTTCAATCATCTGAAAGAAAAGTTAGGTAGTCATCGTTATGACAAAGCAATGGCAGATTTAATAACAAATCCTAAATGGGCTGATGAGTTGAATAAGTTGAAAAAAGTTTCGAGCGGTGAAAAGTTAGGTGGCGACTTGTTGAAGCTTCTTGGCAAAGTAGGATCACAAGAATATGCTGGATGGAAGCCGCAAAAAGATGAAGAATAGGATTTAGTCGCAAAACATACCGATTACAGTCAAACTTATATATATAAAAGCTGCTATTTCTATTATTAACATTTATTATTTTTTTCTAAAAGAGCTATAATTAATCCAAACTGGATTGTCATTAATCCTAAAACCCAATATTTAAAAGTATCAAATTTAGACCCCACCAGATTGATACTGCTGTCTAAACGCTCAATAGACTTGAAAGAATGTGATTGAGTATTCTCAATAATTTTTATCCGTAGTTCGTCTTGCAATTCTTGTTCTGTATAAACCCGTTCTGTCATACTGATACCTCTTATTAATATGTAAACCAAATTCAAATAACAGTCAACAGGTTTCTTTGGAGAGTCAAAAACTAGAATCCTGAAGCAATTTGCTGTAAGATGAAGCTATAAATTCTTACAGGAAACCCTAACATGGCACTCAATCCGCTTTACGTGGTCACTCAGGACATTTCGAGTTTTTTCATAGGAAAGGATTCTGGTGAGCCGTTAAGCGGCGGCATCATCACGTTTTACCAGGATTCAGCCAGGACCATCCTGAAATCAGTATACACTCTGACGGGGTCGCCTCCTTATTCAGACACTTCTTACGTGACCCTCCCGAACCCTATCATTCTCAGTTCGGTGGGAACTTATCAGGATGCGAGCGGCAATGATGTTGTCATCTATTACTACCCTTACGACCTTGTTACGGGAGACCTCGAACTCTATTATATAACTGTGACTGATTCAGCCGGCACTCTGCAATACACAAGGGAGGCTTGGCCTCCGAATGTCATTTCGGAGGAACCGTCACCGACAGCTGTACAGCCTCCAACCGCTTCCAGTTTTCTGACAGGATGGGATTTTCCTCTCAACCCATTTCAGTTTGGTGCTTCATCAGCTATAACACCATCGCCGCCAGCTCCGGGACTCATAACAACCACCCCTGGTTATATCGTTGACCAAACCATTGCAGCAGCTGCAAACATCGGTGGTATCTCCTGGGGGTCAGATCCCCAATCATTTGGACTGACCTTTGGCACAACCAATGTCACGGACGCTTTTTACATCATGCAGTACTTGTCAGGAGACACCGTTTACAAGATGCTGGGAATCATGATGTCTCTCAATGTATTTGGTTACGTCGTAGGAGGAGCCGCTCCTGTCACTATGCAAATCTATTTGTTTCGCGCACCGAGCACGGCATCAATTCCAACGTTGCCAACAACTATTGGGACAGTCGCATCCAATGGCGTCTTTACTCTGACAGCGGCTGGATGGGACGCCATTCCAAATTCTTCTGGTGTCATTCCTAGTTTCACACTGAGTTCGGTCCTTATTCCAACAGATATCAATAATGTTTCAAATAATTACGGTTTCAGCGGTTATCAGATTACGAATCCTACTGATGTGTCCAATACAGCCCTATTCGCAATGGTTATAACGTTTGCATACAGCGGGAGTACTCAGATAACAGTAAATTCCGTGGGGTTGGTTCCAGGAGAAGTTCCATCAACACCGAGTTTACAAACTCCTGATGAAGTATTGCGAGAATGCCAGTATTATTATCAAAAATCATTTGTTGGGTCTCAAGTGCCTATTGATGGGGCCGGGTCCGGATCAGGAGCAACTTATGGAATTCAAGTTTCTGGAGCTTCTGCTGCAAATTCAGCTGGTCCAATAATAACATATCAAGTCACAATGAGAACAAGTCCTTTTCCAGTAACTTTGTATAATCCAATAATAGGTGGACCAGGACAGATTACGACGACAGGTGTCGGACCATGGGCAGCATCTATGCCATTGAACGGAAGTGCTAAGGGTTTCATAACACGCGGAACAACACCAGAGGGTTCATTTGCAGGATTAAGTGATCTTGTCAATTGGACTGCAGATGCCCGTTTAGGGGTGCTTCCATGATATACTTTAATTACACTTAACCCTTTATTTCAAGGAAGAAATAATATGGCTTTTCAAATACCTTATACGTCTAAACAACCTGTAACCGACTTCAGCTTGCCATTTGCGACAACAAAATACGCAACAGCACTCACTGCGGCGACCGACACACCACTCACCGTCCCCGCTTCATCCAACCGCTGGATAGCAGTCATGAAATGCACAGCTGTTCCAGATGGCGTGTGGGTTTCATATAACGCTGCCTTCACTGAACCAACCTTTGCAGCGCTGACTTCAGCCGAACTCGTTTGCGAATGTGGGACTGCACGCGAAGTGGTGGCTGGCGACATCCTTCACTTCTACACAGCTGGAACAGGGGCTTCCGTTAGTGTCGAATTGTATTCATATCTAGTGAATAATTAAAAGTTCACGCGCTATTAGATTCTGAAATTGGTGTATGGTATGATGGGTAAGCAAATCAAATAAACTGATTTTTTCATGGAAGAAAAAACGAATGCCAATCTTAAGCATACAAGTTAATGCGGCTGGTCAAGCTGGCGTAACTCCAAGAATCATTTACGTAAACACATCCGACCCACTCGCTACTGTAAAGGGTGCAGGGTACTTGAACGAAGTGGTTTCGGGGGGCATTGCGCTTTTTCCAACTGATTTCGCAGTTGTCACAACTTCTGATTCAGGTGTTGGGTCTCTTGCTGTCAGTGTTTCAGATGGAAACTGGTCATTGGTTTCTCTCGTATTTTAAATTCGTCAAAATTTTAATTAAGGAAGATTAAAATGGCTATTTTAGCAGTCCAAACGTCAACGATCGGCCAATCAGGTCAAATCCCACAATTCATCTTTATAAACACGAATGACCCAGTAGGGTCGGTGACAACCCCAGGTTATCTGAATGCAGTCGTGTCTGAAGGAACAGCTCTTTCGACATCGGATATGGCTTTAGTTGCAACCCAAACAAGTCTTTCGAGTCCTCAAACGGTTGGCCTTTACACAATCACGTATTCCGCTGGAAATTGGTCTCTAGTGGCCTTCGGAGGCGGAAGTGGTGGGAATGCATGGCTAATTGGTGGAAATGCAATCAGCGGCCCATCTGTATTCGGAAGCACGTCGGATCAAAGCGTATTGTTACAAGCAAATGGCCTGACTTACATCGAATTCGTTGCGGCTGGTAATATCTTGGACATGGATGCAGCTACTATCTCTTTGGATGCATCGTCCACTGCTTCCTTCAGCGCAAGTACTCTCATGCAAATCGACAGTGCGACTCAAGTCCAATTGGGTGCGGCATTTGCTCCTTTGGTCGTGATTGGTAACAATTCAGCCGGTGGAAATGTTACACGGCTTGCGTCTCCGGTCATAAACCTCACAAACATCCCAACTGCTACAGCTGCCGATGTGGTCTATATAGATCCTTCAAGCGGTGCGCTTAGTAAGGGGGCAGCCCCAGTAGGTTCAGCAGCCTGGGAACTTATTGGCAATTCTGGAACAAGTCCAAGCGTTAATTTCATGGGGTCGATCGATTCAGAAGACGTCGTCTTCAAAGCGGATTCCACTGAAATCATGAGAATGGTGGCAGCTACAGGTGCGCTTCAAATATCACCGAATGCAACTATAGGCGGAGGCGGTGGCTTCACGGCTGCTGTGATAACTGGTATCGGCGCAAGTTCCTCACTTGTTTTGACTGCTGTTCCTCTTGTCGCAGATGCACCAAATGGTGGCGGGGTGATTCTCGGCGGTTCAACTAACCCTGCTTTACCTAATGGGGTTGGTCTCTTGTCACCAGGAGCTGCAACCGTATTTATTCAAAACTTAACTGATGGACCAACTTCAGCAGTTTACGAAATGGGTATGGTCTTGGGCGCAAACGGAGCTGGCAGCTTCGGTAATGCTACGCGCGGGGTCTTGGTTTTCAATAACCAAACAGTTGCGAATCCGACAACGGTCGGGAGCGATTCAGGTATGTTATATGTTGGATTAGATAACAACTTATACTTCTTAAATGACACTACTACGTATCAATTAACCCCAACTGCTACAGGCGTAAGCTGGCTCGTGGGCGGAAACGCACTTGCCTCAACAGGCTTCATGGGGTCGACAACGGCTGAAATGGTTCAAATCGGCGCGCAGAGTGTAGCCATCATCACCATGGTGCCGCTCACTTCTATCACAGTTATTTCTCCACTTATCGACATTGGAACAAGCGGAACTGACACGATCAATATCGGTAGCAACGCTTCTGATATCGTCATTAACGGAAATAACTTCAACGTTTTGTCTTCAACCTCAATCGGCGGCATTCCTCTTGCGAAAATAAACGCAACTAACGCTGGCGGTTTCTTCATGTTGACTGCTGTACCGCTTTCAGGTGGTATACCTAACGGCGGCACCATTTTGCTTGGTGGTCCATCTAACCCAGACTTAGGTAACGGAATTGATTTCCTTTCGCCTTCAAACGGTGGCGCGGTCTTTTCATCGAGCTTATCAGCTGGTCCAACGGCTGCTATTTTCAACCAAGGTTTGATGCTTCAAGCTGCTGGCGCAATCGGACCCGTAAATTTCGGCGACGCTGCTGCTTCAGTAATCACGATGCAAAATCAAACTACTGATCCTACTACTGTAGGAAGTGGTTTCGGAACAATTTTTGTAGGAACAGACAATAACCTTTACTTCCTCAATGGAACTGCAACTTATCAGCTCACACCAAGCACAACTCCTGGTACAGAATGGTTGACAACTGGAGATAATAGTGGTGCAGGGTTGCTACTTGGAACCAACACAACTGATGGATTCTCCATTCAGCAGAATTCAGTTGCATTCATTACTCTTGCCACTAACACGTTAAGCATCGCAACTGCTGGTGGTTTACCATTCCTGAATATTGGTAATAGCTCATTAACCTCGACTATAACTACCGATTCTTGGACTCTGACTGCCGTAAGTGCCTACGAGATTGTTTCCCCTGTTATTGAAATTGGGGCAAGTGGTGTAGCATCCACTATTCTCATAGGCCAATTTGCGCCAGGTGTGAACTTTACAGTTGAGGGCGTGAACGGTACATTGTTCTTCGCTGGTGCAGGCGCAACTCTCGACATTGAATGTGCTGGTGCAACAACTCTATGCACATCGGTAGCGGGAACGCTTGCAATAAGCAATGCGGCCATGACGACCACATTTGACGCGACCAATCTATTGCTTCCTAATCTGCCCGCTGCTGCTTCTTCATTGCAGTCTGTTGTGTGGGATTCAGGAACAAATAAACTCTTTGCTGGCGGTGCTGTAGGTAGCCTTACATGGGTTAACGTCGCATCGGCTACGCAAGCCATGGTTGCAGGAACCGCTTACATCTCAAATGACGGCGCAACTCTCGTAACTTTCACCCTTCCTGCAACTGCTGCCGTCGGAGCTGAATTTCAAGTCCAAGGAAATAGTGCAGGTGGTTGGTCTATTGCTCAAAATGCTGGGCAAAATATCCAAGTGGGCAACACTAGCTCAACAGTTGGCGTGGGTGGTTCGGTGGCTTCGAGTAACAGATACGATTGTATTCGCATTGTCTGTACAGTCGCAAACACATCATTCAATGCTGAATTTCTTGTTGGCAGCTTAACAATTACTTAAGGAAAATACTTCTATGTCAATTTTACAAAATGACATCAATGCGAATGCCACGACACCTTTGCAAACTCTGCAAGGGGGTTCAGGTGTTTCTAGTCCAACTGCGCATGGTGTATTGATTTCAGAAGGGGCAAGCCCTTTTAGTCCGATTGTGTTGGCAGCGGGACAAGTTCTCATTGGTACAACTGCATCCGATCCTCTTGCGGCTGCTTTGACAGCGGGATCAGGTATAACAATCACATCTGTTTCAGGATCAATTACAATTGCTTCGTCCGGTATGACATTTAACTGGGTGGATCAAACAAGCACTCCTGTGACAATGCTTACTAATCATGGGTACACTGCCGACAATGGCGCAACTCAAACTGTTTTCACTCTTCCAACGTCAGCTTCTATTGGAGATCTAATTGAAGTGGCGGGAAAAGGTAGTGGTGGTTGGATCATTAATCAAGCGGCTTCTCAGCAAATTTTTTTCGGAAACGCTTCAACGACTGCGGGTGTGTCTGGTTCACTCGCTTCGACACTTCAATATGATTGTGTTAGGTTGCGAGCGGAAACAGCGGGTGCAACATCCACTTGGGTTGTCGTCTCAAGTGTTGGTAACTTGACGGTTAGTTAAAGGAAAAAAATGAGTATTCTTAATAATTCCTTAAATGCAACAGCATTAGGCCAGTCTTATGCAATTTACCAACCTGGTGGCACACAAAACCCAAATATAAATACATACACTGATTTTGGTGATCTTTGTACTTATCTTTATAACTTAGATCCTCTTGGTAATGTCATCATTTATTTTGATCAAAGTTTCAATGTTGGGCTTTCAATTGCAGCGAATACTTACAATTTACCACCGAATGTATCTTTCGTTATTTGGGGGCAACAAGGAACTATTGGATTTGCAGCTGACGTTGTATTTAATTTTCCAAATAATATCGGGACACTGAGTTTCACAAATGCCGTCATAGTATGCGGTAATGGAAGCAGTTCGCCTTTAATTACGATTAATAACCAGACGTTCCAGCCAATTATAAATCTCATTGCGAGTGAATTGAGTGGTTCCTCTGGCAGCTCCATCACTGGGACAATTTTAATAACTGGTGGTGCAATTCCGACAGTAAATCTATCCTCATCTTCTGTTCTTTCGTCTTCACTGGGAAGTGCTGGAATCTCTTTTGATACCACGCCAAGTGGGGCTATTGTAAATGTTTATGGCATCAGCCAAGTTCAATCTAACGGAATTGATTTATCTGAATCACCACTACTTACCATCTATCCTGATGCTGCGGCCAACATTGATGGTTCCTATTTTCCTTATTCAATGATTCCTTTTTTCTTAAATGGCCAAGTATTTTACATGACAAGCCTCACGGCTGGTGCGGGTACTTTTCTTGCCCAAGGATGGGAAGGTACGGTAGGGAATAGTTACATTATTATTTGGCCTGGAACGCAGGGTGCAGGCGTTTTAAATAATGACGGGTCTGGTAATTTATCATGGGGTAGCTCTCCGACATCATCTAACAATGCAACCGTAAATTTTGGAACATCTTTAACGGTAAACACTTCGGCTCAAAATGTTAATGGGTATGAAATATTATTAAATATTAGTGTTGTGGTAACTGCGGCAACTGGGGCAACTATTTTAATGGGGGTCGATAGCACTGCTCCCCCTACGACAAATGCTGTCACAGCTACGTTTTCAGGAGCAGGGACATATTCTTTTTCTGCAATTGTCCCAAACAATTATTATGTGTTGGTTCAAACAACAGGCACAATTTCGATAGGCTCTATTACTTGTCAAGCTTGCCCGATTTAAGGAGTTTTTATGTATAGCGGATCAGACCTAACAACACTTATGACAGCATTAGGTTCACTTACATCTAGTGGTTTTTTGCAATATGATTTCTTTATAGGGGAGATGAACCCTTATTTACGTATATATGTTTCAAATTATGAACAGGGGCTATATCCTGTTCTTTCACGATTGCCGCAAGCAAGTAAAATTGTCGAACTTTATCGCACAACCGATTTTACCCCCCCTGTAGCTACGTTCATTTCAAACATTACGGCTGGTATCAAAGCAACTGTGGATGGAAACGCTACACTATTGACTGAAATCAGCACAGCAATGAGTAATTGGCCTACATTCGCAAGTACATATAATAGCTATGGCTAATTTTTGACTTTCTCCTTTGTTGGTTTATATTAACTGAAACAATAAAGGAGTATTTATGATAAAGTTAGGACGACTTGTTCATGCACATGCTGTTTCTGGTATTAATAAAATTGCACCACTCGCAAAGCTAACCGTTCCTGAAGTCAAGGCTTACAAAGCTTTTGTCAAAGTAGCAGCTCCTCTCGTATTAGATTGGAATGAGCTTTTTTTAAAGTTTAAAGACAAGCTGGCAGACCCCGAAGTTTTGTCTGAATTGAATGCAGAGATGGAAAGGGAGATTGATTTGAAGAAACTTCCTAGCAGCATTCTCGATAAATTTGACACAATTAGCCCTGATGAGTTCACCGCCCTTGAATTTCTCTGCGAAGAAGAAGTTGTTAAGAAATAGCAACAACAACTCTGAAAAATCGTTTATAGCCTCAAGGTTGAATCTTTTTGAGGCTGTTCTTATCTAGGCATTAGTCTAAAACAGCGCGAACGGTATTTTCGAGAAAATATTTCACGTCATCGACGCTGCGAGCTATAAGAAAATATTGACCTTGGTCTTCAACGAGTTGTTGAAACTTTTTTTGATCGTCTGAGAGGGTGCCAGTCGCGCTTTTGACTTCAATCCACAGAGTGAACTGCTTGTCTACGTAACTATAGATGTCGGCCATACCCTTCATAGAGTTTTTCGCGAGGAAAACTTTTCCGTCTTTTCCTTGGCAACGCAGTCCCTGCACGTGGATGACTTTGAAGAAAATGCCAGCATCTTTGGTCAGAAACTTGACGATTTCAGCTTGAATCTCTTTTTCTGGTTTCCATCCCATAGAGCACCTGTGAAAGTTTGATTTTCACGAGGCTACCCTACGGACTTGATCTATGTCAAATTTCGAACCTTAACTTTAAGCTGTTCCAAACTTTCGCGAACCCTTTTACCCTGTCTGACCATGAGACGGTCTGCTGTATCTTCGTAACGCTGATGCCGCTCACAAAGAGCCATGATCTGCTTTTGACAATCAACTAGCAAAAGAAGCATATCATCTTCGAATGAGCTGATTTCACTGCCACTTCTCAAGATGCCTTCACTCATGACTGCCGCGATTAAGTTAAGATTATACATGAACACTGTTTTGGAAAAATCAGGGTTTTCGTCTTGGTATTTACGAACAATAGTCGCTATCTCATTTCCAAATGTGTTTACCATTTGCTGGTTAGTGTAAGGTGGAATTTTTCTGTTTTTTCGCCTTTGCATCTCCTGTTTCATTTTTTATCTGGAGCAAAAGGTTCAATTGTTTTTAAGAATTCGTTACAGACATTCAAATGAGATTCAAGAATACCTCGTGAGGTATCGATCAGCTTCGGGCTTTTGAGAGCATCTGTTAGATATTTTTGCAAGAAGGAAACGGCGATGCAGTTGACCCATTCCAAGCGGCCAAGTTGCTCAAGGCCATCTTGGCAACCTGATAGGAATCCGACCATAAACTTTTCAAACTGCTTCAATTGCTTTTGTAACTTTTTTTCATTTGTTGTCATTTAGACCCTTCAATTTTTCGTTTATTTCTTTAAAGATTTCTGATTTGAAATAGCAGTCTTCACTACACCAAAAAATGTTATACAAGTGCCCATTTTTACTTCCTGTTGTCTCCCAGGCATCTTTCAGAAACAATCGCTCACAATAATCACACTCTTTTTTCATCCACGTTGTATCGTCATGAAAGGATGGTTTTATCTTCATGCTTCTTCTATCTTGAAATACTTTTGTGCAACTTCTAAGCCGCTCATTTCAACAAGAAGCGCAATTGCAGCATCTCGTGAGAGCGAATTCAGTGTGCAGTCTTCTTCGTCACCATCTTGGATAGTAATGAAAAAGTTGTCGTTAGGGGTTTTGTAAAAAGTCCAATGGCGACCTCCTTGACCAATCTTAGCATGACTGTATTTGTGAATGACTTTAGCTTTTTCAGTGTCCCAAAGTTTTCCTTCTTTAAAGATTTTCATTGTTTTTCAATCCTCCAATATTTTTCTTCATCGAGTTTTTTCTCAGCTAAATATTCATAAAAAAGCTTTTCTAATTTGTCTTTAGGAGTTGGTAGAAAACAATGACTCATTTCAACTCTTCCGAAATGATAGCCATGAAGGAATATTCTGAAAAATTCTTCTTTTTCATATTTCATTTTTTCATACAACTCATTGCGCGTGGTTTATTGTAGGTATATTCATTGCGGCAAAAACAACGGGTGGTTTCATCTTCAAAACATACGGTCACTTCAGAAATCAACTTTGGAGGGTGAAGGTAACAAAAAACAGTGATGGCTATACAAAAACCGACAGTAGCTACAATGAAAATATAAAAAAACCCATAGTTACTATAAAATTCTTTCACTGATTTACCCCACTAAAAACACTAAATTTAGCGTCACTACTGATAACCCACATTATGTTGAACGTTTATTAAATTCATTAAATTTAGTCTCTGTAGCTATGAGCCTCTATCAGACGGTCAATTGGATTCGACGAAAATCGCAATCCTGAAATAAAACCCACTATGTACATTCTCCAACGTTCACGTTCTTTTAATTTTTTGAACAAGGGGTAAAAACTTGTGAGATTATTAGCATCAATGTTTTTTGCTTTTAAAAATCGAAGCAGTTCTTCTTCCAAGAGACGCGCCGATTGTTTCTGCTCAAATTCGGCGGAAACTTCATAACTTCCTGAATAACCTTTTTTGCGATTATTATCATAATAAGAAAACAAAATTATCATAAATTCCTCTATTTACTATCCCAATCTTTAGCTCTTGTTATAAAGTGATCTGCAACTACAAAACAATTATCAATTCTACAATTCCATTCCGACGCGTCTTCAGGAAACGGCCATTGCTTTGCATCTAAAAGATAATCGGTGAAAATTTTTTCAGCTAACCTTCTTCTTAATGTCACACGCTGCTGTTCCATAACTTCTTCAAATGTCGCTGGAATCATCTATTTTCTAGCCTCCAATATCGGCATTCCAGCTTCAGTTGGTATGTAAATGCGTTCAGAGCCTTTGTGTTCTTTTATGCCGTCTATATAGAGCCAACGCAAATAAGCTTCATTATTGCGAAGTGAGTCACCGATTATTTTATTTGCTTCAGCTACCCCTCTTGCTCTCGCAATTTCGGCGTTTGCGAGATAGGTTGCGGCTTCCTCCTTGCCTTTCGCTTCCTGAACCTGGACTTGCTTGCTAAAATCAGCTTGTGCCAGTTCTGCACGACCATCCCATTCAGCTACCCACGCTTTGACAGGGGGTATGAAAACACCAACGAAAGCACAACTTGAAATCATTTGAGATGTCAAGCATATTAAAATTATTTTTTTCATCTTTTCATGCCCTCTGCTAATTTGCTTGTGTTTTGTATATACTCTACCAAAAGCTCCATACGTAGTTTTATCAACTTATTATAATCATCCTCTAATTGTTTCATCAGCGCATTATGTCGTCTGTTTTGCTTCCACGTCCAAAACAGGAAAAAGCCGAAAGCAATTATCATTAAAGAATATAAAATTATTTGCAGCACTGTTACGAAGCTCATGTAATTTCCTGTGGTTCTTTGTAAGACAAATCAGAAGCTTTGCGAACTGCTACAACATCAGTCTGCAAGGTTAACAAGTGATTTCTAAGCTTTACAAGGTTCTTATAATCCCTGAGCATTTCAGGGCAAGTTATCTTTTCAATGTCAACATTTTTCAAATTATTTAAGCCGTTGTATGTCATATAAACAAACAAAAACAGTTTCTCCCTTTGGTTTCCATCGCACTCCTTATAAAGTTTTTCAAATGTGACTAAGACATGTCTCAACCAGCTTCTATTTTTTTTCATATTACCTTTAACTTATTGTCAGCCTTAAATTCGGGGTTGGACTGTAAACAATTTTTATATAAGACACAAGCATCATCGAGTAAATAGCGTCCTTCTTCAATAACTTCACCACTGAGTTTCACAGGAAAAGTTGCGTATGGTGGTTCATTGCGAACAAAAATGATATAATAATGTTTCTTTCCTGTTGCCTGAAGATATGTAGCTGCCTGAAAGTGATAGCCGTTATTTAAGATTTCATTTTTGATCTTAAATTCCTTGTTTTCGCACCTGGTGGTTTTCACGTCCAAGACGAAGTTGCTGCCGAGACCATCAGTCTGCGCTTTAAAGTCTATGCCCTGATAGCTGAAATAATGCTCTTCTTCAAACGATTCGCAGGAGTTGAGTATCTGCATGGCATCTGAGTTGCTTCTGACACTGGCGGCCATTGCATGAGCTTTTTCATATGCTTCTGGCGACAGGGCTATATGGCTCTCTGTGAGAGCTGCCTCGAATTCCTGCTTAGCCAGTTTGCCTGCTGTCGTGCGGCCATCGACCTTGGGCATTTCAACCACATGGTGTGACTGTTCGGGTTGTAGCAACAACAGGTGAACAGCTGTTCCCAACTTCATTGCTTCCGTCGGTTCAGTCGGGTTGTCCAGATGCCATTTGAATTCTTCGATGCCGTCAAGGATGCGCTTCAGCTTGCTTTGAGACATGCGCGGATTCGCTAGGTATTCTTGAGATAACATTTTTGCTCTTTCGTGAGAAACTCATCCAAGGTCAACTGACCTTCCGTAATGGACTCGAGCTTCAATATATATAGGATTGGAATCTTCCGCTTGCCAACAAACCATTCGCTGACAATCTGTTTCCTGATTCCAAGTGCTCTCGCGATATTCGATTGAGTGCCGAAGATGGAAATCAGCTTTCTAGCTTGCAGCTTTGTCACCAAATGACTCCTCGAATTGCTGTTTTATGAATGCCTCAGCAGCTGTTTGATTCATTTGTTTTGAACGCTCGAAGATCGTCAGACACTTCTGATTTGTTCCCGCGTTTGCTACCTTATAAAGTAGTATGTATTTCTGCATCAAACTTTTGACAGTTGGCTGAGGCAAGTCTGAAGAAGGTGGTTTCGGATCATTTGATACCGATTTTCCTTCAGCTTCCTGACCGTCGTCATCGAACTCGTGGAGCGAAAAGATAGCCGACAGGGATTGCCGCTTTGCATACGTCAGGGCTGATCCCTGACCCTGGGACGTCTGCTTTTCCAGCAAGAGTTGGTAGTCAGTCTCGATGAATTCACCCGTCGTCAGGTGGGTGAGCACGGTGGTGAGGACAAACTGCCCATTTACGATGTCAGGGAATTGACTAAGCCCGATGTCACTATCGTAAAGAGGCTTCTTGAGGACGTCGAAAACCTCATTAATGTCAGCGTATTCGCTTTTAAAGTGAGGATTCTTTGATGTCTTTTCAAGGCTGCGCATCTGCATCTTAGCCTCACTGATGGCATTCATAATTTCAATTACTGATGTGCTTTTTCTCATTAGAATGGGCTTTCAAAAGGAATGTCGTCTGTAAGGTCGGATGGCAAACTGATGCCCTCCCAATCGCTGTCGTCAAGCGGAAGGTACTTGAGGACTTCATTCTGGGTTTCGCCGACGTTTTTCCAGTGCGGCTTCTGACCGACGATAACTTTCACATACTTGCCCTCGATGAGGGTTTCGCTTGCAAGCGGTGCACTGCCGAGACCAATCAGGTCGAGCAGGACTGCAAACCGTCTTTGGCCGATTTCTTGGGTCTGTGCGTTCGGATGACGCAAGTTGAAATTATCCATGAAGGAAGCGCCGTAATGAGCTTCCGGTTTTGCTACTGCGAAGAATATGTTGAGGCCGGTCTTGTCGTCGCTGTCCTTGACGGTTGCCTTATCGACCTTAACGACGTACTGGCCGTTTGGAACCACGAGTGAGACTGCTTTACGTTGCACATTAGTAGGGTCAAAAAATACCATTGGGATGCTCCTTTTGTTAATTGTTGGAATGGTTGTATGATGAAGCGTCCTGGACGTCAAACGTGACAACGTCGAAAAGTTCAGCCCGAAGGTCGCGAAGCAGGGTGGCCTGGTCATCGAGCTTTTTGTTCATGAGATCGAGCACCCGCAGAATGGTCAGGTGTTCGCTTGATTCTGTATCTATAAATTCGTTTCGCATGTCTAAATCTCCCGCAAGACTTGTTTCAAGGTAGCTACCCGTTAGCCATCTCGTCAGGCTGTTGTACGATGGCACGTGGCGAAAGTCAACAAAAAAGGACTGTCTCATGAAATAAAAAGCCCACGGGTTCGAGACCGCGAGCTTTATTTCTTTTCGACTTGTCGGGAGACGAAAGAAGCTTCCAATAGGCCACACCTTCAGGCTAAAATCAAGCTGAAAGGGGAGACATATGGAAGATATCGTATTGATTGGGATGGTCGGCTGTTTGATTTTTTTGGTAGTCGTATGGGTTTCTTGAGTCGGTGTGGACAGGTGACATAACATCATGTAACGTCTGAATAACTGACAAGTAAATAAAATTTAAATTAGGATTGATTTGCAATTGGATTTGTTTTGGGCTACAAAAAAGAAAGAGAAAGCAGTCGTCACAACCGCTTTCCCTACAATTTTTGTCTCTCACAATCACGAAAGGACATGATGTCATACTATCTGCATTGTTTTATTCCGTCAACAAGTTTCTTCATTCTGGGGGGCTCTCCTCATGAGTGATAAACTAATTGCCAAAGTTGATGAGCTACTCGCAAAAATAGACAAACCGAAGAAACCGAAACAGCCTAAAGAACCAAAAAGCACTCTGGTGGGTGAGAATACGCAAACATTTATAAACGAGTTTTTTCATAAAAATAACTTGAAGATTTGTGAAAAGACCTTTCGAGTTGTTAAAATTGAGAGACTGGGAAATCAAAATTTTATTTCGCCCCATGAAGTAGATGTGCGAGGCGAGCTTCTCTGCTTTATTGATAATTCCTCTCCTGCAAAACGAGCTACCATTTTCAGCAATGTTTCCCAAATAGAACAGCTTATTGACTTCACAAGAAATAAAATTAAAGCGTCCGCTTTTCACTCCATGAAGCTAAGTTTTAATAGGTTTGAACCTGATATAGAGGACAATTTAGAGAAGCTTATTGATATTATTTTCCCTCCCTCTGAAGAGGACTTATCATCTGAAGATCTTGGAGATTTTCGCTTCAAGAGAATGCAGGTTTTTTATGTGATCCGAAACTTCTATCAGCAAATAAAACTGCGTATGCAGCGTCAACGTCATGATTTCCCGATCATCCCAACTTTTTTTGGTCGTGACGGAACAGGAAAAACAAAGCTGGCCAAGAAGATGATAGAAATCTTCGATCCTTTTGTTGCAGAACCCTTCCTGGGTCACCTCTTAGATGTCACAAGAAGCTATCAGTTTTTTAAAAGTAATTTCGTTCTTTTATGTGATGATATCAGCTCGCTGAAGAAGCATGACGAATCGCTTTTTAAAAACATTGTAACTTCTGAATTTTTGTTTCCAAGAAGATTCCACAGTCAGGAGACAATGAAGACTGAAAACAATGCAACTTTTCTTTTCACTTCAAACGAACCCTCTTGGTGTATCATTAAAGACCCGTTGAGCAACAGACGGTTGTTTGACATCGAGATTAAACATGACTTGGATCTTGATATGTTGGAAGCAATTGATTTTTCAAAGTTAATGCTTGGAATAAAGCTAGATGTTTCTAAAGAAGAAAAACAGCAAAACAGGATGATGATTGAGCAATTCATAAAGCCTCAGCAAGCCTCTGTGAGAAACGAGGACTACATTGATGAGTTCATCCGAGTTTTAAATATCAGAGTTGATCCTGATAAAAAACAGAATCAAGAAATCGGGTTCACTCGCTTGTTTGCTTATTTCAAAGCGTTTTGTACCCGACAGGAATACAAACAGTCGATTCGCGATAAAGAGTTCAAAAACAAGTTTCTTCAAAAGCTCAACACTACTGAGCACCGTACGAAACATTCCAGAAACACTGGAATTGTAAAAATTGATATGCAGTCCTTCTCCCCAGAGATAATCAACGATCTCCTAGACTTCTCAGTTCCTCGGCTTGTTCCCGCTTTTGAACAAAAAATCACCTAAAAACCCATCTTTTTTGCCAAAATAAGGTGGTGACAGACATTTTTCCTGTCACCGCGTCACCGCAGCGGCCACCAATCTGTACAGAAGAAAATAAAAGTTGTTACTATATCTATTAAATATCTTCTATATTCTTTTTTTAACTTACTTGAGTGGTGACGGTGACAAACGTTTTCTCTCGCTCCTTATATGGGAATACACTATTGCATATTGCCTATAGCGTGAGCGGGTGTATGTGTGTCATTTCATACTATTGTAAACTACTTTATATATATATATATATTAAATAAGTATATCTTAAGGAAAGTTTAGTGACAAAAAGGTGTCAAAACGGTGACAAAATGACAAATCAAATCCGTCACCTTGTTTAAGACCGTTTCGCATGGCAAACTTCCAGTAAGATTAATCGCAAACGACATTTTTGAGGCTTAGGATGGCCGAAGACAAAGATACAGAACTCAAGGAAGCTGCCGAACGGGTTTTCGACTTGGTACGGCCCGAAACGAAACGGTTGCCGTACACATACAGCGAAGAAGTATTCATGGAATGCTGGAACCCTTCACGGCAGAAGTTCGTAAGAGAAAAATACGAATAGAAACATTCATTCTTGTTGACAATCCTGCCGGAAGTTTTAAGTTGTCTTCGACTTTAAACCTAAGGGAGACACATGCAAAAGACACAACTCGCTCACCTTCTTATAGACATTGACGCCTTCGTATTCAACCAGCAGACGGAAGCATGGCTGCAACAGGCCAACTTCCACAGGTGCTATCTGACGTTTGATCCTCGTCATAAGACGGTCACGGTTCAAAAATGGGGGGCTTCACGTCGCCCTAGCGGCACGGCAGAGCTACTTTGGTTAGGATTAGACCTAGACGAAAATAAAAGCTTGCTACAGGCCAAAATAATCACTCACCTGACGAGCTGGGATCGCATCTATGGCGATGTCCACTTTAGCGTTGCGGATAGCGAACCGCTTCCAGCCCCACTGCCGTTTTCGAAAGCTGCCGTTCCGCTCAAGGCTGTTGAGAACCTATTCCTAGCGAATTCGAGGTAACTGGTGCACGAAATTAAATGCGATTGTGGGAGCCGCTATTTTTACAACACGGTCCGTTGCCCCAACCAGCTCACGTGTGGTTGTGGCAAGAAGCTCGTCGAGGACTCGAAGCAGTTCAACATGCGAGTCTGCCCCACTTGTGAGTTGGATCTCCACCCTGGTTACAAGAGTTGTCTTCGTTGCGGCCTGCAGTTTGAAGCACCATGAATTGGATTTTCATCTTACAGCTTGAGATAGTCTTTATCTCTTTCGTGTTAATCTACCTTATGACACGATAATTGCTTTACAAATGTTAACCGATTAACTATAAGGGAGTTGTCAGGCTAATCTGACTACAATCTTTCGGGAGATTTTATGGACCAATCAGACTTTGACGAAGGCTACTTTGAAATAGAAAAAAACTTTGCACGAATGATTAAGAAACGGAAAACCATTCATTCAAAAACTTTCTTCTTATGCTTGAATGCACTTCATGTTGCCGAACAAGCTAAAGCATATGTTATTTTCTTGAAAGAAAGTGGTGAATGGGAAAAAATGCCTGTCAGTCTTTCTTCTTTTTTAGAAGACATCTCAAATGTTTCTTCTACTTTTGCAAATGAATTCTCGGGTGAGGAACAGCCACAATGACTTACGGCCAGTTTCTGTATAACCAGTCCATGCGGCTATCGTCGCCTGATCCACGGGCAGACGACCACTGCGATTACTGCATCGAGAATTGCGACGACAGCTGCGTGTGCGACGAAGCTTCCGAAAGGGAAGACCTGTCGTGCAAATGTTACCAAGACTATTGCACATGCTGATTCTTTGACAGCTTGTCCTCAGTCTGCGACGATAGCCGTAGACTATGCAAAAGAAAATCAGACCACCCCACGCCAGAAACACCCACTTTGTAGACTGCTATAGCTGTGGGAGTCAATTCTTTGTGGAACTGGATGACAGGCTCTCTAAGGTGCCAGCAGACCGTTTCACGGAGGTCCCTATCGACTGCCCGAAATGCAAGCGACCTCTTTCACTCTGTCTTCTTGGGCAAAAGAAAATGCCGCTTACGAACTGATTCATAGCCCTTCCACAAGTAGGTTACTTCAGGGAACTGACCCCTATTACCGTTCTTCGGAACTTTGTAGCGGGACGCGATTCGCAGTCGTCGAAAGGTCCTGCATAGGCTCTGTTTCGACTTTCCCGTCATGGCAGCCAGCTGCCCCAGGGAATACGAACCGGCCGGTAACACCTTCAACCAGAGACTGAAGCGCCTCATTTTTTGCCCTTATTCTTAGACCCCTTCGGACGCCCTGCTTTACGTTTGGCTACTTTCGTAAGCTGCGAGCGATCCTTGCGAGGCATCGTGTTCCAGACCATATATTCAAGCATCTGAACTATCCTATCGAGGTATTTTTTTAGTTTCATAAATCTCCTTTCAGCCTTGTAGTTAATTGATTAACAGTTGTCAATGGATCCTTTGCGTACGATAACAACCTTCTTGGAATTTTTATTCTTATCAGCCACTCGCCACTTCAGTGGAAGCTCGGACCGCCTGACTGCGCAGATGCGACCTGATGGTTCTTTCGTTTTTTCGTCGTAACATGGCTTATTTTTGCTCACGTTGTACCCTTCCTATGGATGATGTATAATTACAGTCGGCGAATTTTAATTACAATTAGCAGGGGGAATCGATGCCTGACTTCAAGAAACAATGGCCAGACATGCTCTATAAGCTTCTGATGGCTGTCTTAGCGATCGTATTCGGTGTGAATCAATACCAGAACGGACAGCAACATAAGACTTATGAAAAGAGTTTGGATGAATTGAGTCAATTCGTTGGCCATTCTGAAACCCTCTCTTTGAAACCCTCCAATGTCGTTTATTTACACGGTGATAAGCGCATTAAGTTAATGATACTTCGAGACGATTCCATCAGAGACATCAGAACTGTCATAGCTGAAAAACAATATAACGGGATAGTAAAACCTTTCGTCAGTTCCGCGGTCGATCTTGGTATGTCAAACGTACCCGTCCTAGATCAAGGACAAGAAGGGACATGCGTGACTTTTTCATCCACGGCTGCTTTAGATGCAGTTCTGAAGCAAGGCGATTTCATCAGCCAGCAATGCAGCCTCATGCTTGATGACTCATTGGGGACCAGCTTTTGGAATGGCGCAAACATGCCTTCTGAAATCATCGTTCCTTTGCAGCAAAATGGCGTAGTAGCTCAAGGGGATTGTCCAAGCACTTACCCAGATACCAGCGCTACCTTGGATGTACCAACTTATCAAACGCTTGTCAGTCCTGCAGAAAGTGCCACTGTAGCCAACGTCGAATATGAATATTTCGCAGCAGCTAATTTGGCATCTTTGAAAGCAGCCTTGCAGCAAGGTCATAGGGTGCTTATCGGATTTCATGTATACACGGGTTCGCAGCAAGCTGTTCAAGGCTTCAACGTTAACGGTCAGGTTGGTGGTCTCTGGGCTTGCAAGCAGGGCTCTTCCCCAAACTACTGTCGTCCCTCCATGAGCGGCCATGAAGTCCTCGTTGTTGGTTTCGATGATTCGCAGCAACTTCTGAAGATTCGCAATTCTTGGGGCACATCAGTTGGGGACAGCGGTGACTACTTCATGACATATACGTTTTTTAGCAGCATGGCCATCGACCAGACTATTATTCGATAGGTCTCCGCTTACCTGTCATTAAAAACTGGCGAAAGGCATCCACAAGCTCCTTGTCGTTTTCACAAAGCTTGCCTTTAACGAAGATATCTCCATTTTCACGCAGCTCGACAATAGGCTCATCCAGATTGTCATTTACACAAAATCGAATGTCACGATTAGGTTTATAAAACGAGCAAGTAGTTTCATCAGTGTCGTTCATGTAGCCTCCAAGTTTGCCAAAAGTTAAAATCCAATTTATACTTTTCTCATGACTAATCAACAAACAAGATGTCCGAAATGCGAAGGGCACAGGAAGATGTATCGAAATTCAGCGAGCAGCTATTCGCTTGTCAACTCTGGTGGCATTCTGGAGGATTGTCCTGATTGTAAGGGAGTAGGTCGAATGTCTGAACCGATATCAAGCGTGGATAAGAATAGTCGCCAAAGGAAGGGTATGAAACATGCAGAAGAAAGTCGGAAGACCAACTGATTATTCACTTTCGATAGCAAAAAAAATCTGTGATGTGGTCTCAACTAGAACTGAGGGGCTGAAGACACTTTCGCGTGATTATGACTTCTTTCCTGATCCTAGTACCATCCATAAATGGCGCAATGAAAAGCAAGAATTTTCCGAGATGTACGCACGGGCTAAGCTTCAACAAGCCGATATATTGGCCGAGGAATGCCTTCAAATTGCTGATGATTGTGATGGTAGTAATTTTGCAAAAGCACGCCTACAAATTGATACGCGAAAGTGGCTGGCCTCAAAACTGTTACCTAAACAATACGGCGATAGGGGAGTCTCTGATCAAAATACAGAGTCCAACGATGAAGTCATCCGCGAGATGAAGGAGCTGCGCGCCAACTTGGACAAGCAGAATCGTAAGGATTACTGATGACATCTGAAGAGTTAAAAGAGCTTAGAAAAAGCATTAAGCGTGAAATTATGGCAGAAATCTCAATGAATAATAAACATTTGCGAGAGCAGTTTGAAGACAAGTTTCATTACTATGAAGCTCATCTTCAGCAAATTGGGTCGAGAGTAACAGAAATTCATAAAGGCCTGAATATTATAACAGATAAGCTCGTTGATGTTGTTGTCAAAAACGGGGGCTTAAAGTGTCATGCGCCACCGCTGCCCATTCGGAAAAGATAAGATGAACCTCTGTCGCATCTGCTTAGGGACAATCTATGACGGCGAAAGCTGCTTCAACTATTTCAATAGAGTTTACGGTGACAAGCAGGAGCATTCTATTTGTCGTGAGTGTGTCAAAATCATTTCGGATTACGCTGAGAAGAACAAAGAGGAAACAGATGGCTAAAGAATCAAAAAAAGCTCAAGC
>Ga0182016_10000881_pt1 | contig 37261 bp, 32 predicted proteins | sample 712S2MmetaG_FD_120491 | JGI IMG/M metagenome (GOLD analysis project Ga0182016, IMG submission 120491) | Permafrost microbial communities from Stordalen Mire, Sweden - 712S2M metaG | ecosystem: Environmental > Terrestrial > Soil > Wetlands > Permafrost | place: Sweden: Stordalen | collected...
CCGCGCCTCCGCCCTCGCCGCCGCCCCGCGCCGAGCCGAGCCCCACCACGACGAATCCGCCGCCGCGTCCGCCCGCGCGGCCGGTTGTTGCGCCGCCCGGCGCTCCGGACGATCCCGGCCCCCTCGTCGACGACCGAACGGCCGCAGATTTCCGCCGCGTCGCCGGCGATTGATGCGGCTGCGAAGCCGACCGGTCGAGCCCCTCGTTCGCCCCGCCGCGTTCGCGCCTCCCGGCGGCGCGCTGGCGTCTGATCCTTCGCGAGCCGGACCCACGTCCTTGCCAAGCGTCGGCTATGTGCTTATGAGACTGCCGACCGTCGGACCGCGCCTTCCGCGGGCAACGCCGCGTTCAGCCGCAATAGCTCAGCTGGTAGAGCACGTCATTCGTAATGATGGGGTCGGGAGTTCGAATCTCTCTTGCGGCACCAGTAACCCAAGCCTCTGAATTCGCATTCCATTCGGCAATGGACGCCGCCGTTCGCCGCGTCCGCGCTTCTGCCCGTCGCGGGCGGGAGGCAAGAATCTTGCTCCGCCGTTCGCACTGAGCGCCGCCGCGTGGCGGCGGTCGAGCGGAGAAGCCGGATGGCTGCGCAGTCTGCGACGGTGGGCGTTTTCCGCATTCCCACCAAGAGTCCCGGCGACGTTTCGGGACTGATCGAGCTGATTGAAGCAGGCGAGGTCGCGCCGGCGGAGATCGTCGCCGTGCTCGGCAAGACCGAAGGCAACGGCGGCGTCAACGACTTCACCCGCGAGTTCGCCGTCGCGGCGCTGTGCGACGCGCTCGCCCCGCGCCTTGGTCTGGCGCGCCGGGAGGTCGAAGAGCGGATCGCCTTCGTGATGTCGGGCGGGACGGAAGGCGTGCTGAGCCCGCACCTCACCGTCTTCACACGCGGCGCCAGCGCCGCCACGATCGCGGCGACCAAGCGGCTCAGCATCGGCGTCGCCCGCACGCGCGACTTCCTTCCCGAGGAGATCGGCCGGACGCCGCAGATCAACGAGACCGTCAAAGCGGTTCGCGCGGCGATGCGCGACGCCGTCGTCGACGACCCGGCCGACATCCACTTCGTCCAGATCAAGTGCCCGCTGTTGACCAGCGAGCGCGTCGAAGCCGCCGCGCGGCGCGGGCGCGCGACGGTCACCGCCAGCGGCTACGCCTCGATGGCCTATTCGCGCGGCGCGTCGGCGCTCGGCGTCGCGCTGGCGCTCGGCGAGATCGAACGCGTGAGCGAGGAGCAGGTGCTGAAGGATTGGCGTCTGTTTTCCGCAGTCGGCTCGTCCTCGGCCGGCATCGAGCTCATGCACAACGTCGTCATCGTGATGGGCAATTCGCCGCGATCGGCGAGCCCGTTCGTCATTGGTCACGCCGTGATGCGCGACGCGATCGATCTCGCCGCGGCGCTCGCGGCGCTCAAGAGCGTCGGCCTTGCGGCTGCGGACGCGGCGGCGAACGGCCGGCTGATCAACATTTTCGCCAAGGCCGAGGCTTCGCCCGACGGCGCCGTGCGCGGCTTCCGCCACACCATGCTCGACGACACCGACATCAGCTCGACGCGCCATGCGCGCGCCGCCGTCGGCGGGTTGATCGCCGGACTCGCCGGCATGGGCGCGGTCTATGTCTCCGGCGGCGCGGAGCACCAGGGGCCGCCCGGCGGCGGGCCGATCGCCGTCATCGCGCGCGCTTAGACCCGCACCGGCGCGCCGCCGTACAAGCAGATGCGACAGATCATCGCGCCGACGGCGCCAAGCCGTCTCGCATGGGGAACGTCACAGCCCGCTTTGGCCCGCCTCGCGGGCGGTTCAAGGGTTAAGGCGCGAAAGCGGCAAGCGAGACCTGCATTGGCTGCATTGCTGCGATGCGGCATCCCCGGATGCGGACCCTCTCGGGTCGGTTATGTACGACTAAAGTCGAAGGCGAGAACCAGGCTCTCCGGCCTTTGCGGCCAAGCGGCGCGCGATCGGCGCGCCTCGGATTGGATCGTAGCGACGCTTCAGACCGCCTCCACGGTCCGGCGCGCGCGAGCCTCGCCGGCGAACGAAAAGGAGAACTGGAAATGCCGGTTTCATCACTGACCGAACTCGACGCCCTCATCGCGCGCGTGAAGCGGGCGCAGCAGGTCTACGCCGGGTTCTCGCAGGAGAAGGTCGACGAGATCTTCCGCGCCGCCGCCTTCGCCGCCGCCGACGCGCGCATCCCGCTCGCCATGATGGCGCGCGACGAGACCGGCATGGGCGTGGTCGAGGACAAGGTGATCAAGAATCACTTCGCCTCCGAATACATCTACAACGCTTACAAGGACGACAAGACCTGCGGGGTCGTCGAAGTCGACGACGTCGGCGGCACGCTGACGATCGCCGAGCCGGTCGGCCTGATCTGCGGCATCGTGCCGACCACCAATCCGACCTCCACCGCGATCTTCAAGGCGCTGATCTGCTTGAAGACGCGCAACGGCATCGTCTTCTCGCCGCATCCGCGCGCCAGGAAGGCGACCTGCGCGGCGGCCAAGCTGGTGCTCGACGCCGCAGTCGCGGCGGGCGCGCCGCAGGACATCATCGGCTGGATCGACGAGCCTTCGGTCGAGCTCTCCAACGCCCTGATGCGCCATCCCGAGATCAACCTGATCCTGGCGACCGGCGGCCCGGCGATGGTCAAGGCGGCCTATTCATCGGGCAAGCCGGCGATCGGCGTCGGCGCGGGCAACGCGCCGGCGGTGATCGACGAGCATGCCGACATCAAGCGCGCGGTCGCTTCGATCCTGATGTCCAAGACCTTCGACAACGGCATGATCTGCGCGTCCGAGCAGGCGGTGGTCGCGGTCGCGTCGGTCTATGACGCGGTGCGCGATCGCTTCGCCTCCCGCGGCGGTTACATCCTGACGGCGGACGAACTCGGCCGGGTGCGCGAGGCCGTGTTCCCCAACGGCCATCTGTCGACCGAAGTCGTCGGCCAGTCGGCGACGACCATCGCCGCGCGGGCAGGCGTCAAGGTTCCCCCCACCACCAAGGTGCTGATCGGCGAGGTCGAGACGATCGGCGAGGATGAGCCCTTCGCCTATGAGAAGCTCTCGCCGACCCTCGCCCTCTATCGGCGCGCCGACTTCAACGCCGCTCTCGACGCGGCGGCGGAGCTGGTGGCGCTCGGCGGCATCGGCCACACTTCGGTGCTCTACACCGATCAGGATCGCCATCCCGAACGGGTGATGGCCTTCGGCGCGCGCATGAAGACCGCGCGCGTGCTGATCAACACGCCGTCCTCGCACGGCGGCATCGGCGACCTCTACAATTTCAGCCTGTCGCCGTCGCTGACGCTGGGCTGCGGTTCTTGGGGCGGCAATTCCATCTCCGACAACGTCGGCCCGAAGCACTTGATCAACAAGAAGACCGTCGCCAAGCGAGCCGAGAACATGCTGTGGCACAAGCTGCCCAAGTCGATCTACTTCCGCCGCGGGGCGATCGCCGAGGCGATCAAGGATCTCGCGGGCAAGAAGCGCGCCTTCTTCGTCACCGACCGCTTCCTCTTCCAGAACGGCTTGGCCGACGAGCCGATCCGGCTGCTCAAGCGCGCGGGAATCGAGGTCGAGGTGTTCGCCGACGTGGAAGCCGATCCGACGCTGACGACGGTGCGCAAGGGCGCGGAACGCGCCAGCGCGTTCAAGCCCGACCTCATCGTCGCTTTCGGCGGCGGCTCGCCGATGGATGCGGCGAAGATCGTCTGGGTGATGTACGAGCACCCGGAGGTCCATTTCGAGGACCTCGCGCTGCGCTTCATGGACATCCGCAAGCGTATCTACAAGTTCCCCAAGATGGGTGTGAAGGCCGACATGGTGGCGATCCCGACCACCTCCGGCACCGGTTCCGAGGTCACCCCTTTCGCGGTGGTGACCGACGACGCCAAGGGCATGAAGTATCCGCTCGCCGACTACGAGCTGACCCCGACCATGGCGGTGGTCGACGCCAACTTCGTGCTCAATCTGCCGAAGTCGCTCACCGCCTTCGGCGGCGTCGACGCGGTCACCCACGCGCTCGAGGCCTATGTCTCGGTGATGGCCAACGAGTTCTCCGACGGCCAGGCGCTGCAGGCGCTGAAGCTGCTCAAGGAGAACCTGCCGGCCGCCTACGCGGAAGGCGCGGACAATCCCGTCGCGCGCGAAAAGGTGCACAGCGCCGCGACCATCGCCGGCGTCGCCTTCGCCAACGCCTTCCTCGGCGTGTGCCATTCCATGGCGCACAAGCTCGGCGCGGCGTTCCACGTCCCGCACGGCCTGGCCAACGCCCTGCTGATCTGCAACGTCATCCGCTACAACGCGGTCGACAACCCGGCCAAGCAGACCGCGTTCTCCCAGTACGACCGGCCGCAGGCAAAGCGCCAATACGCCGAGATCGCCAAGCATCTCGGTTTCGCCGAACCGGGCGAACTCGAAGGCCCGAAGATCGATCGCGCGGTGGATCGGCTGGTCGACTGGCTCGGCGAGCTGAAGGCCCAACTCGGCATTCCGGCCTCGATCCAGGCGGCCGGCGTGGCGGAGGCCGACTTCCTCGCCCAGGTCGACCGCATCGCGGTCGAAGCCTTCGACGACCAGTGCACCGGCGCCAATCCGCGCTTTCCGCTGATTTCGGAGCTGAGAACCCTGCTGCTCGACAGCTACTACGGCCGCGCCTTCTCCGAACCGATGGAGCGCATCGTCGCCGTCGTCCCGGAGGCGATCGCTGCGCCGAGGAAGGGCGCCCGCAAGGCGGCGAACGCCGCGGCCGAGTGAAAGCCGGATCGCCGCCGGCTGCCCGCATCGCGCGGCGCCGGCGGCGTCCGTCCGCCGCGCCGTCGCGCGTCCGGCTCAGATCTTTACGCTCTCCGCCGCCTCCTTGAGGATCGCCGCGCTTTTCCTCAGAGCCGCGCGCTCGGCCGAATCGAAATGCGGCATCAGCACGCCCTTGACCCCGCCGGCGCCGACGATGCGCGGCAGCGACAGCGTGACCGCGTCGACGCCCTCGACGTTCTCGGCGCGGGCCGAGACGGAGAGCGGCGCGTTCTCGTCGCTGCGGATCGCCTGGACGATGCGCGAGAGGCCGGCGCCGATGCCGAACCAGGTCGCGCCCTTGCCGGCGATGATGCGGTCGGCGGCGCGGCGCACGTCCTCGTCGATGCGCGCGCGCGCGATGTCGTTGAGCGGCCTGTCGAGCTGGGTGGCGACGTCGGTCACCGACAGGCCGCCGACCGTTGCGCCCGACCACCACAGCACTTCCGAGTCGCCGTGCTCGCCGACGACATAGGCGTGCACCGAGCGCGACGAAACGCCGAGGTGTCGGCCGAGCAGCGAGCGGAAGCGCGCAGTGTCGAGAATCGTGCCCGAGCCGAACACCCGTCCGTTCGGCAGGCGAGAGATGCGCGCGGCGATGTCGGTCATCACATCGACCGGATTCGAGGCGACCAGCAGCACGGCGTCCGGCGCCGCGGCGAGCACAGCGGGAATGATCGCGGCGAACACTGCGGCGTTGCGCTCGAGCAGGCTCAGCCGGTTTTCGTTCGGCCGCTGCGCGACGCCGGCGGCGAGGATGACGACGTCGGCGCCTTCGAGCGCGTCATAGCCGCCGGCGCGGACGAAATTGGAATGGGCGAAGGGCGTCGCGTGGAGGATGTCCTGCGCCTGGGCGGCCGCCAGTTTCTCGTTGAGGTCGGTCAGGACAATCTCGTCGGCCGTCCCTTGCAGAACCATCGCATAGGCCGCGGTGCTGCCGACCGCCCCCGCTCCGACAACGCCGACTTTCATCCTCCGATTCTCCATTTCTCCGCCGAACGCAGCCGTCTTCGTCCGAGCGAAGCGCTCCGTCGTTGCGCGGCGCCAAACTAGCGAGGTTGTCGCTCAACCGGAAGGCGGATCGACGGGGCTCGCGCCGGGATCGCGACGGCGATTGTCGGGCGCGCCCCTCCTCACTCCCCGCTTGGGTCAGGGTCCTGGCCCGGGTCGCGCGCGTGGGCGGCGCTGAGGATCAGCCACATCAAATGGCCCATCTGCCGCTCGGTGACCGTCGCGCCGTCGGTTTGGTGAACGACGACCAGATCGTCGGCCGGATCGACGACGACGAACTGGCCTTTCGCGCCGTCGGCCCAGAAGCCTCCAGGCGGTAAATCCATGATCGAGACGCGCCGGGTCTGGAAACCCGTCCACCAGAGATATCCATACCCGGATTGAATATGGGTCTGCGACCAGCCTCGGGTGCTCTCCGCCACCCAGGACGCGGGGACGACTTGTTCGCCGCGCCAACGTCCACCGCGCAAATAGAGGAGGCCGAAGCGGGCGAGATCGCGTGCGCTCATGCGGAATGGATAGGCTGGAATCTGAGACGAGCCGTCATTTTCGTAGCGCCCATCCGACGGCCGGTAGTCCTGCATGGCGAGCGGATTGGCGATGCGGTCCTGAAACGCCTGAAAAATAGACTCGCCGACCGCATGCTCGTAGATCGCGCCGAGCGCGTTGAAGTCCCAATTGTTGTAGTACCAGAAAGTCCCCGGAGCGTGGCTGCCGCGCTCGGGACGCTGGCGTCGCTCGCCTGCGGTCTCGTAATTGGCGGTGTGATAGACGCCCGAACGCGATTGCAGGAGTTCTCTCACGGTCGCCTGCTTTTCCTCCGGCGAAAGCGAGGGCGGCGCGTCGTCGACGCCAAGTTTGTCCAGCGTGTCGCCGAGCCGGATTGTGCCCCGACCGACGGCGACGCCAATCAGCGCGCTGAGCAGACTTTTTCGCACCGAGTGCAATTCGAGGCGGCGGCCGATGTCGCCGGAACTGTCGACTACGACGCCGTGTTGCACGACGACGAAGCTCGCGGTTCCCGCGCGCTGCATGAACGCGCGCGCCTCGGCAAGCGGTTTGGCGTCCCAACCGGCTTCGGCGGGCGTCGTCTTCGGCCATTCGGCCCCGGGAAATGACGCCGCGCCGCCCGAAGCCCCCGCCTGCGTCGCAAAGAGAGCCGACAGATTGAGACAGATCGCAATGGCGAGAATGGCCGGTCGATGCGCCAGCATGGTTCGGGCCTCCGATCGCTGGGACGACGCGCCGCGGCGATCCAACTAATGCCTCCGCGCCGCCGCGCCCATCCTATCGCTTTACGCCTCGCCAAAGCCCAGCACGTCGGCCATCGAATAGAGGCCGGGCTTGCGGCCGTGCGCCCATAGCGCCGCCTTGAGCGCGCCGCGCGCGAACAGCGAGCGGTCCTCGGCGTGATGGGAGAGGACGACGCGCTCGCCGTCGCCGGCGAAGATCACGCTGTGATCGCCCACCACCGTACCGCCGCGCAGCGAGGCGAAGCCGATCGCGCCCGGCTTGCGCGGGCCGGTGATTCCATCGCGGCCACGCTCGGAATGACTCTTAAGCTCGACCGCGCGCCCGTCGGCCGCCGCCTGGCCGAGCATCAGCGCCGTGCCCGAAGGCGCGTCGACCTTCATCCGATGATGCATTTCGACGATCTCGACGTCGTACTCGGCTCCGAGCGCGCGCGCCGCGTCGCGAACCAGCCGCGCCAGCAGGTTGACGCCGAGGCTCATGTTGCCGGAACGGACGATCGGCGCATGGTGCGCCGCGGCGGCGATCTTGACGAGGTCGGCTTCGGCGAGGCCGGTCGTGCCGATGACATGGGCGATGCGCGCCTGGGCCGCCAGCGCCGCCATCTCGACGCTCGCCGCGGGGGCGGAGAAGTCGACGATTCCGTCGGCGACGAGCGTCGCCGGCAGCGGGTCGTCGCTGATCTTGATTCCGCTTGCGCCGACGCCGGCGAGCAGGCTGGCGTCCGCTCCGATCGCCGCTGCGCCCGTGCGTTCGATCGCCGCGGCGAGCGTCACGCCCGGCGTCTCGGCGATCGCTTTGATCAGCATCCGTCCCATGCGCCCGGCGGCGCCGGTGACGATCAATCGCATGTCGGCCATGGCGCTCTCCTCGGTCCGAGCCCTCAGGCCGGCTGAATTCCGTCGTAACCTTCGATGATGACGAGGTCGCCCTGCGACGCCGGCGGTCGGCGCAGCGCGAAGGCGCTTCGGTACTCCGGCGATTCGTAGCAGGCGAGCGCGGTCGCGTAATCCTGGAACTCGATCACCACGTGGCGGGCGCGCAGCGCGCCCTCTTTCTGCGTCGCTTGGCCCGCCCGCACCAGGAAGCGCGCGCCGTATTTGGCGAACGGCTTGGCGTTGGCTGCGAGATACGCCTTGTAGGCGTCGGGGTCGGCGACGTCGACATGCGCGATCCAATAGCCCTTGGCCACGCCTACGCTCCCTCGACCAGCACCATCTCCATCTCGCACGCGCCCTCTCGAAGTTGGCGCGCCGCCTGATATTGCTCGGAGTAGAAATAGCGCCGGGCGGCGTCGTAGCTGTCGAATTCGAGCACCACGTTGCGCGCGCGCGCCTTGCCCTCGAGCGCCTCGCAGCGCCCGCCGCGGGCCAGCGCCTTGCCGCCGTGGTCGGCGATCGCCTTTGTCGCGGCGGCGGCGTATTTGGCGTAGGCGTCGGGATCGAGAATATCGACCCGCGTAACGACGTAGCCCTTGGGCATCGGCGGCTCCTTCAATTGCGGCGCGAGGATAACGGGATCGCCGACGCGATCAAGGAAGGCGTCTCGACCTGCGACGTTTCGCTCGGCCCGTCACCCCGGCCCTCTGCCCGCCGCGCGGGGCGACGAGACGGAAGCGGCGATCTCGCCGACGATGCGCTCCGCCGCGGCGCGCGGGTCGGGGTCCTGGGTGATCGGCCTGCCGACGACGAGATAGTCGGCGCCGTCGGCGATCGCCGCCGCCGGCGTCGCGACGCGCTTCTGGTCGCCGGTCGCCGTTCCGGCCGGTCGGACGCCAGGCGTGACCAGCAGCAGCGAGTCGCCGAGGGCGGCGCGAATCTTGGCCGCTTCGGCCGGGCTGCAGACGAGCCCGTCGATGCCCGCCGCGACCGCTTGGCGCGCGCGACGCTCGACCAGCGCCGCGACGCCATAGGCGTAGCCCGCCTCGGCGAGGTCGGCATCGTCGCTCGAGGTCAGCACGCTGACCGCAAGCAGCTCGAGGCCAGAGCCTTTCGCGCCGGCGACCGCCGCGCGCATCGTCTGCGGATAGGCGTGGACGGTGAGGAAGGTCGCGCCGAGCCTGGCGATCTGCGCGGTCGCGCGCTCGACCGTATTGGGAATGTCGTGCAGCTTGAGGTCGACGAAGACGCGCTTGCCGGCTTGCGCGAGCTTGGCCGTCAGCGCGAGCCCGCCGCCATAGGCGAGCTCCATGCCGATCTTGTAGAAGCGCGCGGCGTCGCCGATTGCCGCCACCAGCCGTTCGGCTTCGCCGATGTCGGGCGCATCGAGCGCGACGATCAGCCGGTCGCGCGGGTCGGTCGGGCGCGCCGCCGTCACGGCTTGCGCGCGCGGGCCGGGCGCAGCTCGATGTGGCGGATCAACCGCGCGATCAGCGGTTCGGCGAAACCGCCGTTGCGGTCGGCGCGGTAGGTCCACACCCGCGCCGGCGGCAAGTTGCGCCAGATCGGCGCGGTGCAATGGGCGGAGAAGCGCTGCGCGCAAGCTTCGCGCGGAATCGGCGAGGCGACGCCGTAGGTGAACTGCACCATCAGGCCCTGCGGCCCCATCAGCGCGAAGGCGTCCTCGATCAGCTTGACGCGCCGCATCGGCGGCTGGTTGAGCAGCGGTAGGCTCGAGACGACGGCGACGACCGGCTGGCCGGAGAAGGCGGCGAGCGTCTTCGGCAGATCGTAGGCGTCGCCCTGGACGACGCGCACGCCAGCGAAGCGATTGGCGAGCAGGCGGCAGAATCCGTGATCGTATTCGACCAGCACCAGTCTATTGCGCGCGACGCCGCGTTCGATCAGCGCCTGGGTCACCGGCCCGGTGCCGGGGCCGAGTTCGATCACCAGGCCGTCGCGCGTCGGATCGACCGGATGCGCCATCGCGCGGGCGAGGTATCGCCCCGACGGCGCGACGCTGCCGGTGAGCCGCGGGCGGTCGATCAGAGTTTTGAGGAAATGCGCCTGGTCGGCGATCGCCTGCCGGGTCCGCGGCCCCGGCCATTGCGGAGCGGGCCGCGGCGAATGATGGAAGGGCTGCATCGACATTCGGCTCACGCGTTCTCCGCCAGCGCGCGGCGGCGCGCCTGCTTCGCCGCGGCCCGACAGGATGTCAACTCAACCCCTCGAAGAATTCTTTCATCTTGGCGAAGAAGCCGCTGCTTTCCGGCTGGGTCTTGTTCGACGATTCAGCCTCGAATTCGGCGAGCAGCTCGCGCTGGCGGCGCGTCAGATTCTGCGGCGTTTCGACCATCGCCTGGATGTAGAGGTCGCCGTATTCCATCGACCGCAGCACCGGCATGCCCTTTGCGCGCAGCCTGAGCTGGTGGCCCGATTGCACGCCCTCGGGGATGCGCACCTGCGAGTCGGCGCCGTCGAGCGTGCGCACGGTGAACTCGCCGCCGAGCGCGGCGCGCACCATCGAGATCGGTACGCGGCAATAGAGGTCGGCGCCGTCCCGCTGGAACACCGGATGCGGTTTGACCGCCAGGAAGACGTAGAGGTCGCCTGCCGCTCCGCCGCGCAAGCCGGCTTCGCCTTCGCCCGCCAGGCGGATGCGGGTGCCGTCCTCGACGCCGGCCGGCACGTTGAGCGACAGCGTGCGCTCGCGCGTCACGCGGCCGGCGCCGCCGCAGCGGTCGCAGGGGTTCTCGATGATCGCGCCGCGGCCGCCGCAGGTCGGGCAGGTGCGCTCGATGGCGAAGAATCCCTGCTGGGCGCGCACGCGACCGTGACCCGCGCAGGTCTTGCACGTGACGGGCTTCGAGCCGGCCTTGGCGCCCGAGCCGCCGCACGCGTCGCAAGTGATCGAGGTCGGCAGCTTGATTGTCGCAGCCTTGCCTTGGTAGGCCTCCTCGAGGCTGATCTCGAGGTTGTAGCGCAGATCGGCGCCGCGTTCCTTGCCCGACGCTCCGCCGCGGCCCCGCCGCCCCATGAAGTCGCCGAACAGGTCGTCGAAAATATCCGCCATCGAGCTGGCGAAGCCGTCGTTCAGCCCGCCTTGCTCGAAGGCGGCGTGGCCGTAGCGGTCGTAGGCGGCGCGCTTTTGGCTGTCGGAGAGGTGCTGATAGGCCTCGTTGAGCTCTTTGAAGCGAGCTTCGGCCTGCTTGTCGCCGGGGTGGCGGTCCGGATGGCACTGCATCGCCGCCTTGCGGAAGGCCGATTTCAGGTCCGCTTCGCTGGCGGTGCGGGCGACCCCAAGGACTTCGTAGAAATCGCGCTTGGCCACGGTTCCAGCAATCCGAAGGACTCGGCGGCGTCCGAATCGTTCATCTATGTATAGGTCGCCGACCGCGCGTCAATCGCTCGCGACGCGCCGGCGCGGCGCCCCCTCGCCGCCGGCGAGGGGAACGAACCGAGCTGTCAGGCCGACTTCTTCTTGTCGTCGTCGACCTCGCGGAATTCGGCGTCGATCACGTCGTCTTTCGGCTGGCCGTCCCCCGGAGCGCTGGCCCCCGGGTTCGCCTCCTGCGCTTTGTACATTGCTTCGCCGAGCTTCATCTGCGCCTGCATCAGGTCGTTGGTGCGGGCCTTGATCGCCTCGACGTCCTCGCCCTGCAGCGAAGCGCGCAAGGCGGCGATCGCCGACTCGATCGCGCTGCGGTCGGACTGCGAGACCTTGTCGCCGTAGTCCTTCAGCGCCTTCTCGGCGTCGTGAACGAGCGACTCGCCGTGGTTCTTGACGTCGACCGACTCGCGCCGCCGCTTGTCGTCGGCGGCGTGCGCCTCCGCGTCCTTCACCATGCGATTGATGTCGGACTCGGTAAGACCGCCCGACGCCTGGATGCGGATCTGCTGTTCCTTGTTGGTCGCCTTGTCCTTGGCGGTGACGTTGACGATGCCGTTGGCGTCGATGTCGAAGGTCACCTCGATCTGCGGCACGCCGCGCGGCGCCGGCGGAATGCCGACGAGGTCGAACTGGCCGAGCAGCTTGTTGTCGGCGGCCATCTCGCGTTCGCCCTGGAAGACGCGGATCGTCACGGCGGTCTGGTTGTCCTCGGCGGTCGAGAAGACCTGGCTCTTCTTGGTCGGGATGGTGGTGTTGCGCTCGATCAGCCGGGTGAACACGCCCCCCAGCGTCTCGATGCCGAGCGACAGCGGCGTCACGTCGAGCAGCAGCACGTCCTTGACGTCGCCCTGCAGCACGCCGGCCTGGACCGCTGCGCCGATCGCCACCACCTCGTCGGGGTTGACGCCCTTGTGCGGCTCCTTGCCGAAGAACTGTTTGACGATCTCCTGCACCTTGGGCATGCGCGTCATGCCGCCGACCAGCACAACCTCGTCGATTTGGCCAGCCGACAATCCAGCGTCCTTGAGCGCCTTGCGGCACGGCTCGACGGTGCGCTGGATCAGGTCGTCGACCAGCGCTTCGTATTTGGCGCGCGTCAGCTTGAGCGCGAGATGCTTGGGTCCGCTGGCGTCGGCGGTGATGTAGGGCAGGTTGATGTCGGTCTGCACCGCCGAGGACAGCTCGATTTTCGCCTTTTCGGCCGCCTCCTTGAGGCGCTGCAGAGCGAGCTTGTCCTTGGTCAGGTCGATGCCCTGCTCTTTCTTGAACTCGCCGGCGAGATACTCGACCAGGCGCATGTCGAAGTCTTCGCCGCCGAGGAAAGTGTCGCCGTTGGTCGACTTCACCTCGAACACGCCGTCGCCGATCTCGAGGATCGAGATATCGAAAGTGCCGCCGCCGAGGTCGTAGACGGCGATCGTGCCCGTCTTCTTCTTGTCGAGGCCGTAGGCCAGCGCCGCCGCGGTCGGCTCGTTGATGATGCGCAGCACCTCGAGCCCGGCGATCTTGCCGGCGTCCTTGGTCGCCTGGCGCTGGGCGTCGTTGAAATAGGCGGGAACGGTGATGACGGCCTGGGTGACCGGGGCGCCGAGATGCGCTTCCGCGGTCTCCTTCATCTTCTGCAGGACGAAGGCGGAAATCTGCGAAGGCGAAAACTGCTTGCCGTCGGCGGTGACCCAGGCGTCGCCGTTGCCCGACTTGATGATCTTGTAAGGGACGAGGCCCATGTCCTTCTTGGTCATCGGGTCGTCGAACGGCCGACCGATGAGGCGCTTGATGGCGAAGAAGGTGCGCTCCGGGTTGGTGACGCCCTGGCGCTTGGCGGGCTGGCCGACCAGACGCTCGCCGTCGTCGGTGAACGCGACGATCGACGGCGTGGTGCGCGCGCCTTCGCTGTTCTCGATCACCTTGGGCGTCGCGCCTTCCATAACGGCGACGCAGGAATTGGTCGTTCCCAGGTCGATGCCGATGACTTTAGCCATATCCATACCCTCATTGTTTCGCGAGACCGCGAAGGCCCCGAAGCGGCCCTGACGCGCTGAACGCTCGGCCCCTGCTTTAAGCTGGCCCGCGCCCGCGCGCTGCGGTCCCCGATGCTCGCTTCAAAAAGACGCAGACGAGACTGATTTGCCCCGAGGCTGCACAGTTGAGCCGTATATAAGTGGGGCCCTGGGGAGGCGCAAGGCGCGCCCCGGCCTCTCAGGACAAGGAAGTTTCCACGTCTTTTCGCGGCTGCGACGGCCCGGCGGCGAGCGCGGCGCTTCCCATTTGCGACCCTTGAATTTAGACTTTGTTCATGAAGAGATTCTGGATCGCCGGGGTCCTGCTCGCGGCTTCGGCCGGCGCCGCCCATGCGCAGCTCGGCCTCTCCGGGGCGGTTGCGCCCACGCGCCCCGGCGCCGGCGTCACCGCCGAGCCGGTCGAGCCGGTTCGGCCGCCGGCCGAGGCGCGCAAACCGGACAAGCCGGCCGACAAGACGGACAAATCGACGGTCGATTTCTCGGTCGGCCTCGCCACTGCGGTCGGCCAGCCGCTCAAGCTCAACGGCCGCGACGGCGAGCTGACCCTGTGGGGACGCGACCGCGCACTCAAGATCGCCAAGCTGACGCTTGCCGGCGAGGTGATCTCCGATCCGGCGCAGAAGTGCCGGATCGACATCGTCGGCGATCAGCCGATCGAGGCCAAGAGCCTCGGCCGCCCCGACGGGCTGGCGCGCTACGAGGCTGAGATCCCGGTGTGCACTTTCACCTTCGACGTGGTGGAGGGCGCGGTGCTCGTGCCGGCGCAGAGCTCCGCCTGCGTTTTCAAGGCCGCCGGCTGCCAGGCGAGCCCGAGCGGACTTTGGGGTCCCGACGCGGCCTCGCTCGCGGAAGAAGCCAAATCGATCGCGCGCGCGCGGGCGCACGCCGACGACGCCTCGACGCGCCTGCTCAAGGGGCTGGAGTCCCGGTTCAAGAACAAGCCGGAGACCGGCAATATCGAGCGCGAGGAAACCGACATGATCGCGCGCGGCCAGGATGTCTGCCGCGACTACGACCAGGAGTCGGACCACGGCTTCTGCGCCTCGCGCATGGCCCAGGCGCGCGCGGCGTGGCTGAAGGCGCGTGTCGACAAGCTGACCCGGGACGCCAAGACAACCGACTAGCCCGGGACCGCGCGGCGCGCCGGCGCGATTTCGTTCACCCGCGACGCGGGCCAAGGAGGGGACCCAAGGGATGCTCAAAGAATTTCGCGACTTCGCCATGCGCGGCAACGTCGTCGACCTCGCGGTCGCGGTGGTGATCGGCGCGGCGTTCAAGCAGATCATCGACGCGGTGGTCAACGATCTGATCATGCCGATCATCGGCATCTTCGGCAAAGCCGACTTCACCAACTTCTTCCTGCCCCTGTCGAGCGCGGTGAACGCGACCAACCTGGTCGACGCGCGCAAGCAGGGCGGCGTGCTCGCCTACGGCGACTTCGTCACCGTGGCGATCAATTTCCTCATCGTCGCGGCGGCGCTGTTCCTCATCGTCAAGGCGATCAATTCGATGAAGAAGGCGCCGCCGGCCGAGCCCGCTGCGCCGCCGCCGCCGAGCCCGGAAGTCGTGCTGCTGACCGAGATTCGCGACGCTCTGAAGAAGTAAGCGCGGCGCGGTTGTAGGCGCGATCGCTGATCGCGCCGGACGCGGCCGACGGCCGCGTCTACAATCGCGCTCGGTCGTCGGACGCCTCGAAATCGCCTCAGGATCGCGCGCCCTCTTGCAGGCGGCGGCGGCGCGGTCCATGAGGCGGCGATGAATGTCTCGATTCCCACCCCCGCCGCCGCCGGACCCGACTGGCTCGCCGAAATCCAGCCGGCGATGCGCGACGTCCCGGCGAGCGGCATCGTTGAAGTGTTCAACTACGGCCGCGGCCGCCAGGGCCTGATCCCGCTGTGGGTCGGCGAGGGCGACCGGCCGACGCCGCCGTTCATCGCCGACGCCGCCAAGGCGTCGCTAGACCGCGGCGAAACATTCTACGCCGATCAGCGCGGAATCCCGCCGCTGCGCGAGGCGATCGCGCGCTACATGACGCGCGTCTATGGCGAACAGCCGGGCAGCGGCGGCTTCGCGCCCGACCGCTTCTTCGTCACCGTCGGCGGCATGCACGCGCTGGAGATCGCGGCGAAAATGACCGTGGCGGCGGGCGAAGAGGCGCTGATCCCGTCGCCCGCCTGGCCGAACTTCGCCGGCGCAGTTCGCCTGGCCGGCGCGACCCCGGTCTTTGTCCCGCTCGAGCGCGGCGAGACGCGCTGGCGGCTCGATCCGCAGCGGCTCGAAGCCGCGGTGACGCCGGCGACGCGGCTTCTCATCGTCAACTCGCCCGCCAACCCGACCGGCTTCGTCGCCACGCGGGAGGAACTCGTCGCCGCGCTGACGATCGCCCGTCGCCACAACTTGTGGATTCTCGCCGACGAGATCTACGGCCGCCTGACCTTCTCCGGCGCGCGCGCGCCGTCGTTCCACGACGTGATGGCGCCCGACGACAAGATCCTGTTCGTTCAGACCTTGTCGAAGAACTGGGCGATGACCGGTTGGCGCATCGGCTGGCTCGAGGCGCCCCCCGCCCTGTCGCCGGTGATCGAGAACATCGTTCAGTTCACCACCTCCGGCGTGCCGGTGTTCGCCCAGCGCGCCGCGACGGCGGCGCTCGACGAGGGCGAGCCTTTCCTCGCCGATCAGGTCGCGCGCATGCGCGCCGCCCGCGACATCGTTGCCGACGGCCTCGCGGCCACCGGTCGCGTCCGCTTCGCCCGCCCCGACGCGACCTTCTATCTTTTCTGCTCGGTCGACGGCGAACCCGACACCCGCACGCTGGCGCTCCGCCTGGTCGACGAGGCGGGGGTCGGCGTCGCGCCGGGCTCGGCCTTCGGGCCAGGCGGCGAAAGCTATCTGCGGCTCTGCTTCGGCCGCGCACCCGACGAGATCGCCGAAGCGACTCGGCGACTCGCCGCCTGGCTAAAGCGCTGAAACGTCAGATAATAAATCCGCAAATTGTTCTTAAGTCGTAACGCGCCGCCGCTTGTGTGCAGTGCACAATTTGGCTAAGCAGAAGGGGCGTCAGGAGTTTCCGACCCCCATGGCCGCCCGTCCCCGCCGCAGCGTTCTCTACCTGCCCGCGTCCAATCCGCGGGCGCTCGCCAAGGCGCGGGTCGCGCCCGCCGACGCGATCATCGTCGATCTCGAGGATTCGGTCGCCCCCGACGAGAAGCCGGCGGCGCGGGTCGCCGCCGTTGAGGCGATCAAGGCCGGCGGATTCGGCGGCCGCGAAGTCGTGCTGCGGATCAACGGCCCGCACACGCCTTGGGGGACCGACGATCTCGAAGCGGCGGTCGCCGCCGCGCCCGACGCGATCCTGTTGCCCAAGGTCGACGGCCCCGGCGCGATCATGGTCGCGGCGCGGGCGATGGGCGACATGGGCGCGCCGCAGCGCACGCGCCTGTGGGCGATGATGGAGACGCCGATGGCGATCCTGTCCGCCGGTTCGATCGCCGCCACCGCCGCCGACCCCGATTCCCGCCTGGAAGTGCTGGTGATGGGGCTCAACGACCTGGTCAAGGAGACGCGCGCGCGCCTGACGCCCGGCCGGCCGTCGGCGATCGCCTGGCTCTCGATGTGCGTCGCCGCCGCGCGCGCCCACGGCTGCGACATCGTCGACGGCGTCTACAACGATTTCAACGATCCGGTCGGCTTCAAGGCCGAGTGCGAGCAGGGGCGCGATCTCGGCCTCGACGGCAAGACGCTGATCCACCCCAATCAGATCGAGGTCTGCAACGCGACTTTCGCGCCGTCCGCCGCCGAAATCGAAACGGCGCGCGCGATCATCGCCGCCTTCGCGCTGCCGGAGAATTCCGGCCGCGGCGCGATCCAGCTCAACGGCAAGATGGTCGAACTGCTGCACGCCGAGATGGCGCGTCGGACGCTCACGGTGGCGGAAGGCATCGCCGCGCTGCAGCGCGCGGCGGAGTGAGGCGGAGGCTCAGCCCCTTGCGGCGCCTCCGGATTTGTTGGCAATACGCTTTGCGCCCTCCTCGGCCGACTTGGCCGGGTCAAGCCCGGCCATGACGAACGAGAGAGCGGCGCCTTGAAGACGCCCGGAGCCCGCGCCGCATGAGCCACTCTCCCGCCAGCCTGTTTCCGCTTGGGCCCGACGCGACGCCCTATCGCAAGCTGTCGTCCGACGGGGTGCGGGTCGAGCAGGCGCTCGGCCACGAGATTCTGGTCGTCGGGCGCGAGGCGCTGAGCGGGCTCGCCGAGCAGGCGATGATCGACATCAACCACCTGCTGCGCCCTGGCCATCTCGCCCAGCTCGCGGCGATCCTCGACGATCCCGAAGCGACCGGAAACGACAAGTTCGTCGCCTACGACCTGCTCAAGAACGCCAATATCGCCGCCGGCGGCGTGCTGCCGATGTGCCAGGACACCGGCACGGCGATCGTCGTGGGCAAGAAGGGCCGGCTGGTGTGGACGGAGGGCGACGACGAGGCGGCGCTCGCCGAAGGGATTCGCGCCGCCTACGTCAAGAAGAACCTGCGCTACAGCCAGGTCGCCCCGCTGTCGATGTTCGAGGAGAAGAACACCGGCGACAACCTGCCGGCGCAGATCGAGATCGCCGCTGAGGGCGAGGACGCCTACAAGTTCCTGTTTCTCGCCAAGGGCGGCGGCTCGGCCAACAAGAGCTTCCTCTACCAGGCGACGCCGTCGATCCTCACCCACGATCGCATGATCGCGTTCCTCAAGGAGAAGATCCTCACGCTCGGCACCGCCGCCTGTCCGCCCTATCACCTCGCGATCGTCATCGGCGGCACGAGCGCCGAACTGACGATGAAGACGGTCAAGCTCGCCTCGGCGCACTATCTCGATTCGTTGCCGACCTCGGGCGGCGCGGACGGCCACGCCTTCCGCGATCTCACGATTGAGGCGGAGGTCCACAAGCTGACGCAGTCGCTCGGCGTCGGCGCGCAATTCGGCGGCAAGTACTTCTGCCACGACGTGCGCGTCGTGCGCCTGCCGCGCCACGGCGCGTCGCTGCCGATCGGCCTCGGCGTCTCCTGTTCGGCCGACCGCCAGGCGCTGGGCAAGATCACCCGCGACGGGGTCTTTCTCGAGCAGCTCGAACACGATCCAGCGCGCTTCCTGCCGACGGTCGACGAGGCGAGCCTCGGCGGGCCGGTGGTGAAGATCGACCTCAACCGGCCGATGAAAGAGATCCTCGCCGAGCTGACCAAGAACCCGATCCGCACCCGTCTCGCGCTGACCGGGACGGTGATCGTCGCGCGCGACCTCGCCCACGCCAAGATCCGCGAGCGGCTCGACCGCGGCGAGCCGATGCCCGACTATCTCAGGGACCATCCAGTCTATTACGCCGGTCCCGCCAAGACGCCGGCGGGCTACGCCTCGGGCTCGTTCGGGCCGACGACGGCGGGCCGGATGGATTCCTACGTCGACCAGTTCCAGGCGGCGGGCGGCTCGCTGGTGATGCTCGCCAAGGGCAACCGTTCGCCGGCGGTTCGCAAGGCCTGCGCCGAGCACGGCGGCTTCTATCTCGGCTCGATCGGCGGCCCGGCGGCGCGGCTGGCGCAGGACTGCATCAAGAAGGTCGAGACGCTCGAATATCCCGAGCTCGGCATGGAGGCGGTGTGGCGCATCGAAGTCGAAAACTTCCCCGCCTTCATCGTCATTGACGACAAGGGCAACGACTTCTTCAAGGAGCTGAATCTCGGCTGAGCATGTCGACGCGGATTGTAGACGCGGCCGTCGGCCGCGTCTGGCGCGATCAGCGATCGCGCCTACAAGGGCGCGCGCTGGCGCTCGCCGATCGTCGACCTTATCTTGCCGCTTCGCCTGATCGGCGCATCGAACGAGGAGCGACGAATGCCCATCACCGGCGGCTGTCTGTGCGGAAACGTGCGCTACGAGATCGTCGCCGAGGGGCCGACCGCCGCGCGGCAATGCTGGTGCCGGGTCTGCCAGTATTTCAGCGGCGGCGGCGGCATGGTCAACGCGGTGTTCAACAAGGACGCCATTCGCCTCACCGGCGAGACCCGCGTCTTCACCTCGATCGCCGACAGCGGCGCGGTGATGCGTCGCTCCTTCTGTCCGACCTGCGGCACGCCCTTGTTCAGCGAGGCCGAGCCGCGGCCGCATCTGATTATCGTCCGGGCCGGCTCGCTCGACGATCCCAACATCGCCAGGCCGGGCGCGGTCATCTGGGCGAAGTCGGCGCCGCAATGGGCGTGCTTCGATCCCGATCTGCCGCGCGCGGCCGACGGCCGACTGCCGGCGCGCTGAACGCTCCCCATTCGCCAAGACGCGCCGCGCCCTAGATCGCCGCGGCGCCGAGCTGCGCCCGCCAGAAGGCGGTCCGTTCGTCGAGCGCCAATTGCAGCGCGAACTCGAGCGCTTCCGGCTTGAGCGCTTCCAGCGGCTCGAAGGCGAAGCCCGCTTGGCCGTGGGCGTTCCACGCCGCCTGGAGGTCGCGGCGCGGATCGGCGCCGGTGCGCAGCGAGAACGAAATGCGGTTCCAAACCTTGTCGAGGTCGCGGGTCTGGCCGACCCACAGCTTGCCAGCGGGCGCGCAGCGCACGGCGTAAACGCCGACCGCCGCTTTCCGCTCCTTGTAGGCGGCGATCGCCGCCTTGCGTCGTTCCGTCGTCATCGCTTTTCCTCGCTCTCGGCGCTATACCCGGATAATATTGACGGCGCAAATATTGTCCGGGTAATATTGCCCAACCCGGAGGGAAGCGAAAATGTCGGACGCCGCCGCAAGGCCGACCACTGCCTTCGACGGCGAGCGCCGGCTGCTGGCCGGCCCGCTGATCGATGTTGCAATGGCGGTCAAGACGGCGACCGCCGCCGCCGCCGAGGGGCCGTTGCTCGCCTTCGACGACGCGACCGGCGCGGTGATCGACCTCGACCTGCGCGGCTCGCGCGCCGACGTCGCCGCGCGCCTTGCCGCCTCGGCCGGCGAGCCGTCGCGCGGCCGCGGCCGACCGAAGCTCGGCGTCGTCGCGCGCGAAGTGACGCTGCTTCCCCGGCACTGGGAGTGGCTGTCGAACCAGCCGGGCGGCGCCTCGGCGGCGTTGCGTCGCATGGTCGAGGAAGCGCGGCGCGCCGGCGGCGCCGTGGAGCGCGCGCGCCTCGGCCAGGAGGCCGCCTATCGCTTCATGGCGGCGATGGCGGGCGACCTGCCGGGGTTCGAGGAAGCGACGCGCGCCTTGTTCGCCAAGGATCGCGCCCGCTTCGAGCGTCATGTGGCCGCATGGCCGGCCGACCTGCGCGCCTATGCGACGAAGCTTGCCGAGCCCGCATTGGCCTGAGCCGCGCCCCGGCCGTCGTCATGTTGAAATCAACGGGCTTTAGGAGCAAGTTCCGCGCCCCCAGCCGAAAAGCCCCGAGGAACCGCCCATCATGTCATATTCGCTTTATCAGGCCAGCGTGCCGACCTTCACCCGTTCGCTTAACGCCTTTCTCGCGGTTCTCGACAAGGCCGAGGCGCACGCTGCGGCGGCGAAGTTCGATCCGCAGATCTATCTGACGCTACGGCTGAGGCCCGACATGTACGCCTTTCCGCGCCAGGTGCAGGCGTTCTGCGACCACGCCAAGATCGCGCCCCATCGCGTCGCCGGGCTGGAGCCGCCGCGCTACGAGGACACCGAAGCGACGCTCGACGAACTCAGGGCGCGCATCCGCCGCACGCTCGACGTCATCGCCGCGATCGACCCCAAGGCGATCGACGCCGGCGCCGAGCGCGAAGTGGCGGTTCCGATCGGCGGCGGGCGCAAGGCGATGATGAGCGGCGCAACCTACCTCACCCACTTCGCCCTGCCGAACTTCTACTTCCATCTCACTACCGCCTACGACATTCTGCGATACGCCGGCGCGCCGATCGGCAAGCGCGACTATCTCGGCGCGCCGCCGAATGTCACGATCGTCTGAGGTCTTTTCTTCGAAGGGTTCTTATTATGAACATTCGGCGTATCGGCGTCGGCCCACGCATGTCGCAGGCGGTCGTCCACGGCGACACCGTCTACCTGGCCGGCCAGGTCGCCGCCGAGGCGGCGGGCAAGAGCGTCGCCGAGCAGACACGCGAGATCCTCGCGACGATCGACAAGCTGCTGGCCGAGGCGGGGACCGACAAGACGCGCCTGCTGTCGACGACCGTCTATCTCGTCGACATCGCGGCCTTCGCCGAGATGAACGCGGTTTGGCAGGCGTGGGTCGCGCCGGGCGCGACGCCGGCGCGCGCGACGGTCGAAGCGAGGCTCGCCGCGCCTGACTATGCGGTCGAGGTCGTCTGCGTCGCGGCGAAGACCTGATCGAGCGAAAGCGGAGAGCCATGCATAATCACTCGAATGGCGGGCCGCCGCGCCACTTCCAGCAGGTCGACTCGCCGTCGCAGGCGGTCGACCGGCTCGCTGCGCTCTACGACGACGCGGTCAGCGCGCTGCGCGCGGCGGTCGAACGTTTCCTGGTCGACGGCGAGCCGCCGAGCGAGGCGATGCGCGCGCGCTTCCGCTATCCCGAGCTGCGCGTCGTCTACCAGCCCGACGGCGTGCCGCCGTCGAGTTCGCGCGCCTTCGCCAAGTTCTCCGAGCCGGGCGTCTATACGACGAGCGTCACCCAGCCCGCCGACTTCCGCGCCTATCTGCTCGAGCAGCTCGAGCCTCTGGTCGAGGAATTCGGCGCGACGATCGAGGTCGGCGTCGGCGCGCAGGAGATTCCCTATCCTTACGTCTTCGAGACCGGCGACGAACTGGGGAGGGGCGGCGCCACCGCCTCCGAACTCGCGCGGTTCTTTCCCATTCCGTCGCTGACCGAGGTCGGCGACGAGATCGCCGACGGCGCCTTCGAGATCCGTCCCGGCTTCGAGCGGCCGATCGCCCTGTTCGACGCGGCGCGGGTCGACTATTCTCTGCGTCGGCTCGTCCACTACACCGGCTCCGACTGGCGCGCGATGCAGCCGTGGCTGCTGCTGACCAACTACCACCGCTACGTCGACCAGTTCATCCATTGGGGGCTTGGGCAGTTGCGCGCCGGGACGGCGAGCAAGCTCGTGCTGCCGGGCAACGTCGTCATCGATTGCGACGCGTCGCCGGAGGAGGCGGAGGCGCAGGCGGCGGCGGTGGTCTGGCACCGCTTCCAGATGCCCGCCTACCACGTCATTCGCGCCGACGGCCGCGGCGTCAGCCTGGTCAACATCGGCGTCGGTCCCGCCAACGCCAAGACGATCACCGACCACATCGCGGTGCTCAGGCCGCATTGCTGGCTGATGGTCGGCCATTGCGCGGGCCTCAGGCAGTCGCAGATCATCGGCGACTACGTGCTCGCCCACGCCTATGTCCGGCAGGACAAGATTCTCGACGAAGTGGTGCCGCTCGACATGCCGATCCCGGCGCTCGCCGAAGTGCAGGTTGCGCTGCAGGAGGCAGTGGCGCGCGTCACCGGCGACCGCGGCGAAGCGTTGAAGCGGCGGTTGCGCACCGGCACCGTCGTCACCAACGATGACCGCAACTGGGAGCTGCGCTGGACCCGGGAGCGCCGCCGCATCAACCTGTCGCGCGCCGTCGCCGTCGACATGGAATCGGCGACGGTCGCCACCCAGGGCTTCCGCATGCGCGTGCCCTACGGCACGCTGCTGTGCGTCTCGGACAAGCCGCTGCACGGCGAGATCAAGCTCCCCGGCGCCGCCAACGCGTTCTACGAGCGCGCGATCGGCGAGCACCTGCAGATCGGCATCGCCGCGCTCGAGCTGCTGCAGACCACCCGCTCGTCGCTGCATTCGCGCAAACTGCGCAGCTTCGACGAACCGCCGTTCCGGTGATTCCCCTTCTCCCGCAAAGCGGGAGAAGGGATCATCCTACTGTTTGAACGTGTCGCAGCTATCGACCTTGCCGCTCTGCAGGCCGGCGGTCAGCCATTTGACCCGCATCGCCGACGAGCCGTGGGTGAAGCTGTCGGGCACCGCGTAGCCGCGCGCCGCGGTCTGCAGGCGGTCGTCGCCGATCGCTCCCGCGGTCGCGACCGCCTTCTCGACGTCGCCGGGGTCGAGGAGCTTCCATTTCTGATTGGCGTTGGCCGCCCACACGCCGGCCAGGCAATCGGCCATCAGCTCGACCCTGACCGAAATGGCGTTGGCCTGGGTGCGGCTTGCGTTCTCCTTGGCCGCGTCGGTCTTGTCGAGGATGCCGAGCAGATCCTGGACGTGGTGGCCGACCTCGTGGGCGATCACATAGGCGTCGGCGAAATCGCCGCCGCCGCCGTATTTCGTCTCCATGTCGCGGAAGAACGACAGGTCGAGGTAGACCTTCTTGTCGAGCGGGCAATAGAACGGCCCCATCGCCGCCTGGGCGCCGCCGCAGCCGGACTGGGTCGCGCCGTCGTAGAGCACCAGCGTCGCCGGCCGATAGGCGACCCCGGTCTGCGCCGGCAGAACGTCGGCCCACACCGCCTCGGTCTCGCCGAGCACGTGGCGGACGAACAGCTTCAGCTTGTCGTCGACTCCGGGCGTGGCCGCCTGGCTCTGCGGCGCCGGCGAGCGCATGTCGGAGACGACTTCCGCGCCGCCGATCAGCATGCGCGGATCGATGCCGGTGAAGTAGCCGATGACGGTGAGGATGAGGATCGTCCCCAGCCCGAGGCCGCCCGAGCCGCCGAGCCCGCCGAGGCCGCCCCCGCCGCGCCGATCCTCGACGTTGTCGGAGAGAGGCGTGTTTTCCCATTCCATGACTCGCGCTCCCGGCCGGCCCGATTTTGCCTCGCTTTAGCAGAGCGGCCGCCCGGCTGGTAGGGTCGAGGTTACCCCTTTCTTAAGCCTTCGCGGCCTAACCTTGCGGCGCGTCGTCCGCCCAGGCCGCCCCATGCCGCCCGTCTATTCGCTGGTCATTCCGATCTTCAACGAAGAGGCCGTGCTGCCTCTGCTGCTGCGTCGCCTCGACGCGCTGCTGGACGCGCTCGACGCGCCGGCCGAGGCGATCCTGGTCGACGACGGCTCGCTCGACGCCTCGCCGATCGTGCTCGAGGCCAAGGCGCGCAGCGACGCGCGCTATCGCTTCGTCCGCCTGTCGCGCAATTTCGGCCACCAGATCGCGATCACCACCGGCATGGAGCGCGCCAGCGGCCACGCGGTGATCGTCATGGACGCCGACCTCCAGGATCCGCCCGAGGTCGCGCTCGACATGATCGCCAAATGGAAGGAAGGCTTCGAGGTCGTCTACGCCGAGCGGCTGACCCGCGACGGCGAAAGCCGCTTCAAGCGCATGACCGCCGATCTGTTCTACCGCCTGCTCGGCCGCATGAGCGAAATCGACATTCCGCGCAACGTCGGCGACTTCCGCCTCGTCGACCGCAAAGCGCTCGACGCCTTTCTCGCCATGCCGGAGCGCGACCGCTTCGTGCGCGGCATGTTCGCCTGGATCGGCTTCCGCCAGGCGGTGGTCAAGTTCCACCGCCCGTCGCGCGCCGCCGGCGAGACGAAATATTCGCTCGCCAAGATGGCGCGGCTCGCGGCGAGCGGCGTCGTTTCGTTCTCCGATGCGCCGCTGCGTCTTGCGCTGTGGACGGGCCTGACGATCTCGTCGCTGGCGATTCTCTACGGTCTGTGGGTCATCGCGATGTGGGCGCTGAACGCCGATTTCGAGCGCGGCTGGAGCTCGATCGTCGTGCTGGTGACGTTCATCGGCGGCGCCAACATGCTGATGACCGGCGTGCTCGGCGTCTATGTCGGCCGCATCCATTCCGAGGTGAAGCGCAGGCCGCTCTACGTCGTCGAACGCGAGACGGGTTTCGCGCCGCGGGTCGAGGCTGCGTCCGGGCGCGACGAGCCGTCGGCGCGGCGCGCCTGAAGGCGATGTCGTCCGCTCCGCCCGCCGCGCTGGCGCAGACGCAAACGCGCGCGCCGGCCGGCGTTCGGCTTTCGGCGCTCGCGCCGCTGTTCGTCATCGCGGTCGTCGCGATCGGGCTGCAATGCCGCTTCGGCCTGCTGGGCGACGTTTCGTGGCTGATCACCGTCGACGAGAAATGGCTCGACGGCGCGACGCCCTATCGCGCCGTCATCGAGATCAATCCACCGGCCTCGCTGATGCTCTATTGGCCGGCGGTGGCGCTGGCGCGGGTCCTCGGCGTCGCGCCGGAATTCACGGTCGCCGCCTTCGGCTTCCTGTCGATCGCCGCCGGCCTCGGCCTCGCTGCGGCGATCCTCGCCCGCGCCGGCCTGCTCGACCGTCTCGGCGCATGCGGCGGGGCGATCGCGCTGATCGCTTTTGCCGTGCTGCCCGGACAGTCCTTCGACGAGCGCGATCACCTGGCCGCCGTCTATGGCCTGCCGTTCCTCGCCGTGGCGGCGGCGCGGGCGGCGCGCGCCCCGGTCGACGCGCGGCTGGCGTTGCTCGCGGGGCTCGGCGCCGGCCTGATGGCGGCGATCAAGCCGCCCTATGCGCTGGTCGCGATCATCCTCCTGCCCTATCTCGCCCGCCGCGCGGGCCCGGTCGCGCTCGTCAAGGGCGTCGAATATTACGTCGCGGCGGCGCTCGGCATCGCCTATGTCGCGCTCGTTCCTGTCGCCTTTCCCGACTATGTCGCGCGCATTCTGCCGCTCGGCCTCGACGTCTATGCGCCGATCCGCGAACCGCTCGCCGCGCTGGTCGCCGCGCCGGGACCGCTGGTCGCCTTCGTCCTGGCGGTCGCCGCGCTGCGGCTGGCGCGCGCCGACCCGGGCGAGCCGCTGGTCGCGGTTCCCGCGCTTGCCGCCCTCGGCGCCTTCGTCGCCTATCTCGTCCAGGGCAAAGGCTGGCTCTATCAGGCCTATCCGGCGATCGCCTTCGTCGCGGTCGCCGCCGGCGCGGCGCTCGCGAGCTGCCCCCAGCCAAGGCCGCGCGTCGCGTTCGGCGCGCTTGTCTTCCTTGTCGCAGGCCTGGGTCTCATCGCGCTCGACCGCTGGCCGCTGCCGCTCGCCTTCGTCGCCGCCGGGATCGGCGCGGCGCTCGCCTGGGTCGTCGAAGGGCGGAGGGGCGGCGCGCCGATCGTCGAAATGGGCGTCGCCGGCGCGCTCGGCGTCGCCTGCGGCCTGTTCGCGCTCGATGGCGTCGAGACGCCGGCGATCGCCCGCGCGCTCGCTTCCCTCGGCCCGCATCCGACGGTCGCGTCGATCTCGGAGAGCCTCGCCTTCGGTCATCCGATGGTGCGGCGGGTCGGCGGAATCTGGGTCCAGAGCGTTCCCAGCCTGTGGATCGCCGCCGCGGCGCGCCGCCGCATCGACGAACATCCGGGCGACGCGGCTCTGGCCGACCGAATGAACGCCTATATCGAGGCGGACCGCGACCGGCTGGTCGCCGACCTCGAGCGCAACCGGCCCGACGCATTGCTGGTCGGCCGGCTCGACACGCGGTTCCACCACTGGGCGTGGAGCGACCCGAAGATCGCCGCCGCGCGGTCCGACTATCGGCTGTTCGCGGTCGAGACCGACACCGGCTTTCCCGCCGAGCTCTGGGTCCGGGCGGACCTCGTCGGGCTGCGCCCGGCGCTGCGCGAGAACGAAGTCGCAACGCCGTGACGCTGCCCTCCGTAGACGCCGGGCGCAAATCGTATAAATCTGGTCGAACGAGTCGGGAGATGCGGCGCTCAAGCGCTGTGCGCGGCCTGGGGCGCGATCGGTGGGCATGCTGACCAACAAGGGTAAATACGGATTGAAGGCGATGGTTCACCTCGCCGGCATGCCGCCCGGCCAGCCGGCCCTGGTCGCCGACATCGCCGCCGCCAACAATATCCCGAAGAAATTCCTCGACGCGATCCTCGGCGAATTGCGCACCGCGCGCCTCGTCCATTCCAAGAAGGGCCGCGGCGGCGGCTACGCTTTGGCCAAGGGCCCTTCGGAGATCATGGTCGGCGACATCGTTCGCGCGCTCGACGGCCCGCTGGCGCCGATCGCCTGCGCCAGTCTCAATTTCTACCGCCGTTGCGACGACTGCTCGAGCGAGAAGACCTGCCACGTGCGGTTGATGATGCTCGAAGTGCGCGCCGCGATCGCCGACGTGCTCGATCACCGCTCGCTCGCGGCGATGCGCGACATGACCGAAACGAGCGGGGCGCTCACCTACGAAATCTGAGCGCCCAGATCGTCGAGCGCGCCGCCGGCGAAACCGCGAGCCGAGCCAAGCGGCGACGTCCGCTTGAATTGGCGACGACCGATTGCGATCGTGTATGGTCGCCTCGCCGCTGCAAGGCGCGCGCGACGCCGGCAGGCAAGGCGCGCGCACTTGACATCGATATGAAGGCGGGCGAGCATTTTGACCGTTTGGTCAAGAAATGTCGAAACCAGCGCGAACGCTGGCGCGTGGAGGGCCGGAATGGGAATCGTTTCCGAACCGCGGGGGATCGCCGACGTTAAGCCCGGCCGTCTCGACCGCGCCACGCTCAGCGACAACTTCGGCGATCTGCACCCGCCGCTTGACGCCCATGAAGCGAAGGTCGAGTCCGACCGCTGCTATTTCTGCTACGACGCGCCCTGCCAGCAAGCGTGCCCGACTTCGATCGACATTCCGCTGTTCATCCGCGAGATCGCCGCCGGCAATCCGCTTGGCGCCGCCGAGACGATTCTCTCCGCCAACATCATGGGCGGCATGTGCGCGCGGGTCTGCCCGACCGAGACCCTGTGCGAGGAAGCCTGCGTGCGCGAGGCGGCCGAGGGCAAGCCGGTGCGGATCGGCCTGTTGCAGCGCCACGCCGTCGACGCGCAGATGGCGACCGGCAAGATGCCGTTCAGCCGCGCCGCGCCGAGCGGCAAGCGGGTCGCCATCGTCGGCGCCGGCCCGGCGGGACTGGCCTGCGCCCACGCGTTGGCGCTCGCCGGCCACGAGGCGACGATCTTCGAGAAGCTCGAGAAGTCGGGCGGCCTCAACGAATACGGCATCGCCGCCTACAAGGCGCCGGACGATTTCGCCGCGCGCGAGGTCGCCTTCATCCTGTCGACCGGCGGGATCGCTGTGAAGCACGGCGTCGCGCTCGGCCGCGACGTGTCGCTCGGGCAACTGCGCCGCGACTACGACGCGGTGTTTCTCGGCGTCGGGCTCGGCTCGACCAACAAGCTCGGACTGCCGGGAGAGAAGGAGCTCGCCAACGTCATCGACGCGGTCGAGTACATCGCCGAGCTTCGCCAGGCTCAGGATTTCGCCCGCTTGCCGGTCGGCCGCCGCGTCGTCGTCATCGGCGGCGGGATGACCGCGGTCGACGTCGCAGTGCAGTCGAAGCGGCTCGGCGCCGAAAGCGTGACCATCGTCTATCGCCGCGGCGTCGAACACATGAAGGCGAGCGCCTTCGAGCGCGAGCTGGCGCAGACCAACGGCGTGGTCATTCGTCCGTGGGCGCAGCCGATCGCCATCGAAGGCCATGGCGACACGGCGAGCGGCGTGCTGTTCGAGCGCACGCGCGAGGAGGGTGGCAAACTGGTCGGCGCCGGCGGCGCCTTCCGCATCGAGGCCGACGTGGTGTTCACCGCAATCGGCCAGAAGGCCGACGGGGCGACGATCGAAAGCGGGGGCGTCAGATGCGACAGCGCCGGCCGCATCGTCGTCGACGCCGAGCGGCGCACCAGCGCGCCCGGCCTGTGGGCGGGCGGCGATTGCGTTTCCGGCGGGCTCGATCTGACGGTCAGCGCGGTCGAGGACGGCAAGCAGGCGGCGCGTTCGATCGACGCCGCGCTCAAGGCCAAGAGCTGAAGGAGCACGGCGTGGTCGATCTCAGCAGCAATTTCCTCGGCATCAAGTCGCCCAATCCGTTCTGGCTCGCCTCGGCGCCGCCGACCGACCGCAAGGTCAATGTCGAGCGCGCGTTTCGCGCCGGTTGGGGCGGCGTGGTGTGGAAGACGCTCGGCGAGGCGGGCCCGCCGGTGGTCAACGTGTCCGGCGCGCGCTACACCGCGATCCACGGCCCCGATCGCCGGCTGATCGCGATGAACAACATCGAGCTGATCACCGACCGTGACCTCGAAATCAACCTGCGCGAGATCAAGGAGGTCAAGCGCGGTTGGCCCGATCGCGCGCTCGTCGTCTCGCTGATGGTGCCGTGCGAGGAACACGCCTGGCGCGCCATCCTCGCGCGGGTCGAGGAAACGGAGTGCGACGGCGTCGAGCTGAATTTCGGATGTCCGCACGGCATGTCCGAGCGCGGCATGGGCTCGGCAGTCGGTCAGGTGCCCGAGTACATCGAGATGGTCGCGCGCTGGTGCAAGGCCCACACCCGCATGCCGGTGATCGTCAAGCTGACCCCCAACATCGCCGACATCAAACATCCGGCGCGCGCGGCGCTGCAGGGCGGCGCGGACGCGGTGTCGCTGATCAACACCATCAATTCGATCATGGGCGTCGACCTCGAGGCGATGGCGCCGGTCCACGCCATCGACGGCAAGGCGACCCACGGGGGCATGTGCGGCCCGGCGGTCAAGCCGATCGCGCTGGCGATGGTGGCCGAGATCGCCCGCGATCCGCTGACCGCCAAGCTGCCGATCTCGGCGATCGGCGGCGTCACCACCTGGCGCGACGCGGCCGAGTTCATCGCGCTCGGCGCCTATAACGTGCAGGTGTGCACGGCGGCGATGACCTACGGCTTCAAGATCGTCGAGGAGATGATCTCCGGCCTCAAGACCTACATGGCGGCCAAGGGCTACGAGACAATCGAAGATTTCCGCGGCCGGGCGATCGGCGCCGTCACCGACTGGCAGCACCTCAATCTCAACTATGTCGTCAAGGCCGAGATCAACCAGGACCTCTGCATCAAGTGCGGCCGCTGTCATATCGCCTGCGAAGACACTTCGCACCAGGCGATCTTCGCCAAGATCGACGGCGAGCGGAAATTCGTCGTCAACGACTCCGAATGCGTCGGCTGCAACCTGTGCACGCTGGTCTGCCCGGTCGAGGCCTGCATCACGCTGGTCCACAAGACCGAAGGCGTCGATCCGCGCACCGGCCGTCCCTATGCGCAGCCGCCGCTCGCCTGGACCGCGCATCCCAACAATCCGGGGGTGAACGCGGCGGCGGAATAGCGGGTTCACAGTCAGCCGTCGTGGCCTGTCATTGCGAGCAAGGCGAAGCAATCCAGACTTGGGGATTGCGGCCGCCGCTTGGTCTGGATCGCTTCGCTGTCGCTCGCGAAGACGGTTAGGAATGATGCAATCCGAAAGCGATAGGCGCTCGTTTCTGCGCCGCTCGCCGCCGCCTCACGGCTTGGGGGCGCCGCCCTTTTCGATCGCCCTGAGCAGTTCGCCGTTGCGGCGATCGGCGTAGAAATTGTTGATGGCGAAAAACGCCCAGATCGCCGCCGGCAGCCAGCCGATCACAGTGAGCTGCAGGATCAGGCAGATGATCCCCGAGCCGATCATCCCCATGCTGAAGAAGGCGAGCCAGGGCAGTAACAACGCCAGCAGATAGCGCATCGCATCGGTCTCCGATCATTCCGCCGCCTGTCGTCGCTCCGGCGGCGCGCGCCACAAGTCTAGCAGACGGCGGCGCTCCGCGTCGCCCGCTGCGATCGCCCTCGCCTTGACCGGGCCGTAGCCGCGGATCGTCTCCGGCAGCGCCGCCAGCGCGACGGCGAGGTCGCGGTTGTCGCGCGTCAGGCCGGAGCCCAGCTCGGCCACCAGCGCCTCGTAATCGGCGATCAGCGCGCGTTCGACGCGCCGCTCGGCGAGATACCCGAACGGGTCGAAGCGCGTGCCGCGCAGCCGCCGAAATTTGGCGAGCAGGCGCAGCGGCGTCGCCAGCCACGGCCCGAAGACGATCTTCTTCGGCTCGCCGCCGCGTCCGTCGCCGCGCGCCAGCCAGGTCGGCGCGAGATGGAACGTGATCTTCAGATCGCCGTCGAACGCGTCGTTCAGTTCGGCGGCGAAGGCGCCGTCGCTGTAGAGCCGCGCGACCTCGTATTCGTCCTTGTAGGCCATCAGCTTGCAGAGGCCGCGGGCGACCGCCTTGGCGAAGGCCTCGCCGCCCGGCGCGCGCACGCGCTCCGCCTGCGCCGCCGCCGAGACGAGGGCGCGGTAGCGTTCGGCGTAGGCGCGGTCCTGGTAGTCGGTCAGGAACGCGGCGCGCCGCTCGACCAGGGCTTCGAGGCTGTCGTCGCGCGCCGGCGCCGGCCGCAGGAACGGCGCGAGCGCCTGCGGGTCGGCGACCAGCGCCCGGCCCCAGTCGAAGGCGGCGAGGTTGGTCGCCGCCGCCTCGCCGTTGAGTTCGATCGCGCGCCTGAGCGCCGCCGCGCCGAGCGGCAGCTGTCCGGCCTGATAGGCGGCGCCGAGCAGCAGCACGTTGGCGCTGGTGGTCGCGCCGAACAGGGCGTTCGCCGCGGCGCTCGCCTCGACGAAGCGCGCGCCGCCGCCGCAGCGCGCCTGGATCGTCGCCTTCACCCGCTCCGCCGGCAGGTCGAAATCGGGCCGGCGCGCGAAGTCGCCGGGGAAGAGCTCGGCGCTGTCGGCGATCACCGCGGTCGCGCCGGCGCGCATCGTCGCCAGCGCCGCCTTGGCGCCGGTCGCGACGAGGTCGCCGCCGAGCACGAGATCGGCATCGCCGGCGCCGACCCGCACCGCGTGGATGTCCTCCGGCCGCGCCGCGATCTTGACGTGGCTGTAGACCGCGCCGCCCTTCTGCGCGAGGCCCGCCATGTCGATCGCCGCCGCGCCCTTGCCTTCGAGATGCGCGGCCATCGCCAGCACCGCGCCGATCGTGACGACTCCGGTTCCGCCGACGCCGCTGACCAGGATCGCGTAGGGCTTGGCCTCGACGCCGACGCGCGGCGGCTCGGGGCAGGGCGGCGGCGCGATGTGCATCGCGCGCGCCTTCGGCCGCGCGCCCGCGACGGTCACGAACGCCGGGCAGAAGCCGTCGACGCAGGAATAGTCCTTGTTGCAGGCCGATTGGTCGATGCGGCGCTTGCGGCCGAATTCGGTCTCGAGCGGCTGCACCGAGACGCAGTTCGACTTGACGCCGCAATCGCCGCAGCCTTCGCAGACGCGCGGGTTGATGAAGACGCGCTTGTCGGGGTCGGGATAGGCGCCGCGCTTGCGCCGCCGCCGCTTCTCGGCGGCGCAGGTCTGGTCGTAGATCAGCACCGTGACGCCGTCGATCGCCGCCAGCTCCTTCTCGACCGCGAGGAGGTCGTCGCGCGGGCGGACGACGACGCCGTCGGGCCAGCGCGTTCCAAGCGGGTATTTGCCGGGGTCGTCGGCGACGACGACGACGCGCCTGGCGCCGTCGGCGGCGACCTGCGCGGCGATCTGCGGCGGATTGAGCCCGCCCTCGTGGCGCTGGCCGCCGGTCATCGCCACTGCGTCGTTGAACAGGATCTTGTAGGTGACGTTGACCTTGGCGTCGATCGCCCAGCGTAGGGCAAGCGCGCCGGAATGATTGTAGGTGCCGTCGCCGAGGTTCTGGAACACGTGGCGGCGGGTGGAAAACGGCGCCTCGCCGATCCAGTTGGCGCCTTCGCCGCCCATCTGGGTGAAGCCTTCGGTGGCGCGGTCCATGAACAGCGCCATGAAATGGCAGCCGATGCCGGCGTAGGCGCGCGCGCCCTCAGGCGCCATGGTCGAGCGGTTGTGCGGACAACCGGAGCAGAAATAGGGCGTGCGCGCCGCGGCTTCCTTCAGGCTGGAGAGCGCCGCGCGTGTCGCCTGGATGCGCGCCAGCGCCGCTTCGAGCGCGGGGTCGGGCGAGCGCGCGACCAGCCGTTCGCCGATCGCGATGGCGATCGTCTGGGGATCGAGCGCGCCCTTGCTCGGCAGCAACCATTGTCCAGCCTCGTCGCGTTTGCCGACGATCAGCGGCGGATGGGCGACGCCATAGAGAATCTCGCGCAATTGCGTCTCGATCAGCGCGCGTTTCTCCTCGACGACGACGATCGCGTCGAGACCGGCGGCGAAGGCTCTCAGACCCTCCGGCTCGACCGGCCAGACGCAGGCGAGCTTCATCAGCCGGACGCCGAGCGCGTCGCAGCGCGCCTCGTCGAGACCGAGCGCGTCGAGCGCCTGACGCACGTCGAGATAGGGCTTGCCGCTGGCGACGATCCCGAGCTTCGGCGTCGTCCCGCCGGTCGTGATGAGGCGATCGAGCTTGTTGGCCGCCAGCCAGGCGACGACCGCCGGCCACTTCTGTTCGTGCAGACGCTCTTCCTGCGCCAGCATGCCGTCGACGCGGCGGATGGCGAGCCCGCCGGGCGGCAGCGGAAAATCCTTCGGTTCGACCGGCGCGACGCGGTCGAGCGAACCGTCGACCACCGCGGTCGACTCGACGGTGTCCTTGACGCATTTCAGGCCGACCCAGACGCCGGCGTAGCGGCTCAAGCTCCAGCCGTGCGCGCCGTAGTCGAGAAGCTCCTGCACGCCGGCGGGCGCCAGGATCGGCATCATCGCGTCGACGAAGGCGAATTCCGACTGGTGAGCCGTGGTCGAGGATTCGGCGGTCGGGTCGTCGCCCATCAGCGCCAGCACGCCGCCATGGGGCGAGGTTCCGGCGAGATTGGCGTGGCGGAACGCGTCGCCCGAGCGGTCGACGCCGGGGCCCTTGCCGTACCAGAGGCCGAACACGCCGTCGAAGCGGCCCTCGCCACGCAGCTCGGCCTGCTGCGCGCCCCAGATCGCGGTGGCTGCAAGTTCTTCGTTGAGGCCGGGCTCGAAATGGATGTCGGCTTCGGCGAAGAGGTTCGCGACCCTGAGGAATTGCAGATCGAGGCCGCCCAGCGGCGAGCCGCGATAGCCGGAGACGAAGCCGGCGGTGTTGAGGCCGGCGCGTCGGTCGCGCGCCTTCTGCATCAAGAGCAGCCGCGCGATCGCCTGCGCGCCGGTGAGCAGCACGCGCGTCTTGGCGAGATCGAAGCGGTCGGCGAGCGTCGCTTCCGTCAGCGGCGCGACTGTGGCGCGCGCTCTGTCGTCCATAGCCGGCCTCCCGATTCGCGTCGACAACGACTGCGCCTTTCAGCGTCAGCCGCGGCTTTGACGATGAATCTGTGGTTCCGGCGGTGAAAAGGCAAGGCGCCGCCCGCAGGCGGCGCGCTCGACCTCAGCCTCAGGCGCCCACGACGGTAAAGTTCACCGCGACGTTGCCGCGCGTGGCGTGCGAATACGGGCAGATCGTCTCGTGCGCCTCGCGCACGAACGCCTCGAGGTCAGCCTGCGGCAGGCTCTTGTCCTCGATCTTGAGATCGACGACGAGGCCGAAGCCGCCGCCTTCGCGCGGGCCGATGCCGACCGTGCAGGTCGTCGTCGCCTTGGTCGCGTCCTTCTTGTGGCTCTTGGCGACGAAGTCGACGGCGCCGCCGAAGCAGGCGGCGTAGCCGGCGGCGAACAGGTGCTCCGGGGTCGCCGTGCCGGGCCGGCCCGGACCGCCCATCGCCTTGGGCACCGACAGGTCGACGCTGACGATCTTGTCGGTCGTCTCCGAATGGCCGTTGCGGCCGCCGGTCGAGGCGGCGGCGATGGTGGCGAGAGTCTTGACCGGAACGATCATGTGCAGGGCTCCTACGAAAAAATGAATGACCCCCGAGCCGGGCTCGGGGGTCGGAATGTGGCGCGGAATTGCGACGGAATTACTTGACGACCACCGGCGTGCCGACGTGGACGCGGCCGTACAGGTCGATCACGTCGAGGTCGCGCATGCGGATGCAGCCCGACGAAACCCCTTGACCGATCTCCTCCGGCTCGTTGGTGCCGTGGATGCGGTAGAGCGTGTCGCGGTTGCCCTGGTAGAGATAGAGCGCGCGCGCGCCGAGCGGGTTGTCGTAGGCCCCGGCGAGCGGGCCGTGCTTGAGGTAGACCTTGAACTCCGGCCAGCGATCCATGATCGAGGCGGTCGGCATCCACTGCGGCCATTCGGTCATGTGGCCGACGGTGGCGCGGCCGGTCCAGCCATAGGCCTCGGCGCCGGTGGCGACCTTGTACTGGATCGCCTGCTTGCCGGGCAGGACGAAGTAGAGATTGTGCTGCGTGGTGTCGACGACGATCGTGCCGGGCGCTTCGCCGGTCGGATCGGCGATCCGGTTGCGGACGATCGGGATCGACCACTCCTCCGGCGGGGCAAGGGCCATCATCGCCTTGTCGCGCGGATTGAGATGCGTTTCGAGGGTCGCGGTCTGCGTGTCCATGGGGGAACAGCCGCTGAGCAGAGCGCCCGCCATAAGGGCCGCCGCGATGATAAATCCCTTGCCGATCATGTGCCTGCCTGTCGCCTCAAATTCACAATCGGGAAACCATAATCCGACGTCGCTTAACGATTCTTTCCCCCTAGACACCGACTGTTTACGCGATGCGTCTTGCTCGCGCCACCCTTTCGTCAGCTGGGGGCCGCATTTTCTCGTCGCCGTTTCCTTACGGGACGGGGATGACGCCGGTAATACAAACTCTTGTGAGGTCCGCCGGGGTTTCTCAGGCGCGCGCAAGACGCGCCGCGACCGCGTCGACCAGGCGCCGGGCGCGACGGCGCAACCGCTCGGCCTCGTGCGCGGCCCCCGCGGCGAGGGCGAAGGCGGCGCCGCCCCCCGGCGCAAACGAAAGGGCGAGATCGACGAGCTCGATGCGGTCGCGCCAGGCGCGGTCGATCATCGGATGGTCGGCGATCGCGCAGGAATCGGCCAGCGTCAGGCCCGGCTCGCGCTCGAGCTGGCGCGACAGGTCGAGCGTCGCCTGGACGCCGGGCGAGAAGGCGGCGAAGCGCTCGTTGTAGGCGGTCTTCCAGTAGAAGGCGCGATCCCCCGAGCGCAGCACGACGGCGGCGGCGATCGGCTCGCTGTTCAGCGCGAGCAAATGGATGTCGAGCGCGCCGCGTGCGGCGAAGCGGGCCAGCATCTCGCGGGCGAAGGCGGCGCGTTCGGCGTGCGCGTCGAGCGCCGAGCGGCGCGCGCCCTTCCAGCCGCTGCTCTCGACCGCCAGGAAGGCCTCGATCGCCGCCGCGTCGGCCCCGACGCGCGATTCGACCGCGCCGAGTTCCTCCAGCCGCCGGCGTTGGCGCGCCCATTCCTTGCGCCGCCGCTTGTCGAGGCGCGCCTCGAAGCCGCCCTCGCCGCCGAGGATCAGCGCCGCGCGCCGCCGCCGGTGGGCGTCCCACAGCGTCAGCCCGTCGCGCGCGGCGAGCGCGGCGGCGGCGGCGGCGACCGATCCGTCGGCGATGGCGAAGGGCAGGCGCAGTCCGACCGGGCGCGGCCGACCAGCGTCGAGCGCGGCGACGATCGCGCCCAGCGCTTGCGTGGCGGCGCCGCGGTCGAGCAGAATGGCGGGCAGCGCCGCCTGTTCGCTGCGCCACAGGCTGGCGAGGCCGAAGGGCAGGCGCGGCGCGGCGATCGCGGCGAGGCCGATCAGCGACTGGCGGCCGGCGTCGCGCCACGCCAGCAGAGCGCCAACGCGCCGCGCCGCCAACCGCTGCAGCGCCGGGATGAGGAAATCGGGCTCGGCGAAGGCGTTGGGCTCGCCGGCGCGCGCGGCGAGCTCCCGCCAGGCGCGCTCGAAGTGCGGCAGGTCGCGGCCATCGACGGCCTCGACCAGGGCCTCGGGGCGATCCGCCGCGCCGCTCATAACGGGATCGCTCCCGCCCCGGCCGCATCGACGAAGTCGGCGTCGACCCGCACATAGCCCCCGGCGCGACGGTCGTCGAAATAAACGGGATCGCCGCAGCGTTCGGGATCGAAGCCCTGCGCAACGAGCTCGACCTTGCGCGGCTTGAAGGTGCCGGTGAGGTCGAGTTTCGGCCGGAAACGCAGGAACAGCGGCCGCGCATAGGCGGGCAGGCGCTCGGCGAGTTCGACGCGCAGTCCGGCGAGATCGAATTCGGCGACGTTGTCGACCACTACCGCCGCCATGCCGGCGCGGCCGTCGTGACCGGGCAGGGCGACGCCGTAGACGGTCGCCTCGAGCACGCCGGGGTAGGCGGAGATCGTCTCGGCGACCTCGGTCGTCGA
>Ga0182016_10000883_pt1 | contig 37192 bp, 34 predicted proteins | sample 712S2MmetaG_FD_120491 | JGI IMG/M metagenome (GOLD analysis project Ga0182016, IMG submission 120491) | Permafrost microbial communities from Stordalen Mire, Sweden - 712S2M metaG | ecosystem: Environmental > Terrestrial > Soil > Wetlands > Permafrost | place: Sweden: Stordalen | collected...
GCTGGTTCAGGTTGATCGTCGTCAGAAACTCGGGTTGAGCTTGAGGTTTTCCACGCATCCTTCTCTGACCTTTTTACCTCGCCAGTATTCAAACTTTCTGGGAGTTTTTCAGCAAACTGCTAGGTAAGATCGTTGAGGACGCATTGTTGTGTTTTCACAAGAAGCGTTATGAATTGCTGGCTTGGTGTGTGATGCCGAACCATGTTCATGTGTTGGTGGATGTGAAGCGGATGCCGCTGTGGAAAATTGTGCAAAGCTGGAAGCGATTTACAGCGACAGAAACGGAGCGCCGGTCTCCGACCCGGCGCGATGATAGTTTCAAAAACACGCCGGCTCGGAGAGCGGCGCTCCAATGGCAGCGTGAATATTGGGACACCTTCATGCGCAATGAGGAACAGAATCGAAAGGCAATCCAGTACATTGAGAATAATCCGGTAAAGGCGAAGTTATGCCGGGCCGCAAAAGAATGGCCGTTCAGCAGCGCACGGTTTCGGGACAATTACGGACGGCTCGTTATTCCCTGATGGAGCGCCGGGTACCGACCCGGTTCGATCCCGATTCCACCGCTAACACGCCGAGGCGGTGCTCGGCGCTCCGCTTCAGGGTTTGGTCGCCGCTATCTCTTTCGCGTATGTGTTGTCTTATGGAGAACCGCTTCGATCAATAATGTTTTGATATTGGGAGGCAGCATTCTGAATTTAAAGCATGAGAAAACACACCGGCTTCGTACAGACCATAAGCAGTTCAAAATCGTCAGGTATTTCGTTTACCGAGCCTTGAGACGCGGTAATTGCGGACTTTTTATTGTTTACTTGTCTGTTGTTTCAAACGTCGCGACGATGGGCCGGTGATCCGAGGCGACCCCCCAATTCGGCAGGGAGAGCACATAAGTTTCCCGCTTCACCCAATCCTGCGCCAGTGTGGAACTGAGCAGGATGTAATCAACCCGGCTATAGGTGTCTTCCTTGCCGTAATAATGCGTCCAAGTGATGTTGCGCGGCTCGAACCATGGCTTGTCGGCAGGCGTATTGTCGCCGTTGCGCTCGGCCGGGCGCGTGTCCACGAGCTTGTACCGGCCATGCCCGATGATTCCCTTCACTGGAGCGGAATCCTTCACGTCGTTAAAATCGCCAAGCACAATCAGTTTTGCGTTCGGATGATCGGCAAAATCCCTGTCCACAACGCCGCGCAAAATCTTCGCCTCCTGGAGGCGTTCCTCGGCCTCGTCGGCATCGGGCACGGCCCGGCGCGATTTCAAATGTGCGGCGATGAGCGTGAAGGTGAAATCGGGCGCGGCGCGAATGTCGAGTTCCGCAAAGCCGCGGCTGACGTAAAACCGGCGGCCGTCGAGCAGGAAGACCTCGTTCGTGTGCGGCCGGCGCGCGACGATGGGCAGTTTGCTGAGCACGGCCACATGGATGTTGGTGTCCTCGCCGCTCACCCATTCCCAATAAGGGAAGTCCAGACCCTCGGTTTTGAGTGAGCTGCGCAATTCCATGAGCGCGCTCACGCCGCCCATTTCTTCCAGCGCGAGCACGTCGGGATTCAATGCATGGATGCTTTCGCGGACCTTCGCCTTGGCGTCGGCGGATTTGGGCTGCGGCCGCGATTCCGTCGGCTGGTCGAGATAATTTTCGACATTGTAAGTGGCGACGCGAAAGGTATCGGCGCCGGAGGCCAGCGTACCAAACAGCGCCAGGAGCAAAAACAGGTGACCGGGCAAGCGGAGTTTCAACATAATCTGCCGGGAAACTTAGACTCCCCAGCGAGTCCGTCTATACGGATATTGCCAGAACTCTTTGCCAATTTCTGCAAAGCTGCTAGTTTCCTCCCATGCTTCGAACCAGCCCAAACAGCGGCGCGTTGCGTGCGCCGGGAAAAAAGCGCGCGGAGCCCAAGCTCGACGACAAGCAAAGCGAGCGCGATCATCGTGAACTGCGGATTGACAAGGTCGGCGTCCGCGAACTGCGTTTTCCGATCCAGGTGCGCGACAAGGCGCGCAGCGTCCAGAACACGGTGGCCACCATCGGCATGTACGTGGATTTGCCGAAGGAATTCAAGGGCACGCACATGAGCCGGTTCATCGAGGTGCTCAACGCGCACGGCAGTGTCATCCATGTGGAAAACATCAACGAAATCCTCCGCGCGATGCAGACCAAGTTTCAAGCGGCCACGTCGCACCTGGAAATCGAGTTTCCCTATTTCATGGTCAAAAAGGCGCCGGTCTCCGGCGGCGAAGGCGTGATGGATTACCTCGCGCGATTTGATGCGACGGCGTGCGGGCCGGATATTGACTTCGTTCTGACGGTCAAGGCGAACGTGACGACGCTGTGTCCGTGTTCCAAGGCGATTGCCCGATATGGGGCGCACAATCAGCGCGGGCGGGTGACGGTGGCCATCCGGATGAAGAAATCCGTGTGGATTGAGGATTTGATTGCGATGATTGAGAAGTCGGCGAGTTCCGAGCTTTACCCGCTGCTGAAGCGGCAGGACGAGAAGGCGGTGACGGAGCGTGCCTACGAAAACCCGGTGTTCGTCGAGGATCTGGTGCGCAACGTGGCGTTGCGGCTGAACGCGGATGCGCGGGTGCGCTGGTACAAGGTGGAGGCGGAAAACTTCGAGAGCATCCACAATCATAATGCTTACGCCTGCATTGAGAAGGGCTGATTCAGGCCGCCCCCGAAAATGCCCAAAGATTTGTATGGCGTATTTATGTTCGTCTGATACATTCCCGCGCCCTTGATGGACCGGAAGTTGCTTTGAGGGCCGGGAAATCAAATCTAACTGTGACAACAAAGAAAAAAGAAAACAATACCGGGGCGTCCCGCGTCAAACCGCCCATTTCCGCCACGGCGGCGGCCATTCTCGGCCAGACGGTGTCGAAATCCAAGACGGCGGCCGCGCCGGTGCGGGTCAAGCCCGAATGGCAGAAGTATTACAACCGGCTGCTGGAACTGCGCGAGCAGTTGCTCCACCAGATGAACGGGCTGGCCAAGGAATCGGCGCAGGAAATGGCGGGCTACAGCCCGCACATGGCGGATTCCGGCACGGACAATTTCGACCGCGACTTTGCGTTGAGCCTGTTGTCATCGGACCAGGACGCCGTTTACGAAATCGAGGAGGCGCTCAAGCGCATCGAAAAGAAGACCTACGGCACCTGCGAGCTGACCGGCAAAACGATTCCCCGGGCGCGCCTCGAAGCGATTCCGTGGACGCGTTTCACCGTCGAAGCGCAGGCGCAGTTGGAGCGCGACGGCGCGTTGCGCCAGCGCCGGCTCGGCCAGCTCGGCTCGGTTGACAGTGTCGGCGTCGCGGAAGTGGACAGCGACGAGGATGAGCCGGAGGAGAAGGGCAAGGAAAAGGAATAATTTATGCCGCGCGAAATCATCACCATTGAATGCACTGAGGCGCGCAAGCTGGGCAAATCGCCTTCGCGCTACACCACCACCCGCAACAAGAAGTTGAAGACGGAAAAGCTCGAAATCAAAAAGTATAATCCGTCCCTGCGCCGCCACACGCTTCACCGCGAAATCAAATAGCCATGCCCCGCAAAACCAACACCGACAAGTCGGACCGCCGCCGTTCGCATCGCACGATGGAAAATCGGATGCCGCGTCCGAAACCGAAAATTGACTTCACCGCCGACGCGCTCGATTTCAAGAACACGAATCTGCTCCGGCAATTTGTGACGGATCAGGGCCGCATTCTGCCGCGCAAATATACCGGCATGCCGGCGCATTATCAGCGCCGCCTGACCCGCGCCATCAAGCGCGCCCGCCAGATGCTGCTGATGAAGTAAGGCGTGAAACGTGGCCCGCGAATGACGTCGGAGTGATGCGACGTTTTCAGGTTTGATGTTTTCCGCGATACCCGGCGGCGCCCGTTTGCTTTTCCAGGCCATTCATATGATTTTGAAAGGGAAATGAAAACCCGCGCCCATTCCCATCCGCATCGGCGGCAGGAGATGTCGGTCCTGACCGGCCGTCTGCGCGGGCAATTGCGAAAAATCACCGGACCGCGCCAGGCGATCCTGGAAATTCTGCGGCGGCATCCGCATCCGATGACAAACCGGGAGATTTTTGCCGCGATGCCGAAAGGCCGCTGCGATCTGGCCACGATCTATCGCGCCATGCACCTGCTCCAGGAAATGGGAATGGTGAAGCGGTTTGATTTCGGCGACGGCTCAGCCCGGTTTGAGCTGGTGAAGGAAGGCGATGACGGACATCACCATCATCTGGTCTGCACGCGCTGCGCGGAAGTGATCGAGATTGACGAGTGTTTTCTCCGCGAAATTGAATCGCGCATTGCCAGCGCCAACGGCTTCAAAGCCGTCACCCACAAGCTGGAATTTTTTGGAATCTGCCCGGCCTGCCAGCGGTGATTTTTCCGGATGCGTCAGATCCGGTTGAATCTCACTGACGTTTTCTGAACAGACTGTTCAAAACCGGCCTAGGCCGGTTCTTCCGACATTTCTTCGGACAGCCAGTCGCCGAGGTGCAGGTATTCCTTGATTTTTCTGCGTTCGTAGCGGTGTTTGCGAGCTTTTTGGGGCTGATGCTCGGTTTTGCGGAATGGATATTTGGGGTTGCGAACTGCTTCACCAATGATTTCCAATGTCTTCATCATAACTCTGTCCTTTCTCGCGCAACTTTACAGCGTAAATAATGCCAACTACTGGCGTCGCCTTAAAAATCCATGCTGCCACTTCCATCCATCAGACGAATGCCGCGCATCCGCCGTTCAATTAATTTTTAACGCGCAACGCGAAACGAGCCCGAGCGCCACTCCTTTTCGGTCCGGCTGGAGGCCAGTTTCAGTCCCAGGGCTTCAAACGCCCTTTGCACTTTCGCAAATTCCGATTTTAGAATGCCCGCCAATACGAGGGTTCCGGCACGATTCAGCTGCGCCGCAATCCGGCGTCGTTCCGCGATGAGCAGGTCGGAAATGAGATTGGCGCAGACCAGATCATATCGCTGTCCTTGCTGTCTTGGGCGGAGGGGCAGCCTGGCAACATCACCCTGCCGGATTTTCAGCTTTTCTTGGACGCGGTTGGCGCGGGCGTTGGCGCGGGCGACCCGGATGGCTTCCGGATCGAAATCCATGGCCCGCACGGGCGAATAACCGAGTTTGGCCGCGGCAATCGCCAGAATTCCGGACCCGGTTCCGAGGTCAAGCATGGACAGGGTGGTAGCGGCGCTCGGTGAGCGCCCGATTCGACGGTCGCCGACCGCCGCTACAATTTCGCCCAAACAAAATTCGGTGGTTGGGTGCTGCCCGGTGCCGAAGCTGAGGCCGGGATCCAGCACCACCACCGCCTGGCCTTTCCGCGCCTTGCGCCGGCTCCAGCTGGGTTTGATTAAAAGTGAATCCGGCGAGGGGGCGTGCGCGGAGTGGCGCGCCCGGGCAAAAATTTCGATGGGCTGAAAATGCCGTTTCCAGGATTCGGCCCAGTCTTCCCGCTGCACTTTGGCAATTACGAGTTTGCCGGGACCGATTTTCAGTCCACAGCTTTTGATGCGCCGCAATCCGGCGGAGATTTTCATGCGAAGGTTGCGGGGTGAACCCAGTTTCTTTTGGAGATAGACCGCGACCGTGCTGAGGCCGGTTTCGTTGTCGCTATAAGTCGTGGCCGGCAGTCCGAGGGTCCCGCCCAGCATTTCGGCGACGGCGTCTTCCGCCTCGGGCGTTGTGGTGACGGAAATGCGTTGGAGTGGGTTAGTTTTGTTCCTCGACGTTTTCATTAAAATCAGCGTTTACGCCCGCCCTCACCTTTTCCTCTCCCCCAGGAGAGGATATGGTTTTGTTTGTTTTTGATTTACGGATGAGCGTCGGGCCAATCCCGTTGTATAAATATTCGAAGGAATGCCGAACGATTCTCCCTCTCCCGGGGGAGAGGGCCGGGGCGAGGGCGGACGTCGTTCTTAACTCCATGGTGCCGTGGCTGCACGCAATAATTCAGTCACGTTGCAAGGTCGCGCCAGGGCGTGAAGTTGAGCAGTTCGACCTCGTTCAGGTGCGGATGCAGGGCGACCTGGGTGACGCTGGTGTATTCAATCTCGAACGAATTGGTTTTCGGCAACGGCAGATCCAGCAGGATCGCGAGGATCATGCGAATCACGCCGCCATGACTGAAAATCGCGGCGGTTTCGCCGGGATGCCGGCGGATGATTTGAAAGAGGCAGGCCTCGACGCGGGCGCGGAATTGGACGCCATTTTCCCCGTTGGGCACGGCGCCCAGTTCAATTTCATCGAGCCAGTCGTAGGGATGAACGCCGAACTTCTTGCGCACCTCGGTCCAGTTGTAGCCCGTCCAGTCGCCAAAATCCACTTCCCGCAGGCCGGGCAGAATGGTTTGGGCGGGCGCGCCGTTTTTGAGGAACGGCGCGACGGTTTGCTGCGCGCGTTTCATCGGGCTGGCGTAAACGGCGGTGATGGTTTTGCTGCGCAGAAAATCGGCCAGGGTTCTGGCCTGCGCGCGGCCGCGCGCGGAAAGGTTGATGTCCAGCCGCCCGCCGAAGGCGCTCTGGTAACGCCGTTCGATTTCACCGTGCCGGATCAACAGCAGGCGCGTCGGCGCCGGCGGTTTGATTTTTCGCCGGGGATTTTTGGAGGAGGGCTTGCCCACGATGAATCAGGCGGCCGCCAGCGCAGCTTCCTGGGCCGCGAGCAATCCGCGGATGCCGGTCTTGCCCAGCGCAATCAGGTCGGCCAGTTGCGACTCGGTAAACGTGGCTTCCTCGCCCGTGCCCTGGAGTTCGATGAATTCACCGGCGGAATTCATCACCAGATTCATGTCCACGGCCGCCGCGACGTCCTCGGTGTAACACAAATCCAGGAGCGGCCGGCCGTTGACGATGCCCATGCTGACGGCGGCGACGGCGTGAAGAATGGGATTTTCCTCCAGTTTGCCCGCGGCAATCAACCGCCGGATGGCGATGCACAAGGCCACATAGGCGCCGGTGATGGCCGCCGTGCGCGTGCCGCCGTCGGCCTGGAGCACGTCGCAATCCACCCAGACCGTGTGTTCCCCGAGCTTTTCGAGGTCGAGCGTGGCGCGCATGGCGCGGCCGATGAGCCGCTGGATTTCCTGTGAGCGCCCGTCAATTTTACCCCGGCTGCTCTCGCGCGTCCGGCGTTCCAAAGTGGAGTAGGGGAGCATCGAATACTCGGCGGTGATCCAGCCGCCCTTCAGGTTCTGTTCCTTCATCCAGCGCGGGACGGATTCCTCGACCGTCACCCCGCAGATGACGCGGGTGTTGCCCCACTCGATGAGCGTGGAGCCGGCGGCATGCGGCGCGACATGATTTTGAAAACGCAGCGGGCGAAGTTGATTTGCGGAGCGACCGTCGGTACGAGTGGGTTCAGCCATAATCGATGTAATTCTAAACAGCAACGGCGTAATGGCAAAGGGGAAAACTCGCAGTCTATTCTCCAATCAGTCGACTCAAGGCCGCGAATGGAATCGAAACCACCGCAAAAATGCATGCCACCAATTGTCCTGCTCAGGCTGCGATAACTGAACCTGCCCACCGGCTGTCGAATTGACGTAACCGCTAATTGTACCGTTGCCCAGACTAGTCTGTATTGCGGTAAGCTTCTCTCCGGCAGTGGCTGAACTGCCGCAACCAATCAGTGAAGTGAGCAAAACAAACATCGCAATAAATCGTTTAACAGACAACGTCCGTTTTTCTGTACTTGCTGGAAAGCCTGTCCGGTTCATTTGTTTAACACTATCCGAGGGGCAATTTTGTGTCCAGCAGAATCCTGACTTTGAAACAAAGTTCAGGCGCGACTTAACACCGCGCCGAGGTCGGGACGCCGCGCTGCGGCGTCTCCGTCCGCGGAGTGGACGGAACGAGTTTGGTGTGCTCACCTCTCTGGCGCCGCTGCACGCGGCGCGGACAGCGCAGCGCGCTATCCCTACCAACAAACTGTGGTGTTGGTGCCGTTGTGCGCCCGCGTTAGCCTTTCTTTCCGGCTTCAATCCCTGCAAAGATGCTTTCCAGGCTGTTCAGCGGCGTGTCCCGTTTCGGATTCAGAATTTGCTTCAGATATTCCACGGCGTCGGGCAGGTAACGGATGGATTTGGGCAGCAGCGCGCCGGCGGCGTTGGCGTGGCCGCCGCCCTGGAATTTTTCCGCCACCTTGAGCGCCTCGCCGTTGCGGCTGCGGAAGCTGACGAAAACCATGTTCCCGCGCCGGAACAACGTCACCAGCACCGGATATTTCACGGCCTGTTCCTCGAGCAACTGGTGAACGACCAGATTGTTGTTGCCGACCACGGTGTCCACGTAGCCCACCGTCGGGCTGATTTCGGAGACATTATGTTTGCTCCACTCGAAGCCGAGCGGGTTTTCGATCCGCCGTTTGACGGCCATCACCTCCAGCAACGGATGGTCGAGCAGCTTTTCCACCTGGCCGCCAATGAGCGTATGCAGGTTCCAGAACTGGTAAACCTTCACCAGGTTGGCGTAATCGCCGGCCAGGGCGAAGTCGGGGTCGTCCTCCAGAAACAAATCGGCGACGTTGTTCAAATGCACGAGCCGGTCGAGCGCCGGCGAGCCGAGGCCGTGGTCCTGGCACATTTCGTAGCACAACAACGCGGCGGATTTGTTCACGTCATGAATCAGCAGCGCATTCTTGGGCGCGGACTCCGTGACGTGATGGTCCACGGCCATCCACTCCGATTTGTCGAGGCGCGGTTCAAAGGTGAAATCCGCAACCCACGCGGCCTTCTCCCGCAGCTCACGCTGTTTCCACTGGTTGTAATGGTAGGCTTCGAGCGGAACGTTGGTGTCGAAAAGTTTTTTGGCGAGGCGTTGCAGCAACACGCCCGCGAGGAGGCCGTCGAGGTCGCTTTCATGCGTGATGATGACTTCGGGTTTGGTCGGCTCCATCATGCGCGGAGGATAAGGCCGTGGAAAATGAATGGCGAGCGGAGAATTAGGCGGCCAACGGCCAAAACCAACGCCATCGCTACCACCCTCCAGGAAATTTCTTCGGTCAGGGATTGGTGACCCGCAAACGAATGAACCGTGCCGCAGCGGCCGGCACGGGCGTATTATCGCGCACGACCAGCTGGGTGGCGGTGTTTGTGAGGGTCACCGTATTCGGCGGGCCGGAAACCCAGATGGCCGGCAGATTACTGGAAACTTCAACAATGTAAGTGACGTCAGGCGGCTGAGCAGCACGGTTGACGGTCAGGGTCAGATAGTTGGTGCCGCCGGCAGGTTGGATGCTGCCGGACGGTAACTGGGCAGCGGTCACCGGCGTCGAGGGATTCAAGCCGAGGGCATATTTGATCAAGTTCGGCACGCCATCGCCGGCGGGGCTGGCGTCGTTGGCGCCCGCGCCCGCATTGGAAGGGTTGCCGAAGTAATTGTTCCGCCAAATCTGCAGTGGCGTCAGGGTGGATTGATCCAGCAGGCCGAGCACGCCGATGCCGGTCGCGGTCCCGACATAAACCCGCGCGCTGGCGATGGTCGGGGTGATGAATTTGTTGCCGGAGCCGAAGCTGTCGCGGCCACCGGCGGCCTGGGTGCTGTTGTAGAATTCGATGGCGAGATTGGTTGCCGCATAGGCATGCAACACCGCCGGGGCGGAGTTTTCCGTGGCCCACACGATGCCGTTGGAATTGCCATTGGCGGAAACGGACGGGGTCGTGCCGGGGTAGGCGAACGCGATGGCGGTTTGCGAAGAACGGCTGGTGAGCCGGGCGTTCAGGAACGGGAAAGCCTGGAGGTTGTTCCCGACGGAGCCGTAATAAAGCGTGCCGTTGAAATAGGCGGGCATGGCCCAGACGCCGCCGGGCAGGACACCGTCAAGTTCCTGGTAAATGGCGTTGTCATTGGTGGGATTGAACTTTTCCATGTTCGTACGGTCCACGAGATAAAGATTCCCGTCCTTCCCGGCGCCCACCGCGAGTTGGTTCGTTTGCCCGAGCCCGTCAATCATGTCCGGCAACACAAGCGCGCCCCCGGAACCGAGGTCCGTGTCAGCGCCGCTTTCGCTTACTGTGTTGAACATGTTGAAATAATCCGCCACCGCGAGCTGGTTGCTGCTGGTCGAGAGTTTTATGAATGCGTTGCCATAATCGCCCTTATTGGGAAACCCGTTGGTGGTGAGCGTGGTGTCAAACGTGCCGTTGCCGGCCAGAAAATAAATATTGCTGCCGGCATCAGCCGCCAGGCCGGCGCCGCTCATCCAGATGGCGGCTTCGTTTCCGTTCGGCGTGATGTTCAGCACGCTGGTTTGCGCCAGGGTATGTTCATCGTAGCCGATGATCCAGCCGGTATAGGGTCGGAAATCGCAATGGGATGCCCAGGCGGTGTAAATCATGCCGCCCAACAACAGCAGCCCGCACCGTTCCTTGTACTGGGCCGGATCGAATACCACGTTGGTGCCAACGTGATTGTCGCCCGTACCCGGATATTGGGCGACGACAGTCACCGCGGACAGCCGGTTGGTGCCCGTGGCCAGATCCAGCGCGTGCAGGCGCTGAAAATAGCTGCCCGAACCGTTCTTGCTCATGGCGACGACAAAGATGGTGCCGTTGGGACCGAGCTGGCGGTCAATGACCGGTGTGGAGGTGATGCCGATCTCGGGAGTCACCTGGTCGCAGCCGCGGTTGTCGGACGTCACTTCGTTGGTGCCGAGCATCGAGACGTGCCAGAACAGATTGGTGCTGTCCGCGTCGTAGGCATAGACGCTGTCGTGTTCCGTGGCAACGAATACGACGTTATGCTCGCCTTTGAGTGGGATGTTAACGCCCGCGGCATAGAGCGGTTGGGCATCGACCAGGCCATCAGCGGGCAGAACCCATAATTTTCCGAAGTGACTCGTGTTGACGCTGGCGGGCGTCAGGATTTGTTCGTTCAAGTTCTGTCCCGTGCGGCCATTATCGTTGTGATAGGTCAGGACGTCGGTGGCTTGGGCCGGGGCGGATGGTGTGACAGCAAAGAGAAGAAGAATCGACGGCACGACAATGCCGCATATTGCCGTCGCCGTGTTCGTGCGCTGCCAGATGGTGGGTTTTCCCATCGACAGACTGTGGTCCAATTTCGACAGTCGGGTAATTCGGTGTTTTACCCATACTGAATCCAAACTGACCCACTACCCTTTTTTCTGGCGCGGTAAACCGTATCCTGAGAATACGCGAAGACGCGTTTAACTCGTCGCTCCGGAAGGTGTTCGATTTGTCCGCTGCCCGTCTTACGGCAGCACGTGTCCCGCAATGCTGCATTGGGGGTGTTCGCCGACGGCGTTGATGGTGTAAGTGCCGCCAGCCGGACAATGCGGGATTTGGAAGAGGTACGGTTTGAGGTCGTCCCAGGTGGGAACGTCGGTGGGTTGTTTGCCCTTTTCCAGGGCCCATTGTTGTTTGGCCGCGTCAATCTGGCGGAGATTGTTGATGCAGGCATTGCGCTGCGAGACTTCCCGGGCCTTTATGAAATTGGGAATGGCAATCGCGGAAAGCACGCCGGCCATGGCCACGCCGGGCAGAAGCACGGCGTTCGCGTAGCTCTGGCTGCTGTTGCCGATGGTCAGGCAGCCTTCCGGCGTGTTGATGCCGACGGAGTAGGCAAAGGCGGGCCGGTTGCGGAAAAGGGATTGCAGCCACTGCGCCATCCGCGGGTCGGACTTGGTATTGGCGGCCATGGCCTGTTGCTGCACCTTCATCAACGTCTCCGTGAAGCGCCGGCTCATGTAACAAAACTGGTTGCCCTGGTCGGGCAGGCCCTGCGCGAGCTGTTTGAATTCGTCGGTGGCTTTGAGGCCGGGGAGTTGACCGCTTTTCACGGCGAGGGCGTCGTCAATCAGCGTGTCGCTCGTGGCGATGAACAGGTAACCGCCGCTGCTGGCGGCGCTGGGCCGGAGTTCGCCGATGAACGGCAGGGGCACGGGCATCGTCCGCAGCTTGAGGCCGGGCTTGTCCACGCTGATGATCTGCGGGTTGGCTTTCAACGCGGTGTCGATGCGATTGAACAGGGTGTCGTCATTGACCTTCACGGCGAGCAACAGGCCCGGCGCGGGAATCTCCACCGCGCCGCCGTGAAGCGGCACGGGAATGTTGTTGGACGGGTCGAGCGTGAGGACCAGGCCGAATTCGCCGCCGAGCGAGTTGAGGAAGGTGTCCCATTTGATCTGGGTTCTTTGCTCAAATTGGGCGGGGAGTTTGTCCAGCCATTGCTGCGCCTGCGGCAGGTTGGCCTGGGCGGCCTCTTTTTGCGCAACGGTCCAGAGCACCGGCAGGTCCATGTCCGAGAAAACGGCCAGCGCGGTGTCGGCAGGCAGGAGGTCAAGGCCGGTGAGCGGATGCGGTTCCTTGCCGGCGAGTTGCCACAGAAAGCCGGCATCTTTTCCGGGATAATGATGCAACAACGCCTTGTTGCGGAACACGCCCTTCTCGATTTCCACCGAACTCAAGCCCACGCCGCTGACGTCTTCAATGCCGCTGTCCTTGATCAGGGTGGCGGCAATATCGAACGCCTTGTTGACGTTGGTGGTGTCCTCCGGTTTAAGGTTGGGCATGGCGACAAACGTCTGACGCAAGGCGCTGACCCTGGTGGAAAGTCCGTCCAGCCATTGCGCCGTGCCGAGATACAGGTAGAAATTCCCGCCCGGATCGAGTTGCGACGTGACTTCGGTGAAGCTGGTTTTTTCCACCGAGACCACGGCGGTCGCGCCGGGTGTGCCGCCGGGGTTTTGTTCAGCGCCCGGCGCGGGTTTTTTGCTGCAGCCATAAATGAGGGTGACCAGGAAGCCGGCCAGCAGCAGCGCGGGCACGCAAAGAAATAGGCGGTTTTTTTTCATGATGAAAAGCGGGTTGCCATCGGGTGGAATTTTCCTTGCCCAGCCAAACAGGTTCCCGGAAAAGGTAAAGCAGAAAAAATGTCGGAACGGCGGGGTTGCATGAGACGGACTGAAGCGGGGATCCGGGTAAGACCCTTGCGCCGCGGTGTCAGCAAGAGATGAAAGCCCGCTGGGGCGCATCCGGGTTGGTTGCGGGGTTAAATGCGTTGTCCCAGAATCCCAACGGGATTCCGTCTCAAAGCCCAGGGTTGCGAGGAACGAGCCACCCTGGGTCATCGTCCCCAACCATTCCCAACCGCAACGCGGTTGCGGCCATTTCGTGCCCGCGGGCCGGCCACCTCGGTCACAACGCCGTTGGCGTTGGTTCCATTTCCGGACGTGGACCCAAGGTAGCCCCGAAAAATCGGGACAACCTTGGGCTGAAGGGCACAATCCCTTTGGGATTGAACCGCCAGACCACGGCTCAACACCGAGATGCGCCCCGTCCGCGGGACAAAGAATAAATTCCTTTGAAATCCGCGGCTTTCCTGGCAAGAATCCGTATTCACTTTGCTGGGAGAGACGGCGTGCTGCCGTCCCTGGATTTTTGGGTCGGCGCCACGCCAACCCGCCCAACGAATCAAATGGTTCTGCTGGAAGGAAAATTCAAAATGAAAGAATGCATGTCAATCCACCGGACCGGCTGGAGAATCGTCTTTCTCACCGGGATGCTGCTGGCCCTGATGCGGGGCGTTCCATTCACCGCCGCTGCGGCGGATGCCCAAACGGCGGCGGACACCAACAGTTATCGGAACTTCGATGTCGCGATTTTCGTTGAGTTGGCGGACATGCGCCACATGGCCGCCGATCCTCAGTGGATGGAGGAGAGCTGGAACCTGATCAGTCATGACCTGAAGGTGGACAAGGTGTGGCTGGAAACCTACCGGGACGGCCAGCTAACCACGGAAGCCGACGTGCGGAAGGTCAAGGCGTTTTTCGACCGCAAAGGCATCAAGACGTCCGGTGGCCTGATGTGCACCAGTCCGGGCCGGCCCGGCGACCGCCTGACCGGCTTCGACTACGCGGATCCGGCCGATCGCGAGCGGTTCCGCCAGGTGGTGGCCTACACCGCCAGCCTGTTTGACGAAATCATCTTCGACGATCTGTTTATTTTCAATTCCCGGTCCGAATTCGACCAACAGGCCAAAGGTGATCTGAGCTGGACCGATTATCGCCTGAAAGTCATGAAGCAAGTCGGCGAGGACCTCGTCGTCAAAAACGCCAAAAGCGTTAATCCGAAGGTCAATCTCATCATCAAGCCGCCGAACTGGTACGACCAATATCAATTCTCCGGCTACAACCTGGAGGCGCAGTCCAAGGCATTCGACATGATCTATTGCGGCACGGAAACGCGGGACCCGGACAACACCGCCATGCACCTCCAGCAGTATCAGAGCTACGACATCGTGCGGTATTACGAGCACACCAAGCCGGGCCACTTTGGCGGCGGCTGGGTGGACCCCGGCGCGCGCCAGACCCTGAACCGCTACACCGAACAGCTTGAGGACACCCTGTTTGCCAAGCCCAGGGAGATCACCCTCTGGAGTTACGGCAACGCACTGGAGACGTTGCGGGCGGCGGATGGGACCACCAACCTCACGAGCATCCTGTATGCGGACGCGGGCGACACCTTCGCGAAACTGGACGCGTTCCTGGGCAAACTCGGCCAGCCTTATGGCGTCGCGGCTTACAAACCCTTTGCGTCGTCGGGCGAGATGTACCTGCACAATTACGTGGGGATGATCGGCGTGCCCATGGATTTGTATCCGTATTTCCCCGAGGACCGCGGGACCGTTTTCCTCACGGAATCCGCCAAGTTCGACCCGGACATCGTCGGCAAAATTTGGAAACACCTGAACGCGGACAAGACGGTCGTCATCACCTCCGGCCTTTTGAAGGCGCTGCAGGGGAAGGGCATTGAAAAGATCATGGAAGTGGAGGATACGGGCCGGAAGGCGCTCGTGAGCCAGTTCACGTTCCGGCGGGTCATGGACGAGGAACCCGCGAACGTGTATTCCTCGGACAGCGGGATTCTGATTCCGGAACTGGCCTACGGCCTGGTGGATTCGGAGGAAATCATCCAGGGCCTTTACAAGGAAACCAGCCGCTATCCGTTGCTGTTGCAGGTGCGGGGCCTGTCCAAGGGCAAATTCTTCATCCTGACCATCCCGGAGAATTTCGACGACCTGTATCATCTGCCGCCGGAGGTTCTGTCGCAAATCCGCCGGGACCTGATGGCCGACATCCCGGTGTATCTGGACAGCCCGGCCAAAATCTGCCTGTTCACCTATGACAACAACACCTTCATCGCCAAGTCTTATCAACCCTTCCCGGTGCGATACAACATCGTCGTCAAAAAAGCCGGTGCCAGACTTTTCGATCTCCAGTCCGGCCGCGAGTTGCACGGCTACGTGAACGGTGAGACGACGGTCTTTGAAGTGTTGCAAGCACCGCGTACGTACAACGTGTACCGGTTCGAGTAGGCGGCATTTCAACGCCGGGCCGCCAGATTGCTGGGTGTCGCTCACGCGGGCGCGCCCGCCCTTTGGCTTCGGTTTCCCGGTTAAATCAAAAATCTCTTTGAAATCCGCCGCTTTCTTGGCCAGAATCCGCGTTCGCTTTGCTGGGAGGGACGGCGTGCCGCCGTCCGCGAAAATTTGGGTCGGCGACCCGCCGATCCGCCCAAAGATTTTAACATGAAACGCACGCATCATTGCAATGAACTGCGCCCGGCGCACATCGGGCAGGTGGTCACCCTGGCCGGCTGGGTCCATTCCCGCCGCGATCTCGGCGGCCTGATTTTTATTGATGTCCGCGACCGCGAAGGCCGCACGCAAACCGTCTTCGACCCGTCCGATTTGCCCAAGGAACTGTTCGATCGCGCCGCCGCCTTGCGCAGCGAATGCGTCATCCGCGCGACCGGCAAGGTCCGCCAGCGGCCGGAAGGCACGAACAATCCCAAGATTCCCACCGGCGAAATCGAGGTGATGGTAACGGAACTCGAAGTGCTCAACGTGGCGGATGTTCTGCCGTTTCCGGTGGATGACCCCGAAGTGGCGGGCAAGGTGAACGAGGAATTGCGCCTGAAATATCGCTACCTGGATTTGCGCCGGCCGGAGATGGCGCGGAACCTTCGCCTGCGCAGCAAGGTCGCCATCGCCACGCGCCAATACATGGATGAGCAGGGCTTTCTTGAAATCGAAACGCCCACGCTGTTCAAGTCCACGCCCGAAGGCGCGCGCGAATTTCTCGTGCCGAGCCGCGTGAATCCGGGAGAATTTTACGCGCTGCCGCAATCGCCGCAGCAGTTCAAACAGATTTTGATGGTCGGCGGCGTGGAAAAATATTTCCAGCTCGCCCGCTGTTATCGCGACGAGGATTTGCGCGCCGACCGCCAGCCGGAGTTCACGCAGGTGGACATCGAAATGTCGTTCATCGAACGCGACGACATTTACGCATTGATCGAAGGTTTGTTGAAGCGCGTCTGGAAAACCGCGCTGAACCTTGAGGTGCCGACGCCGTTCAAACGGATTTCGTTTGAGGAAGCGCTGAATCGCTGGGGCATTGACAAGCCGGACACCCGGTTCGGGATGGAACTGGTGGATTTTACCGAGGAATTCCGCGCCAGCAAATTCAAGGTGTTCAGCGGAAGCATCGCTGCCGGTGGCGTGGTGAAGGCGCTCAATGCCAAAGGCCTGGCCGGCGCCACGCAGGGCCAGATTGAAACCATGACCGAGTACGCCAAAAGCTTCGGAGCGAAGGGCCTGGCGTTCATCAAGGTCGAACGTGGCGGCAGCGCCTCGTCGCCGCAAACAGCCGGGGCGACGGGGGCGTCGCTGCCACCCGTCGAATGGAAATCGCCGATCGTGAAATTCTTCAGCGACGCGGAAAAGGCCGCGCTCGCGTCAAAATTGAAAATCGAGGAGGGCGATTTGATTTTGTTCGCCGCCGACCAATGGCTGAGCGCGTGTGAAATCCTCGGCAAGATAAGGTTGTATTGCGCCGACGTTTTAAAAGGGCAGGGGAAGCTGACGATTCCGGCCGACCGGTTTGATTTTCTCTGGGTGGTGGATTTTCCGCTGCTCAGCTTCGACAAGGAACAGAACCGCTGGTATTCGAGTCATCATCCGTTCACCGCGCCAGTGGCGGAGGATGTTCCGTTGCTCAAGACCGACCCCAAAAAAGTTCGCGGCCAACATTACGACGTGGTGGTGAACGGCGTGGAACTTGGCGGCGGCTCGATTCGTATTCACCAGCCGGACGTGCAGAAAACGGTGTTCGAGGACGTGCTGCAGATTCCGCCGGAAGAAACCCAGCTGCGGTTTGGTTACCTGCTCGAAGCGTTCCGTTACGGCGCGCCGCCGCACGGCGGTATTGCGCTTGGCTTCGATCGCCTTTGCGCGATTCTTTGCGGCACCCCAAGCATCCGCGATGTGATTGCCTTTCCCAAGACGGCCAAGGGCACGGATTTGATGACCGATTCGCCCGCCGCCGTTTCACCCCGCCAACTGCGCGACCTGCACATTGAAGTGAAGGCGGCAAAGAAGGAATAGTGGCACAGGCCTCTAGCCTGTGTTGGTGGAAAATGAAGAGTCGCGCGAAGAACGCGAAGACGTCTAAGCAGGATTGGCAGCTGTTACCGTTTTGGGCGGCGGAGGGCTGCGCCAGACTGCGATTGGGCTTCCAGACTCCGAACGAGGCTCGCTACTGACTCATTTGTCGCACTTCAATTGTGAAACTAAACGGCGTCATCGTATTAAGACTGAAATCATAACGAGTCCCATCGGGACCAGGACGCCAGCGGCGAGGCAATAAAAAGCGGCTCGCTTGCTCCCACCATATTTCAACGCCATCACCACTCCAAGAATGACGGACACAACCAAGCTAACCGCCATGAGTAAAACAAAGATCATCGTGAAAACGCTGGAAAATCCATCGTTGGTCTTCAACCCGTGTGACGTGTGAATCGTGCTCAATCGAGCCAAAAGATGCGAATGGAAATGTAGACCAAATGTCTGCCAAACGCCGGAAACGGCGAAAAACAACAACATAGGCGCGAAAAAGCAGCCGAGATACAAATGAATTGAACGTAGCCTTTTCATAAAGCTCAATGCCGCCTAACGTAGAAATCTGAGCCACCGCCGACTCGCGACGTGAACCGCGACAGCAGAACGGCCGGCGTCGACCGGCTTTTTCAACTGACGAATGCACTTCGCGCCCTTCATAATTGGTTCTGTGGACTCGGACGGCTCCTGCCGTCCACGGCCTTTGGCCTTCGACCGCACCCCACGCGGTCAAATTCGTTTCGTCCCGCCCTGCGAGACTCAAATGCCTGCAGGAATTTGTCAGGCATTTCGTGCTGCATGATTCCGCCGCTTTTTGTCGATAACTCGTGTCAGGCGTCCTCTCACCCAGCGCAGATGGAATATCGGATACACATTCCCGACGATCTGAACAACCATAAACCAGAATACGACGCCCCACCTATTCTGAACGCACGCAAACACCATGTAAGGGATAACCAATGCTGCGGCCCAAAAATGAGCTGCTTCAGCCCCTTCAATTTGGATTTGCACCCTGGCAGGATCACCGGGGTAACGCTTTAAATATACCAACGGCTGCAAATAGCGGAGCGGAGTCCGTCGGAGCAGCTCACCAAAGGCTGAAACCCCCAACACCCGGTAAAGCCTGCCCCGCATTTCCCACGCGCGCACCGTCCGCAACCAACGTGGTAATCTTAAAAGGAAGAGGGGACGCGCAAAAGCAACCCATCCAAGAAAACAAAACATCGTGGTCAAGGCAAACCATGGTGAGGTGAAGCCAACAGCGCGCCGGAGCAAAAAGAGCGGGAAAGCGAATGCAATGGTGACCGCGAAAAGGATTAATATGTCGGGTAACCTTTTCATTCGGAATAGCACTTGATGCCTGACGTTCCACCGCCACCGCCGCCGGCGACAAGCCCAGCAGCACGGCTATGACAAACCAATCTCATATCGCACGGAGATGGCGAAGCCATAGACCCGAGTCGGCACGCGATTCGACGGGGCGGCGGTGGGAAGGTTGGCCTCAAGCCGGAGTGGCAACGGGCTAACCTTCACTTCCCGAGTGTGGACGAGGCGGCGATAAACTTGCACCGCCCGTATGCCAAAACCAACGCCGCGAACGAGACAAATAAAAGACCGACTGATGGCTCCGGCACGACTGTTTCCACCCATACACCTGGATTGGCTGACACTGACCCCTCCCCTACGATCCCCGACGCCTGATCGAGGTTGCCCGAATCGACAACATTGCCGGAGTCATTTTCAGTCTGGATTCCCTTGGTTTCTGCTGAGAAGGGAGGTAGGAAATCCAAAACCTGGAAGTTCCAAGAGACGATGACTCCCGACGAATCGGTGGCGAAGGTGCTATCCATCACCAACGACCGCGGGCCCCCCACGACGTTCTGCGGGCCAACTCCATCAGAAAAAACAAACTCCAGCATGGTAGCCGAGGGGTTGCCCTCATAGTTATCTCCCAACGGCGCGGAAAAAGCTATGAATCCGGTAACCTTGTCTGAGGTTGTGTAAGGCCCGCTGGCAGACGTGAAGTCATTGCCTGTGTAGGTATAAACGTAGGTCTGAGCAAGCGCGGAGGTGGAAACCAGAGCGATAAAGCCAAGAGCCAGCCGGACAAGGAGATTGACTGTGTGCATATTACTTTTGAATGACGTTTGGTTGTTCCTCTTCTGGCGTCCCGCGCCGCATGGGCATGCTAGCATGAAAACTCATGTAGTCAATAAGAATAAGAATCTGGGAAAAAATGAATTCAGATTGCACAGATCCCGCAATGCGGGACAGATTCCAAACCGCGAAAAACGCGAAATACACGAATCGGATTTCAGGATTTATTTCAGCCTTCTTTACAGGGACAGCCGCCAAGAGGCGCAAAAGGCGCAAAATCAATTGCTGGAAAACTGTCCGGCAGTGCCAACCTGTTTCTGTGCCTTCTGCGCATTTTTGTGGCAATTTAGTGCTGGCGCCGACTTTAGCCTTTCTTGCCGCGCCGTATCCCGCGGTGCGGGAGAAGGCGGGAGAATTTAGCCTTCAGACATGCCTGAGACGAGCTTTTAACCACGGATTACGCGGATGGCAACTATGCACAGATGCTGTTCGCAACCGGTCGTGAAATTGAGGCGCGTGAGCTTTTAGGGAGAATTGAATCTCTCAAGCCTCAAAATGGCGATCTACGTCTTGAATTAAGCTTTTATCGCCTTGCCCATCTGGCTGAAGTTTGGCCGGCTGAATTGGGGGTTCTAAAGTCTCTGTTGATAAATGGTGTGCGTTCACGTGGTTGGAATTTTTCAGAAAATATCAATCGGGTAAGACAGACAGGGCAACCAAACGTGGAACTTCTTCAAGCTATCGCAGATGTAATAGCCGATAAGAGTTCTATTGAAACACTCGACAGGTTTCCTGAATGGATTCACGCAGAGCCCTCTTAACGCCTCGCTTGGGCCAATGACGACGGAACGAAATGAAGGCCAATCGTTCGCAGCAACAAGCGAACAGATGTTTTGATTTGTGCATCGCTTGCGACTGTTGCAGTGCTTGGGCGGGTGATGGGTGACGGGTGGCAGGAGGAGATAGCGGATAGCAGATGACAGATGGGGCGGACGCGCCCTACCTAAAGTCAGAGCCCCGTTACCTCTGCTGCTACGATTTGCAAAGCTTGACATCCGTGGGCATTCTTTGCAGTTTGTCCAAAGATGTCCAAAGTGCGTTTTGCAGGTTGGACATTGCGAACAGATGCAACTGACTGTCAAAGACGTCGCCGGGTTGCTGAACATCTCGGAAAAGACGGTTTATCGCTGGATTGATGAGCGAAAACTGCCCGGTTACCGCCTCAGTGGACAATACCGGTTTAATCGCGCTGAACTGCTGGAATGGGCCACGGCCAATCGCATCAACGTTTCGCCACGGATTTTTGAGGAACCGGAAAACGGCTCCGCGCCGCTTCCGGAATTGTCCGACGCCTTGGAGGTGGGGGGAATTTTCTATCGGCTGGCCGGCAAGGACAAGCCGGCCGTGCTGCGCAGTGTCGTCGAGATATTGCGGTTGCCAGACAAGGTGGACCGCGAGTTTCTGCTGCAAGTGTTGCTGGCGCGTGAGGCGTTGGAATCCACAGCCATCGGCGACGGCATCGCCATTCCGCATGTCCGGAACCCGATTGTGCTGCACGTGCCGCAGCCGGTCGTGACATTGTGTTTTTTGGAGGCGCCGGTGGCTTTCGGGGCATTGGACAATCAGCCGGTACATACGCTTTTCACGCTTATCAGTCCCACGGTCAAGGCGCATTTACACCTGCTTTCCCGGCTGGCATTCGCCCTGCGCAAACCCGATTTCAAGGCGCTCATCGTCCGGCAGGCCAGCCGTGACGAAATTACGGCCGCCGTTAAAAAAATGAGCGACAGCCTGCGGGTTTCAAAAGCGACTCCCGAGAAGGAGGCGCCCCGGTGACGCTTTTGCTGTCAGCGATGGCCATCCTGCTGCTGGGCGCGATGGCGGTGTTGCTGCTGAGCCGGGTTGATCCGCCTTCGCCAGGAAGCTACAGCGCGACAGGTCGAAATCTTTCGTGGTTGGGCGCGGGGACAGTGGTCGTCGCGGCAGGGTTGGGTTGTGTTCCGGTGATTCAAGTCTTGCTGGGCGGTTCGGTTCTGCAATTTCGATTTCCCTGGCCGGTGCCGTACGGCGAATTTTTCATTGAACTGGATCCGCTTTCGGCGTGGTTCCTGTTGCCAACGTTTTTGCTCTCGGCGCTCTCGGCGATTTACGGCGTCGGTTATCTGCGGCCATGGCTGGGCCGCCGGTCGCTGGGTCCGGTCTGGTTTTTCTACTGTCTGCTGGTGCTCGGCATGATGCTGGTTCTGCTGGCGCGCAATGCGGTGCTGTTCCTGTTTGCGTGGGAACTGATGGCGGTGGCGTCGTTTTTCCTCGTGACGTTCGAGCATGAACGACCCTCCGTGCGCGAGGCGGGCTGGATTTATCTGGTCGCCACGCATCTGGGCACGGCGTTTCTGCTCGCGTTTTTCCTGTTGCTGGGGCGTGAAACCGGTTCGATGGATTTCGATGTCTGGGCAGCACAGGGGATTCACACGCAAGGATTGGCCAGCGTGCTGTTTCTGCTGGCGGTCGTCGGGTTTGGCACCAAGGCCGGATTCATGCCGTTGCACGTGTGGCTGCCGGAGGCGCATCCGGCCGCGCCCAGCCATGTGTCGGCGTTGATGTCCGGCGTGATGATCAAGACGGGTATTTATGGATTGCTGCGCGCGTTCACGTTTCTGGGAACGCCGCCGTTGTGGTGGGGGTGGCTGCTGATTGCGATTGGACTGACTTCGGGTGTGCTGGGGATGCTGTTCGCGCTGGCCCAGCACGATTTGAAACGGATGCTGGCGTATTCCAGCGTCGAAAACATCGGCATCATTGCGTTGGGCCTGGGCGTTGGTTTGCTGGGTATGAGCACGGCGTCACCGCTCTTGATGGTGCTGGGTTTTGGTGGCGCGCTGCTGCATGTCCTTAACCATGCCCTGTTCAAGGGGTTGCTCTTCCTCGGTGCGGGCGCGGTGGTGCAGCGCACCGGAACACACGAAATGGATCAGCTGGGCGGACTGCTGAAACGGATGCCGTGGACCGCCGCGGCTTTTCTGGTGGGCGCGGTCGCCATTTCCGGGTTGCCGCCATTGAACGGGTTCGCGGGCGAGTTCCTGATTTTTTTCGGCGCGTTCAAGGGCGGCATGTCAACCGGGGGAGAAATCGCCGTGCCATTGCTGGTGTTGATTGCGGCGCTGGCGCTCATTGGCGGGCTGGCGGTGGCAGGTTTCACCCGGGCATTCGGCATTGTTTTTCTCGGCCAACCGCGCAGCGAACACGTCGCGCGCGCACACGAAGTGGACCAGACCATGCGGTGGCCCATGCTGGTCCTGGCGGCCGGGTGCGTGCTGGTGGGATTGCTGGCGCCGGTCGTGGCCGGATGTTTGCAGGCGGTTTTGCGGACCGTGACGGCGCAGTCACCGGACGTGGTCGCGGAAAATCTCGGCGCGGTCATCAGTCCGCTGATGTTTGTGGTGATTGGGGCCGTTGCTTTTCTGACGCTGATGTTCATGCTGATTATTTTGCGTGGCGGTCTGCTGGCCGGCCGCCGCGTGGAAGCCGGCCCGACGTGGGGCTGCGGGTATGCGCAGCCGTCGGCGCGGATCCAATACACCGCCTCATCTTTTGCCCAGCCGGTGACGGAATTGTTCCGCAGGCTGCTCGGCACGAAGAAACGGCTTTCGGAGCCGCGCGGACTTTTCCCGGCGGAAGCGGCGTTAAAAACCGAGACGCCCGACCTTTCGCATGAAGAAATGTTCCAGCCGATGTTCGAGCGCGCCAACGAATGGTTGTCGCGGCTGCGCTGGCTGCAACACGGCAACGTCCAGCTTTATGTCCTGTACATTGCCGTGACCTTGATGGTGTTGCTGGTCTGGAAATTTCGCTGACCATGAGCACGAAGACTAAAAGTCAGGAGCATTTACCATGGATAAACACCGATGGACACGGATTTTTTGGTAGGGCGGGCAGTCCTCTGCCCGCCGGACGACCGGTTGCCAATGACGGCGCGCACGGAGTGACGCGCCCTACCTCGCGAACGGCAGTTTTGCATTTCACCCGTGTGCATTCGTGTGCATCCGTGGTTCAATTTGGTATTTCAAAATGAGCGCTTTTTCTTTTCTCCCGCTGCTGCTGGCGCTCGTATTGTCGCCGTTGTTGCCGGGCATCATCAACCGCACCAAGGCGTTCTTTGCCGGCCGGCGCGGGCCGCCGCTGCTGCAAACCTATTTCGATTTGTGGAAGTTGCTCCAAAAAGGCGCGGTTTACAGCCGGACGACATCGTGGCTGTTTCGCGCCGGGCCGCTGGTGGGACTGGCGGCGGTCCTGGTGGCGGCGATGCTGATGCCCCTGGGGAATTTTCCGGCGCTCATCGCGTTTCCCGCGGATTTTCTGCTGTTTGCCGGCCTGCTGGGAGTGGTGCGGTTCTTTACCGTGGCCGCGGCGCTCGACACCGGTTCGAGTTTCGAAGGCATGGGCGCCAGCCGGGAGGTGTTTTTTTCCGCCCTGACCGAACCGGCCCTGCTCGTGGCGCTGGCCACGCTGGCGCGACAGTTCGACAGTCTTTCGCTTTCAACGATGTTGGGCCCGGCCACCGCGGTTCATTGGCTTCATTTTGGGCCGGGGCTGGCGCTGGTGGTCATCGCGCTGATGATTGTGTTGCTGGCGGAGAACGCGCGGATTCCGGTGGACGACCCGAACACCCACCTCGAATTGACGATGATTCATGAAGTGATGGTGCTGGACCATGGCGGGCCGGACTTCGCGTTCATCCTTTATGGCGCAGTGCTCAAGCTGTGGTTGTTCGCGGCGTTGATTGTGGGGATGGTGCTGCCGGCCACCGGCAACCCGTGGCTGAACCTGCTGTTCGCCGTGGGGGGGATGCTGGTCGTGGCCGTGACGGTTGGCGTGATTGAATCGGTAATGGCGCGGTTGCGTCTGCTGATTGTGCCGCAACTGCTGGTGGGCGCCGGGGCGCTGGCGGCGGTGGCGTTTCTCCTGGGACTGCCCTGAAGCTTATGTTCATCACCAATCTCATCCTCGTCATCGTCGTGCTGACCAATTTGAAGCTGCTGGGTTCCAGCCGGCTCGGCGCTTCGATCCGCGTCGTGGCGGCGCAGGGCATGGTGCTCGGGTTGCTGCCGATTCTGGCGCATTGGAATGAGTTGTCCCTGCATTTTGCGCTGTTGGCGGTCGGAACCATTGTCATCAAAGGCATTGTGTTTCCCTGGTTTCTTTTCCGGGCGATCCGCGAAGCGGAAATCGGACGCGAAATCGAGCCGTATGTCGGTTATGCGACATCGCTGGTGATGGGGGCGGTGGCTTTGGGTGTGTCGGTTTGGGTATGCACCCGTCTGCCAATGCCCCAGGATATCGCCTCGCCGTGGCTGGCGCCGGTTTCGTTTTTTTCATGCTTCGCCGGATTGTTTCTGATTGTCAGCCGCAAGCGGGCGGTGAGTCAGGTGCTGGGTTTTCTCGTCCTGGAGAATGGAATTTACACGTTCGGGGTGGGGGTGGCGGCCCGGACGCCATTCCTGGTGGAAGTGGGCGTGCTGCTGGACGTGTTTGTGGCGGTGTTTGTGATGGGCATCACCATTTTCCACATCAATCGCGAGTTCGATCATATCAATACCGCCCGGTTGAGCACGTTGAAGGATTGATATGATTCTCGCCCTGGTCATTCTTCCGTTGCTGGCCGGTCTGGCGGCGTTCGTTTTGCCGAGTCCGGCCATCCGCCGCGGCTTGCTGCTCGGGACGGCGCTGGGGCAGGCGGTGCTGACCGCCATCTGCTGGGAATGGACGCCGGGCCCGGCGTTGGGCGGCTGGCTGGCACTGGATGCGGCGGGGTTGTTATTTTTGAGCATCACCAGCGGATTGTTTTTGATGGTGTCGTTCTATGTTGTGGGTTACCTCGGCCAGGAAGCGAACCGGCAGGCCACCGACGCGGAGGAGGGGTTTCTGTTCGACAACGCGCCGGAAGCGGTCTTCATCGGCTGCCTTCTGTTGTTCCTGTCGGCCATGACGCTGGTGACGGTGAGCCAGCATTTCGGGTTGCTCTGGGTCGGCATTGAAGCGACCACGCTGGCCAGCGCGCCGCTCATTTATTTTCACCGGCACCATCGCTCGCTGGAAGCGACCTGGAAATATCTGCTCATCTGCTCGGTCGGCATTGCGCTGGCGTTGCTGGCCAATTTCTTTCTGGGCGTGGCGGTGACGCAATCGACCGGTGGCGGATTCCCGATGGTGTTGTCGGAGCTCGTCACGCACGCGCGCGGGTTGCAAACGCCGTGGTTGAAGGCCGCCGGCCTGCTGTTCTTCGTCGGTTACGGAACCAAAATGGGTCTGGCCCCGTTGCACACTTGGCTGCCGGACGCGCACAGCGAGGCGCCTTCGGCCGTGTCGGCGCTGCTCTCGGGCGCGGTATTGAACTGCGCGTTGCTGGGGCTCATTCGCGTGCAGCAGGTCTGCGTGGCGGCCGGCCTGGGGGATTTTGGCCGGGACGTGTGGCTGGCGTTGGGGCTGATTTCGCTGGTGGTGAGCGCGGTATTTATTCTGGGCCAGACGGATTACAAACGGCTGCTGGCGTATTCGAGCGTTGAGAACATGGGCATCATTGCGGTGGGCGTCGGCCTCGGCGGCGCGGGCGCGTTCGGCGCGATGTTGCACGCGGTGAATCATTCGCTGGCGAAGGCCATGCTGTTTCTGCTTTCGGGAAACATCCTGACCCGGTACCAAAGCAAAAGCATTGCGCGGGTGCGCGGATTGTTGCTGGCCGCGCCGGTCACCGGACTGCTCTGGATGGCGGGCTTTCTGGCCCTCACCGGCATGCCGCCGTTCGGATTGTTTCTGAGCAAGTTCACCATCTTGAAAGCCGCGTTCGACGGCGGCCGGTCATGGGTTGCGATCGGGCTGCTCGGTCTCCTCGCGATCATTTTCATCGGCATGACAACCGCGTTTCTCGCCATGGCGCAGGGCGAGCCGGAAAAAACCATAAGCCGCCGTGAGGACCGCTGGTGGCAGATCGCGCCGCCGGCGGTGCTGGGCTGCCTGGTGTTGTGCCTCGGTCTGACGGTGCCGGGCCGGCTCATGACCGTGTTACATCAAGTCGCGGCAACCCTGGGAGGCACCCGATGAATTCCAGCCCGGTCAATGTCCTCCGCAATGGCGACACCGTGGCGCTGGCGGAAATATCCCGGCCCGGACTCGATGATTTTCGCGAGCTGATCCTGCAGGCTTGCGAGAACGGCGGACGCATCGCGGCGTTGTTCGGCCAACCCGCCGGCCCGGACACCGTTCGTTTGATGGCCGTGCTGGCGAATGACGCGGAAGGCCAATTGACGTTGTGTTCGACCGAGGTGGGCGACCATTATCCCGCGTTGACACCCGCCTGCGCCCAGGCGCACCGGTTCGAACGCGAAATCGCCGAGCAATGGGGCGTTCGTCCGGAAGGCCATCCGTGGTTGAAACCGCTCCGTTTTCATCGTTCCTATCGCGCCGGACACGACGCCTGGAAACGTTCCGGGGAAATTCCCATTCAACCCGGGGTCACGGATTTCTTCAAGATGACCGGGGGCGAGGTGCACGAAGTCGCGGTGGGCCCCGTTCACGCCGGCATCATTGAGCCGGGACATTTTCGTTTTCAATGTCACGGCGAAAAAGTTTATCACCTGGAAATTTCACTCGGCTACCAGCATCGCGGCGTCGAACGCGCGCTTGTGGGCGGACCGAACCAGCGAACGATTCCCTACCTGGAAACCCTGGCCGGCGACACGACCATCGGCCACACGCTGGCGCATTGCGAGGCGGTCGAGGCACTGGCCGGCTGCCGCGTGCCGGCCCGGGCGCAGGCATTGCGCGCCGTTGCCCTGGAACTCGAACGGCTGGCCAACCACACCGGCGACCTCGGGGCGCTGGCCGGTGATGTCGGCTATCTGCCCACCGCCAGTTTTTGCGGGCGCATCCGCGGCGATTTTCTGAATTTGACAGCGTTGATTTGCGGCAGCCGTTTCGGCCGCGGCCTGGTGCGGCCCGGCGGCGTCCGGTTCGACCTGGACGAAGCCCGGCGAACGCAATTGGTGGAGGGTCTGGAACGGGTGCGCCGGGACGTGACCAGCGCGGTGAATCTGCTTTGGGACGCGCCGTCGGTCCGCGCCCGATTCGAAAACGCGGGCCCGTTGTCGCGCGAAACCGCCCTGGAACTGGGTCTGGTCGGGGTGGCGGCACGCGCCAGCGGCATCGAGCGCGACGTGCGGGCGCAGTTTCCCTCGGGCATTTACCGGTTCGCCCAGATTCCGGTGTCATCGTATCACACCGGCAATGTCTTTGCGCGGGCTTACGTGCGGTGGATGGAAATGCAGCGGTCGCTGGCGTTCATCTTGGATCAACTCAAGACGTTGCCGGACGGGGCGGTGCACCGGGAAGCCGGCCCGTTGGGGGCGAATCGCGCCGTGGTGTCGCTGGTCGAAGGCTGGCGCGGTGAGATCTGCCACGTGGCCTTGACCGATGCGGCGGGAAAATTCGCGGCTTACAAGGTGGTGGACCCGTCATTCCACAACTGGTCGGGCCTGGCCATGGCGTTGCGCGGCCAGCAGATTTCCGATTTCCCGCTTTGCAACAAAAGTTTCAACCTGTCGTATTGTGGACACGATTTGTGAGATGACATCATGCTGAAAGCACTTCTGGCCCGCGCCCGGCAAAAGCACCGCACGATCGGCTATCCCGATCAACCGCCGGTGCTGCCCGACCGGCTGCGTGGGCGGCCGCAGCTGGATGCCGCCAAATGTCCGGACGGCTGCCGCATTTGCGCCGACGTGTGTCCGACCGATGCCATCATCGTGGAGGCAAAGGGGGTGCGGCTGGATCTGGGCCGCTGCCTGTTTTGCCCGGAATGTGAGCGCGCCTGTCCGGAAGGCGCCATTCGTTTTACGCCGGAGCATCGCCTGGCCACCTCAAACCGCGACGCCTTGGTGCTGGGGGAAAAGGAATATCAACTGGCAAAGGCGCTCGACGAAAAATCGCGCAAACTGTTCGGCCGTTCGCTGAAGCTGCGCCAGGTCAGCGCCGGCGGTTGCAACGGTTGCGAAGCCGACGTCAACGTGCTGACGACCGTGGTGTTTGATCTGGGCCGGTTCGGCATTCAATTCGTCGCGTCGCCGCGCCAGGCCGACGGATTGCTCATCACCGGGCCGGTCACGCAAAACATGGAATCGGCGCTGCGCCAGACTTACGAAGCCATGCCGTCGCCGAAGCTGGTGATCGCGGTGGGTGCGTGCGCGATTTCGGGCGGGCCCTATTTCGGCCACGCCGAACAGCGCGAAGGCGCGGGCAGCGTGGTGCCGGTGGATCTTTATATTCCGGGCTGTCCGCCGCATCCCATCACGATTTTGGACGGACTGTTGCGCTGGTTGGGCCGGCTGGATTCGGCTTGCTGAATTTCAGCAATTTTGCGATGATTATAGACGGACGGTTTTATGAATGAATTACTTCAAAATTTGATCAAACTTCAAGCGCTCGATTTTGGCGAAATCAAAGACAAAAACACCGACGCGGCCCGGGCCGGGTTGCGGGCCAAAATTCCCTCACAAATCATTGGCCATTATGACCGGCTGGTCGTGAAGGGTAAAAAGGGCATTACGATGGTTCGTGACCAGGTGTGCACCGGTTGTCATATGCGTCAGCCCATCGGCACGATTATGACCCTGAAGCATGACGAGGACATCCAGTTGTGCGAGAGTTGCGGCCGCTACCTTTATCTGGCGCCCGAGACGGAAGCGGCTCCCGTGGTGGTGCCAACCGCCCCGCCGAAGCCGGTGAAGAAGACCCGCAAGGCAAAGAAGTCTTCGGTGGCAGTTTAAACCGGCACCCGCAGATCTGCGAACCCGGCGCGACCGTCCGTGTTTTGCTATTCCTGAATAAAGTAACTCAGGTTCTCCAGCTCAATGGCCAGGTTGACATTGTTGACCATGACTTCCTCGGGCACGGAGAGGGCAATCGGCGCGAAATTTAAAATGCCGGTGATGCCGGCGCGGATGAGCAAGTTGGCGACTTCCTGGGCGGCGGCGGCGGGCACGGTCAGAATGGACATTTTAATGCCATTCTGAAGGACAAATTCCGCGAGCTTCTGCATGCCTAAAATCGGCTGGCGGATTTTTTTGTCGCGCGGCCGGCGCGGGTCGGCGTCAAAGGCGGCGACAATTTCGAATCCTTCCTTGCCAAAACCCCGATACGAAAGCAGCGCCAGTCCCAGATGGCCGGCGCCGGCCAGGATCACCGGTTGCAGGCGCGAGGTGCCGAGTTCATCGGCGATTTTTTTTGACAGGTCCGCCACGTCATAACCGAGCCCGCGCGTGCCGAAGGTGCCGAAATAGGCGAGGTCCTTGCGCAGTTGCGTGGATTTGACGCCGGCGGCCTTGGCGAGCGCTTCGCTGGAAACCGTGCCGATGCCGTTCTCGCGCAACCGCGCCAAGCAGCGGAGATAAATCGAGAGACGATAGATCGTCTTGCGCGGAATGACTGAACCGGTCTTCTTCAAGGCCGGAGAAATTAAGCAATCGAATGTTTAAGAGCAAGAACGCGAATGTTGCGGAAAAGCCGAAGTTCAAAGCCGCGGGTGGGATAATTTCCCGCTCGCCAAACCCGCTCATTTTACCGATGCTGGTGCTGGATTAAAGCTATGTTCACCGGAACCTACACCGCCATCGTGACGCCGTTCAAAAACGGCCAGCTCGACATACCCGCCCTGGAACGTCTCATCCGACTGCAGATCAAGGCGGGTGTGGACGGTATTGTGCCGGTGGGCACCACCGGTGAATCGCCGACGGTGGATTACGAGGAACATCTCGAAATCATCGCGCTGACGGTGAAATTTGCCGCGGGCAGGGTCAAGGTGCTCGCGGGCACCGGCGGAAATTCGACCAGCGAGGCGGTCTATTTGACGCAGGAAGCCGCGAAAATCGGGGCGGACGGTTCGTTGCAGGTCGCGCCGTATTATAACAAGCCGACGCAGGAGGGGTTGTTCCAGCATTTCCGCGAAATTGCGCGCGCGACCCGGCTGCCCATCGTGCTTTACAGCATTCCTGGACGTTGCGGCGTCGAAATCGGCGTCGAGACCGTCCGATGCCTCGCACGCGAATGCAGGAACATCATCGGCATCAAGGAAGCCGGCGGCAGTGCCGACCGGGTGTCGGCGCTGCGCGCGGCGTTGGGGCCAAAATTTGACATTTTGTCCGGTGACGATTCGCTCACGCTGCCGTTCCTGGCGGTGGGCGCCGACGGCGTCATCAGCGTGGCGTCGAATGTCGTTCCGCGCCAGGTGGTGCAAATGGTGGCGGCATTCCGACGCGGCCAGATCCGAAAGGCCTCGCAGTGGCACGCGAAGCTTTATCCGTTGTTCAAGGATCTGTTCCTCGAGACCAATCCGGTTCCCGTCAAGGCTGCGCTGGTGATGATGGGCCTGATTGCCGAGGAATATCGTTTGCCACTCGTGCCGTTGAGCGCGGCGAACCGCGCGAAATTGCGCGCGACCTTGAAGGCGGGCGGGGTTTTGAAATAAGGGATGAAACGTAAGACGTGAGGCGTGCATCGCCCATCACGTTTTACGCGTCGCATATCACATATTACACATGACCAGAATCATCATTACCGGGGCCAAAGGCCGGATGGGCCAGACGCTGGTTGCCTGCGCGAAAAATTTTCGCGAAGTGCAGATCGGCGCCCAAATTGACATGGGAGACGATCTTCCGGCGGCCGTCGCGCAGGGCGACGTGGTCGTTGATTTCAGTTTGCACACGGCGACGGCAGACATCGCCGGGCTGTGCGCACGGCACAAAAAGGCCATGGTCATCGGCACCACGGGACACACGACGGCCGAGCGGAATGAGGTTTTGAAATATAAAACCAGAATTCCGATGGTATGGACCGCGAATTTTTCGACCGGCGTGAACACGTTGTTCTGGCTGACGCGCAAGGCGGCGGAGATTTTGGGTCCGGAATTCGACCTGGAAATCACCGAAATGCACCATCGCCTGAAAATGGATGCGCCAAGCGGCACGGCCAAAATGCTGGCGCAAATCCTGGCCGAGGTGCGCAAGGAGCGTCTCGACAAGGTGGCGCGGCATGGCCGGTTGGGCATCGGCGAGCGCGCGCCGGGCGAGATTGGCATTCATTCCCTGCGCGGCGGCGACGTGGTGGGCGATCATACGGTGGTTTTTGCCGCCAACGGCGAACGCATCGAACTGACGCACAAGGCCTCCAGCCGGGACACGTTTGCCAACGGCGCGTTGCGCGCGGCCATTTGGGTGGCCAGACAAAAACCCGGCCTTTATGACATGCAGGACGTGCTCGGTTTGAAATAGTTTTTAATTCTTAATTTTGAATTTTGAGTTGGCCGGCCAACCCGCTCCGTGAATTCAAAACTCGCCATCGTAGCCCTCGGTTCCAATCTGGGTGATTCGCGCCGGACCATCCTGGAGGCGATGGCGCGGCTGCAAAACTTTTCCGACCGGCCGATGCTCAAATCTTCGTTGTGGCAAACCTCACCGGTGAATTGCCCACCGGGTTCGCCCCCGTTTGTCAACGCGGTTGCCGGCCTGGCGCTGCGAACCGGCGAAACGCCGGAATCGCTGCTGAAAAAGCTGCGCGAGCTGGAGGCGGAATCTGGCCGCCGGCCGAAAACGGTTCTCAACGAACCGCGTTCGCTGGACCTGGATTTGATCGCGTTCGGTTCGGAAACGCGCGACACGGTGGAGCTTGTTTTGCCGCATCCCCGGGCGCATCAACGGCGGTTTGTGCTTGAGCCGCTGAACGAGATTGCGCCGGATTTGATTTTGCCGGGGCAGGATAAAACCGTTGTGCAGTTGCTCGCGGAGCTTTCCTCCGATGAAGTCCTCGAACGGATTTAAGTCGGTGCCGCCAGCAGCGGTGCGGTTTTTGGTCCATCAACAGGGAAGACTGGAAACCAGGAACCAATTTTTCCTGATTTCAGGTTTTCCTGGTTAAATCCAAATTACGTTTTCCCGAAAATCCGCTGGTATTCGAGCCCGACGTAACGGTCGGTCATGCCGGCGAGATAATCGCACACAGCGCGATGCAGCCCGGTTTTGGATGCGCGCCGGCGTGCGCCACTCCCGATTTCCTTCGGGTGCGCCAGGTAATAATTGAAGAGTTGTTCGAGCATTCTGAGCGCGCGCTGGTTGGGTTCGAACACAACCCGGTTGAAATATAAATTTTTGTAAAGGTAATCGCGCAATTCGAGGTTTAATCCGCGGCGTTCCGGGCTGTGCTGCACGAGCGCCTTGGGAAACAACCGGACTTCATCCGCGGATTGCACCCCGGCGGCGCCGATGAGCCGTTCGCTGGTGTCGACGACGTCGTGAATTTGCAGGTCAATGATGGTGCGAATGATGAAGTAGCGGCGGCATTCGTCGGGCAGGTCGCCGTGCCCCTTTTTCACCAATCGAGCCGCCTGGGCCCAGAGGCGGACGTCGCGGCGCAGATTTTTTTCGGACAGCAACCCGGAATCAAGCCCGTCGTCGAGGTCATGGCTGTAATAGGTGATTTCGTCGGCCAGATTGGCGATTTGGGCTTCGAGCGAGGAATGTCTGGCGGCAAACCCTTTTCGCCGTCCCGGGTGGTCATAGGCGGTGTAATGCTTCACCAGCCCTTCACGCACCTCCCAGGTGAGATTCAAGCCGGGGAAATCCGGATATTTTTGTTCCAATGCCTCGACGATGCGCAGGCTCTGGCGGTTGTGCTCGAATCCGCCGTGGCCTTTCATCAGACGATTCAGGACCGTTTCGCCCTTGTGCCCGAAGGGGGAATGGCCGAGGTCATGCGCGAGCGCAATGCTTTCGGCCAGGTCCTCGTTTAATTTCAGCGCACTGGCGATGTTGCGCGAAACAGCGGCGACCTCGATGGTGTGGGTGAGCCGGGTGCGGAGGTGGTCGCCGGTGCCGTTGAGGAAAACTTGGGTTTTGTATTCGAGCCGGCGGAACGCGCGCGAATGGATCACGCGGTCGCGGTCGCGCTGGTAATGCGTGCGCCATTGGGGGGGCGGCTCGGGGTAATCGCGTCCGCGGGTGTCACCGCTGAACTGGGCATAAGGCGCGAGGAGTTGCCGCTCGATTTGTTCCAGTTCTTGGCGCGTGCGGGGCATGGTTCAGATTAAGTGACAAGTGACGGATGACAGGTGACCTGAAAGGCATTTGGGTGGCGAGAGGTTTTTTCCGGCCACGGGTCGCCAGCCACGCGGCGCATCAGGTCGCCAGCAATTTCCGGACGGAAATGCCGCGCAGCTCGAACAGCCGGTGAATCACATCCTCAATCAGATTGTTCGGGCACGACGCGCCGGCGGTGATGCCGACGGTGATTTTGCCGGACGGTAGCCAGTCGCGGGTTTCGGTTTCCTTTTTGGCGTGCTGGTCGTAATGGCGGATGAGCCGGTCCGACTCCATTTTGGCCGCGTTCTTGACGAAGTACGTGGGCAGTTTGGCCTCGCCCATTTCGGCGAGGTGCGACGTGTTGGAGGAATTGTAGCCGCCGATGACGAGCAGCAAATCCATCGGCTCGCGCAGGAGTTTTTGCAGCGCGTCCTGGCGGTCCTGGGTGGCGCCGCAAATCGTGTCGAAGAACCGGAAATGTTCCACGATGTTTTCCGCGCCGTATTTTTTCTCCATGGCGGTCTTGAACCGGCGTTGCACCTCCTCGGTTTCGCCGCGCAGCATGGTGGTCTGGTTTGCCACGCCGACGGCCTGCAAATGCAATTCCGGGTCGAAGCCCTGGGAATACGAGCCTTTGAACTTTTCCAGAAATTCCTGCTTGTCGCCGCCCCGGAGGATGTACTGGCAGACATAATCGGTCTCCGCGAGGTTGAACACGACCAGGTAATGTCCGCTGCCGTAGGCGCGGGCCTGGGAGCTGGTGGCCTTGGTCTCCTCGTGCCACGCCTTGCCGTGAATGATGCTCGTGACGCTTTCCTTGGAATATTGCCGGACCCGTTTCCAGACGCTCATCACGTCGCCGCAGGTGGTGTCCACGAGCACGCAGCCCTTTTCTTCAAGCCTTTTGCGCGTGCCGACCTCGGTGCCAAACGCGGGAATCATCACCACGTCGCCGGCGTGCAGCCGCGTCATTTCCTTCTCGGTCGGCTTGGGCGAAATGATCTGGATGCCCATGTTGCGGATCTGGTCGTTGACCTCGGGGTTGTGGATGATTTCGCCGAGCAGATAGATGGGCTTTTCCGGCGGGAAATATTTCCGCGCGGCATAGGCGAGGTCGATGGCGCGCTCGACGCCGTAACAGAAGCCGAATTCCTTCGCGAGCTTCACGGTGAGGCTGTCGGCGGAAAGCACGCACCCGCCGGCGCGGACGCGTTCAACGAGTTCGCTGCGATAGTGCGACAGCACCTGGGCCTGCACGGCTTCAAGAATGTCGGGCCGGCGGAGGTTGACTTTTTTTTGCGCGGCAGGCGCTTCAGTTGACATGACGAGAGCAGTGTAACACGCAATCGGGCATCGTCTAGCGCGAAAGCCGGCGGAAAAGCTTTGCGGCGCGGCGGTTTCGTGCGATGATGCGGGCGCGTCGGAGCGTAGCTCAGCTTGGTAGAGCACCAGCTTTGGGAGCTGGCTGTCGCAGGTTCAAATCCTGTCGCTCCGACCATTTCCCCTCTTTTGCCCCGGTGTGACTTGCAGGGACAAACAGCGACTTCAGCCCCATGTCTAAAGAAGTATTTTCACTTTTGCTTGTCAGTGGGGGAGTGACAGCAAATGACCCGTTTTGACCCGCTGCGACCGAATTTTGTGTGTCTAGTTGTGTGTCATCTTTGGACGGACCCGGCGAGCGGTGGAAATTCAGTTTCGCAATCGCTTCTTTCAACGGCAACATCCGCGCGTCGGTGTAAGTCTTGGCAGTCTGTTTCGGGTCGCGGTGCCGCATCAGCGCCATGCGCACGCGCTCGCTGGGCGTCCCTGGCGCAAGCTGTGTGCAATAGGTGACCCGGAAACTGTGAAAATCCAAACGACCGTCGCCGTGGTCTTCCCAATCAACGCCTGCCGCCTTTAGGTCGGCATAAAACTGTTTGTAGCCAGGGAACTTTCCTTTGAAAATCAACTGCTCCGGTTTGCTGGACGCTGGTTTGATTTGCTTCAATGCGGCTACGAGATCGGGATGCAAGGGCAGCGCATCCTCGTAGTGATTTTTGGAAATGGCTGCTGACACGGTAATTTTTGGGGCCGTGCCGTCCAGGTCAACGTCCGCCCAGCGTAATTGCTTGATTTCGCCTCTGCGAATACCGGTTAGCGCCGCTACCAGATACACCGGTACTCGCCGGCCAGCGACCGCCAACAGCCGTTGAATTTCCACTGGAGTGTAGGCTCGACGTGCCCGCTTCTGGCGGCCTTGAACACGCAGCAAATCAGTTTTTTCGAGCGGATTCTGCGCGATGTATCCGAGGCGCTGCGCCCACTTGAGAAAGGCTCGTGTCGCCACCAGATACTCATTCAGGGTCTTTGGCGATTTTTTCTGGTGTTGCCGCCAGTTTTGAAACGCCTCGGCATTAATGTCCTGGAAATACTCCCATTGGCAATCTTTCATCAGCGTGCCGATGTAATTCTCCACGCCTTGAACGTAACGCTTCACGCAGCCGGCGGTAACGAGTTCGCGCGTGAAAAAATTAAAGTGGTCTGCCAGTGGCCTGTTAGCCGCCTCACGGATTTTCGTTGGCGCGATCAAGCCGACCGATTCCTGGCTGTGTTCATTGAGAATCTGCTGGAGCTTCTGCTCCGCCGACCGTTTTTCGGTCACGTGCAGTGGAATGTCTTTCGTTTTGTGTTCGTCGGGAAAACGCACGCGCGCGCGATACAGCCGGGCAAAAATCAATTTGCCGTTGCGTCGGCGTTTGGGCCGGTAAATGTAAGCAATCATCTTTTTCCTTTCTCAATTGGCTGGTTGTTCCCGCAACCGTTGAAAATACGCTTTGACCTGGCTTTCCAGCATCCCCACCGCCCGGCCAATCCGCCGCAACGGTGGCAACTCGCCGTTCTCCGCCTTCCGTCTTACCGTCCGCTTGCACACGCCGAAAATCTGCTCCAACTCCGGCAGCCGTATCAAGCGGTCATTGAATTTTTCTTCCGTTTGCATTCCGCGTCACTCCTTCCATTTCCATCGCTTCTCGTGTTTGTCCCACTCCATTCCCTTTTGCAGCCGCTGCCGATAAAATTCAGCCTTCTTGCCGGATGCCATCGCCGCCATGGCTTCGGCCAGCAGATAAAACATATCCTGTTGCCGGTTCTCCGTGTCGAGTGCTTCCTCATACCGGACCTTCCGGTTGCCTTTGTCCTTCGGGTCGGTCTGCGTGAAGTCCAGGGCTTCCTTCGCATGCTTCTCGATTTTTAGTTTATCCTCTGCCGTCCCGGGCATCAGCCGTTTGCTTGTTCTCAAGGGTGGCTCATCCGGTGCATCCACATAACCCATCCGGCGCTTTATTTCCGCTGCCCATGCCTTGCATTCACTCATCGACAGCACGATGTAGGGGCGCAGTTTGACTTTGCGTTTGGTGCCGAAGAACGTGTTTTCGATTCGGGTGATGTAAAAAAAGAATGCAGTTAGTTTGCCTTCCTTGATGCGTTTGTGGACGGCCGCCCGTTGGACAGGCACGAACATGGAGACACCGGCGGGTGAAATTCCCACGTCACCTTTGTAATGCTCGCCAAGGGCTTCTA
>Ga0182016_10000884_pt1 | contig 37182 bp, 38 predicted proteins | sample 712S2MmetaG_FD_120491 | JGI IMG/M metagenome (GOLD analysis project Ga0182016, IMG submission 120491) | Permafrost microbial communities from Stordalen Mire, Sweden - 712S2M metaG | ecosystem: Environmental > Terrestrial > Soil > Wetlands > Permafrost | place: Sweden: Stordalen | collected...
CCGGGCGTATGGGCGCGCGGCGCCGGCGGTGCGGGTTGGCGGGGACAATCCCGAAGATGGACAAGGCGTCAGTCTGACATTCACATGGCTCGATCCCACAAAGTCCTGATCCCCTATGCGCCCAGGCCGGCCTTCTCGGCCTTCCATCAGCGCCGCCAGCGCTGGGCCTGTATCGTGGCGCATCGGCGGGCGGGCAAGACCGTCGCCGCCATCAACGATCTGATCCGGGCGGCGTTGGTGTGCGAGCGGCCCGAGCCTCGCTTCGCCTATGTGGCGCCCTTCACCAGCCAAGCCAAGGACGTGGCCTGGAGCTATCTGAAGCAATACACCGCGCCGATCCCCGGCGTGGCGGTGAGCGTGTCGGAGCTAAGGGTCGATCTGCCCAACGGCGGGCGGATCAGGCTCTATGGGGCTGATAATTATAACCGTTTGCGGGGAATCTACTTGGATGGGGTCGTGCTGGACGAGTTCGCCGATATGGATCCGCGCGCCTGGTCCGAGGTGATCCGTCCGGCCCTGGCCGACCGGCAGGGTTGGGCGGCCTTCATCGGCACGCCCAAGGGGCGAAACGCCTTTTGGGAGCTGTATGAACGGGCGGAAGCCGCGCCGGACTGGTTCGCCCTGCGGCTGAAGGCCTCGCAAACGGGCCTGTTGGCGCCGGCCGAGCTGGCGGCGCTGAAGGCGGAGCTGTCGGCCGACGAATATGCGCGGGAGATGGAGACCAGCTTCGATGCGGCCATCGCCGGCGCCTATTACGCCGCCGCCCTGACCACGGCCGAAGGGGAGGGCCGGATCGGCCGCGTGGCGCACGATCCGGCGGCGGAGGTGCATGCCGCCTTCGATCTGGGCATAGCGGACGCCACGGCGATCTGGCTGGCGCAGTTTGTGGGCCGCGAGATCCGGCTGATTGACTACATCGAAAACAGCGGCGTGGCGCTCGACTGGTACGCCCGGGCCCTGCGCGAGCGCCCGTACCTGTATGCGCCGCTGATCTTGCCGCACGATGCGCGGGCGCGGGAGCTGGGCTCGGGCAAGAGCCGGGCGGAGATGCTGGAGGGCCTGGGCTTTGCGGTGCGCATCGCGCCGCGCATCGGCGTGGCCGACGGCATTGAGGCGGTGCGGCGGCTGTTGCCGCGCGCGTGGATCGACGCGGCGCGCTGCGAGGCAGGCCTTAGGGCCCTGCGCGACTATCGCGAGCGGAGCGACCCCAAGCGGCGCGTGGCGCTGGGGCCGCTGCACGACTGGACCAGCCATCCGGCCGACGCCATGCGCTACCTGATGACGGCCTACGAGGAGCCGCAGGCCGCGCGTAAGGCCCGGACGGTGGGGCGTACGGGCGGGGGAGGATGGATGGGTTAGGGGGCTGTATGCTGGCGCAACTCCACCATGTGGAGTATCTGCCAATCAGTCGCGTTTTGAGGGATTGTTTGAGGCGCGTTAACGCCTTAAATGCGAGACCCCATGGGGTCCGTATTTGCGCCCGATTCCAACCTCAGAAGGAGGGCTGAATATGCATATTCTTAAAACCTTCCTTGCCGGGGCCTTCCTCGGCGCGGGCGCGTTTGGCGCGCTTACGCACGCCGCATGGACCTCGACCTTGCACATGGCTTCGGTTGTTCCAGCCTTGACCGTGGCCGACATCATCGAAACGGGTGGCGCTGCGGCCGCTGGTTTTGTTGCGCTTTTAGTGGTCGCTCGCCAGGATCGTCAGCGCAAGGCGCTTTAGGTTTTGTCTCTTCACGATGGCACGCATCTGACGTCTTTCGATGCGTGGACTGTGATCGTCTGTGTTGTCGTCGCCACCATCCTGATGGCTGTTCGGCGTATTCGGGGCGTTGAGCACAGAGCCAGACAATGGCTCGACGACGCGCTGAACGTGGGAACGATTATCGTGCTGACGACGCTCGTTTTTTCGAGTTTCCCGTGGTGGTCGCTTCCAATCAGCGCGAGCCCGCTGACGGACATCGCGTTGATCTATTGCGGCGGCCTAATACTCACGGCCATGTGGCGCAGTATTCTGAAGCCAGGACGGTAAGGACAGCGAAGACGCCCAAGGCTCCACTGGGGCGCTTCGCGAGAGTCCCAGGAGTCTGAACAAAACAAGAACATTGTCTTGACGAGTCAGGCAGGCTCGACCATTATTCTCCTATTCCAGACAGATGCGCCCGGCGCGCCGCTGGAGGTTCCGGCCCTGCCCGCAGCAAGCTTCGGGCGTTCGGCGCTGCTCACCCCATCGTCCCGGCCCCTCGCACGGCCGTGAGCGGCGTATTCCCGTAAGGCGGGACGCGGCCGGGACGCACCTTACATGGATGGCGCATGGACGACCTTCTGAAAGAGGCCAAGGACGCTTTTGAGCTGTGCGTGGCCCACGAGGCCGAGCAGAGGTCCGAGGCGCTGGACGACATCCGTTTCGCGCGGCTGGGAGAGCAGTGGCCCCAGGAGGTGCGTCGGGCCCGCGAGCTGGACGCGCGGCCTTGCCTGACCATCAACCGCTTGCCGGCCTTTATCCGCCAGGTGGTCAACGACGCCCGTCAGAACCGGCCGGCGATCAAGGTGCATCCGGCGGACGATGCGGCGGGACCGCAGGTGGCGGAAATCTACAACGGCCTGATCCGCAACATCGAATACTGTTCGGACGCGGACGTGGCCTATGACACCGCGCTGGACGCAGCGGTGACCTCGGGCCTGGGCTATTTCCGCATCAACACCCGCTACGCGACCGACGACAGTTTCGACCAGGACATCGTCATTCAGCGGGTGGCCAATCCGTTCTCAATCTACGCCGACCCCTATTCGGTGGCGGCGGATTCGTCGGACTGGAACATCGCCTTTGTCGTCGACCTGATGCCCAAGAGCCGGTTCGCGCGGCAATACAAGGGCGCGGACGCCGTCGACTGGGACGGGCTGGGCTATGGCGCCCTGGCGGCGCCGTGGGTGGACGACGAGCGCGTGATGGCGACCGAATACTGGGTGCGCCACGAGGTGCGCCGGCAGATCCTGGCCCTGTCCAACGGTGAAATGATCGCGGCGGACGAGTACGCCAAGAACAAGGCCCTATTCGATAGCTCAGGCGTGAGCGTGATCGGGCAACCTCGCGAAGCCCTGAGCTATGCGGTCAAGCAGCATGTGCTGACCGGGGCGGAGGTGATCGACACCGTCGACTGGGCCGGCAAGTTCATCCCGATCGTGCCGGTGTTCGGCGACGAGGTGTTCCTGGAGGGCAAGCGGCATCTGCGCTCGCTGGTGCGCGACGCCAAGGACCCGCAGCGGATGTTCAACTACTGGCGCACCACCTCCACCGAGCTGGTGGCCTTGGCGCCGCGCGCGCCCTTTATCGGGCCGAAGGGCGCGTTCAAATCCGATGCGGACAAGTGGGCGACGGCCAATACCGACAGCCACGCCTATATCGAATACGACGGGCCCACGGCGCCCGAACGGCAGGCCTTCGCCGGCGTGCCGGCCGGGGCGCTGCAGGAGGCGATGAACGCCTCGGACGACATCAAGGCGATCCTGGGTCTGTTCGACGCGTCGCTGGGGGCGGCCTCCAACGAGAACTCCGGGCGGGCGATCCTGGCGCGGCAGAGGGAAGGGGACGTTTCGACCTTCCACTTCATCGACAACCTGTCGCGCGCCATCCGCCACGCGGGCCGGATCATGATCGACTTAATCCCCCGCGTGTATTCCACCCCGCGCATGCTGCGGGTGCTGGGCCCAGGCGGCGAGCCCCAGGTCGTGGCGGTGAACCAGAACCAGGCTGCCGGCCCTGTCCAGGCGATGCAGGCGGTGTTCGATCTGACCGCCGGTAAATACGACCTGACGGTGGAGGCGGGCCCCAGCTTCACCACCCGGCGCGAGGAGGCGGCCAGCCCCGAGGCCGCGCCGGTGCTCGGCGACTTGCTGGCCAAGAACCTCGATTGGCCGGGCGCCGACGAGATCGCCGAGCGACTGAAGGTGCTGTTGCCGCCGCAACTTCAGGGCGGCCAAGGCGGCAATCCCCAGGCCGCCGCCCAGGCCCAGCAGGTGCAGGCCCTGCAACAGCAGGTTGCGGCCCTGCAGGGCGAGCGAGACCTGCAGCAGCAGAAGCTGGACATCGACCAGTTCCGCGCGGGAACCGACCGGATGGAAGCTGTGCAGAAGCTGCAGACGCCAGCCGGCTAGGACAATGTTGGCAGAGGGCGTTCGGCGTCGTAGCAAGGAAACGGCATACAGACAGATATTGAAAATTTGTCTGTAAATGAATATACAGACAGAAATGAGAAATTTGTCTGTATGAAGCCCAGCGCCATTCCACCCGCCGTGCAGACTCTGTTTGCCGACCTTCTGCAGCAGGTGGAAACGGCGCCTGTCGCGGGTTCGGTGTACCGACGCACCGCGAACGGCGCTGAATATATCTATGCGAAGACGCCTGTGGGTTCCGGCCGAATTGACCGGTTCATCGGAAAGAGCGGGGATTCAGAGGCCGAGGAATGCGCCAAGTCTCTTCAGATCGGCGCTGAACTGGCCATGCAACGTCGTCGCATCGTATCTTTTTCGCGCCGACAAGGGCTATCGGGACCCGACCGCGCCATGGGCGCCATCTTGGACGTCTTGGCCCACGCCGGGCTGTTCAGGGCCGGCGCCGTTTTGGTCGGCACGGCGGCCTATCTGGTGAGCGAGCCGCTGGTGGGAAGCCGCCTGCCATCGCCCACGCGGATGACCGGCGATGTCGATCTGGCGACCGCAAGCCTTGCACTCACGGCGGAGCCTCCCGAACGTCTGGAGACCATCCTGCGGCGCGCCGATCCGACCTTTGAAGGCGTCCCGCAACTGAAGCCGAAAGCGCCGCCCTCGCGGTTTCGGACGGCGGGCGGCTATCTTGTTGATCTCGTCACGCCCACGCGAACCCGAGAGGATTTCAATCCTGTTGCGCTCGCGCAGTTGAGCGCCGGCGCCGCGCCCTTGCAGTATCTGGCGTGGTTGATTGATGAGCCTGTGCGAACCGTGGCCCTGTGGGGCGCGGGCGTTCTGGTGAACGTCCCCCAACCGGCCCGCTTCGCCGTGCATAAATTGATCCTGGCCCAACGGCGCGACGCTTCGGGTCGAATGAAGCGCGATAAGGACCTCGCCCAGGCTAAGGCCCTGATCGAGGTGCTGGTCAAGCACGACCCGTTCGCGCTGGAGGATGCCCTGAATGATGCCAGGGCGCAGGGGGAAAAGGGCTGGGGCCTGCCCATCGCTCGCTCGCTGCAAGAGATCGGCGTTCAGGGTCTTTGAGAGACCCAAGGCGCCGTTTCGCGCGCGCATAAACTGACTAACCCAGAGGACCCCATGAGACAGAACCCGCCGGCGCAGCCGGATGCGGGCGCGGACGCCTATGCCAATGGCGCGCCCGAGGAGACCGACGCCGCCGAGGCGCCCGATCCGGATCAGGACGAGCAGGACCCGGACGAGCCGGTTCAGGTCCAGCACGAGGGACGGACCTATACCGTGCCGGCGGGCGTGAAGGGCGCGCTGATGCGCCATGCGGACTACACCCGCAAGACCCAAGTCCAGGCCATGAGCCAACGCGCGCTGGAGGCGGGCCATCAGGCCCTGCAGCAGGCGGCCCAGGCGCACGGCGAAAACCTGGCCGACTGCGCCCACATCGTAGCGCTGGGTAATCAGATCGGGCAGCTACAGCAGCAGAACTGGCCGGCGATGCACCAGCAGAATCCGGCCGCGGCCCAGCAACTGCTGCATCAGCTTTTCCAGATGCGACAGGCCCATGAACTGGCCGTCAGCCGACTCGCTCACAAACAGCAGGCCCAGGCCTTCGAGCAGCAGCGCCAGCACGCCCAGCAGGTCGAACACGCCAAGGCCGTGCTGGCCGAGCATCTGCCCGAGTGGTCGCCGCAGCACGCCGCCCGGCTGGCGCAGTTCGCCAGCAGTCAGGGACTGAGGCCCGAGGAGATCGAGGCCATCAGCGATCCCCGGCTGATCCTTCTGCTGCATCACGCCTGGCGCGGCCATCAAGCCGCCCAGGCCCAAGCCGCCGGCCAGAAGCTGGCCCAGGTTCAGGCCGTGCGCCCCGCCATCCAGGTGGGCGGCGGCGGCTCGGCTCCGCACGACCCCAACCGCATGTCCACCGATGACTGGATGCGCCACCGGCGCGGCCAGCTCCGCAAAAAGGCTCGATAGACCATGGCGAACGCCCTTCTCACTCCCCAGCAGATCACCCGCGAAGCGCTGCGCGTGCTGCATAACAAGTTGACCTTCATCGGCAACATCAACCGGCAGTACGACGACAGCTTCGCCAAGGCCGGCGCCAAGATCGGCGATACCCTGAGGATTCGCCTGCCCAACCAGTACACGGTGCGCACTGGCAAGACCCTGTCGGCGCAGGACGTGACCGAGCAGAGCGTGTCGCTGCAGATCGCCACCCAGAAGGGGGTGGACGTGAACTTCTCCTCATCAGAGCTAACCCTGTCGCTGGACGATTTCTCCAGCCGTATCCTGGAGCCGGCCATGGCGGTGCTGGCGTCCTCGCTCGAGGCGGACGCCTTCAACATGTTCATGGATGTCTATCAGCAGGTCGGCACAGCCGGGACCACGCCCAACACCCTGCTGACTTATCTGCAGGCACGGGCCAAGCTGAACAACAGCCTGACGCCGATGGACGCCAACCGCACGGCGCATCTGTCGCCGTTGGCAACGGCCACCATCGTGGATGCGCTCAAGGGCCTGTTCCAAGACTCCAGCGCCATCCGCGAACAGTACCGCGAGGGCGCCATGGGCCGCACGGCCGGCTTTGACTGGTTCGAGAACCCGCTGGTGCCTACCCAGACCAACGGCGACATCGGCTCGGGCTCGAGCGTGACGGTTTCCGGAGCCAGCCAGACCGGCTCCAGCCTGACCATCGGCGGGGTGAGCAACGGCCAGATCATGACCCGGGGCACGGTGTTCACCATCGCCGGCGTTTATCGGGTGCACCCGGAGACCAAGGCGGTGACCCAGCAATTGCAGCAGTTCGTCTGCACCGCCGACACCACCTTTGGCGGGTCAAGCGGGACCATCCCGATCAGCCCGGCGATCACCACCAGTGGCGCCCAGCAGAACGTGACCGCCTCTCCGGCCAACAGCGCGGCCCTGACGGTAACCGGGGCGTCCAACACCGGCTATGAGCAGGAGATGGCGTTCCACCGGGACGCCTTCACCTTCGCCACGGCGGATCTGGTGCTGCCCAAGGGCGTCGATTTCGTAGCGCGGGAAGTCTACGACGGCGTGTCGATGCGCATCGTGCGCGCCTACGACATCAACAACGACGCCTTCCCTTGCCGGATCGACGTCTTCTACGGCTACGAGACCATCCGCCCGCAGATGGCCTGCCGCATCACCTCCTAAGGCCTCGGCGCCGGAGGGGCAAACCCCTCCGGCGCGCCCTCTTGCGCGGAGACGGACGTGGCGCTTTGCAACTACGACGACCTGAAGGCTGCGTTGGCGTCCTGGCTCAGGCGTTCGGACCTGACGGCCGAGATTCCCAGCTTCATCACCCTGGCCGAGGCGCAGATGAACCGCCGTCTGCGCGTGCGGCCCATGACGGCGCGGCTCGGCGAAAGCTGGGCGGCCGAATACGCGGACCTGCCGGGTGACTTCCTGTCCGAGCGGTTGGTGAAGATCACCAGCGGCGGGACGACCACCGTGTTGCGGTATCTGACGCCCGAGGAGATGGACGCCAAGGTGCGCGCGCCTTCCACCGGCCGGCCGCGGTTCTACGCGCTCTATGGCGGCGAACTGCGGCTGCATCCGGCGCCCGATACGACCTATACGGCCGAGCTGGTCTATCTGCAGGCCTTGCCCGCCCTGTCGGAGAGCAACCAGAGCAACTGGCTGCTGGCCAGCCATCCGGATGCGTACCTGTACGGCGCGTTGACCCAATCGGCCCCCTATTTGCGGGCGGACGAGCGGCTGCAGACCTGGACCTCCCTGTTCGGCGCGGTGCTGACCGACATCGAGACCGCCGATCGCACAGGCGCGGCGGCCCAACTCTTTACCGATGCTCCCATGGGCGGGCGCGAAAGCTTCAACATCATGCGAGGCTGAGATGGCCGACACCACGACCGCGAACTATGGCTGGACCAAGCCCGAGGTGGGCGCTTCGTCCGATAGCTGGGGAACCAAGCTCAACGCCGACCTGGATGGCATCGACTCCACCGTGCAATCGGTGTCCAACGCGGTGGCCGCCCTGCTCGTTCAAGGGATGATCATCTATTGGTACGGTCTGGCGGCCAATTGCCCGGCTGGCTGGGCCATCTGCGACGGGACCAATGGCACGCCGGACCTGCGCGACAAGTTCATTGTCGGCGCCGGCAACACCTATAACCTCAGCGACAGCGGTGGTTCGACCACCCAGACCATCACCGTCAATGGAACCGCCCTGACGGTCGACGAACTACCCAGCCATAACCATACGGCCTCGGATTCGGGTCACGGCCATGTGGCGAGCGATTCAGGCCACCACCACTCGGCGACGGACTCCGGCCACGCGCACTCGATCAATGGCGTCGTCGGCAATCAGATGGGCGCCACCAACAACCTGGGCGGCGGCGGCTCAGTTTGCACGGGTCCGCAAACCTTCGACACCAATTCCGCCTCGGCAAACATCAGCGTTGGTTCGGGTAACGCCAACATCACCGTCGGCACGGGCGCCGCGAACATTTCGGTGGGAGATACCGGCTCGGGTAATCCGCACAGCCACACGGCCAGCGGCTCGACCAACCTGCCACCCTACTACGGTCTGTACTTCATTATGAAGCTGGCCTGAGCCATGGCGTTCATGGTGATTGCGCCGCCCGCAGGTCTTTTCCGCAACGGTACGATCTACCAGGCCAAGGGGCGCTGGTACGATGCCAACCTGATCCGCTTTCAGCAGGACCAGATCAAGCCCGTAGGCGGCTGGCAGTTGCGGTCGGCGGCCGCCCCGTTCACCGGCGCGGCCCGCGCGGTGCTGAGCTGGCGCGACAATTCCAATAGCCGCTGGATCGTCGTGGGCACGCACAGCAAGCTCTACGCCCAGACCGAGAGCGCCGACAACGCGGACATCACCCCCGCTGGCTTTACCGTTGGCCGCGCGGACGCGACTCAGAACCTGGGTTATGGCGGAGGGACCTACGGGTCCGACGCCTACGGCGAGCCGCCGCCTAATACGGTCGCCTATCTGCCCGCTACGGTGTGGTCGCTCGACGCCTGGGGCGAGGACTTGGTCGGTTGCAGCGACACGGACGGGAAAATCTATCTTTGGACGCTGAACACCGCCGCGCCGGCAGCCGTGGTCAGCGGCGCGCCGACGAGTTGCCTGGGTATTGTCGTGTCCGAGGAAGGCTTCCTGTTTGCGCTCGGCGCGGGCGGGGACGGGCGCAAGATCGCCTGGTGCGACCAGCAGAACATCACCCTTTGGACGGCCGACGCCACCAATCAAGCTGGCGACTATGATTTGACCACGGTAGGCACCCTGCAGTGCGGAAAGGCCGTGGCCGGCGGGGTGCTGGCCTTCACCGACGTGGACGTGTGGCAGGCCAGCTACATCGGCACGCCGCTGGTTTACGGCTTTCAGAAGGTGGGTTCGGGCTGCGGGGTAATCAGCAAGGGCGCGGTCTCAGCGCGCGATTCCATCGCCTCCTGGATGGGGCGAGGCGGCTTTTGGCTGTTCGACGGCCAGAGCGTGCAGCCGCTCGATTGCGATGTCGCCGATTACGTCTTCAGCGATATGAACGTCGACCAGATCAGCAAGGTGACCGCGGTGCATCTGGCCGACTACGGCGAGGTATGGTGGTTCTATCCATCGGGCGCATCGACTGAGTGCGACCGCTACGTGGCCTGGGCCTATCGCGAGAGCCGCCGCCAGCAGCGCAACGTCTGGGCAATAGGGACTTTGTCACGCCTGGCCGGCAGCGGGCGGGGCGTCTATCCCACGCCGCTGATGGTGGACGCGAACGGCTATCTCTACGAACACGAGACAGGCGTCGCCTACGATGGGGCTCATCCCTACATCGAAACCGGCCCAATCGAGCTGGGACAGGGGGATGCCCAGGCCGAGGTGCAGCGGCTGGTCCCGGACGAGCTGATCGACGGGGACGTGACCGCAACCTTCTTCGGCCGGCTTTGGCCGAATGGTCCCGAAGCGACCCTTGGTCCCGTGGTCCTGTCCAGCCCGACGGATCTGTTGTTCCAGGCCCGGGAAATCCGCGTGCGGTTCACGGGCGCGGCGGCCGATAGCTGGCGCATCGGCGCCATGCGCCTGGACATCGTTGCGGGAGATCCGATGTGAAGCTGGCCGCCGCCCCGCCGACCTACGATCCTGGCGACCAGAGCCGCCTGCGCGGCGCCCTGGAGCGGGCTGACGCCGATAACCTCAAGCGCGGCGTGGCTCAGCCGTATCTGTTGCTATCCAAGCCCGATGGCACGGTTGGCAAGCTGGCGGTGGACGGCGCCGGCGCGCTGAGCTGGACGGCGCTTTGAGGTCATGCCTGAAACGCCGGCCCAGGCCTGGGCGCGCTGTCGGCCCTACCTTGAAGCCGCCCTGGAGCATGCGGGCGGCACGCACGCCATCGAGGACGTGGCGCGGCTGATTGAGCAAGGTCGAGCGCATTTCTGGCCCGGACGGCGCTGCGCGGCGGTGACGGAATTCTATGACTATCCGCGACTGAAGGCCTGCAACTTCTGGCTGGTGGGCGGGGACCTGAAGGAGCTTCTGCGCCTGGAGCCGATCATCGCCGCCTGGGCGCGCGGGCAGGGCTGCGAGCGGATGCTGGGCGGCGGGCCGCGGGCTGGCTGGGCCAGGTTGCTTGGCCCGCGCGGCTATCGGCCGGGCTGGACGATCTACAGCAAGGATTTGACACCATGAGTTTTTCCTCCAGCGGCAGTCAGCAGAACAGCAACTCGACGCAGAGCTATACGCCGACCCCGGTGCTGGCCAATGCGCTCGACAGCAACCTGGCCAATGCCCAGGCCCTGACCAACACGCCGTTCCAGCCCTATTCGGGGCAGATGGTCGCCGGGTTCACGCCCGATCAGACCCAGGCGCAGAACGCCGAGGCCGGCATCTATGACAACCAGACCGGATCGGCGCCGCTCAATTCGGCCATCGGCCTGGCGCAGGGGGTGGGCAATTACACGCCGCAGACCATTCAGGCGCCGAGCCTGAGCGCCACGAACCTTACGCCCTACATGAACCCGTATCAGAGCGATGTGGTGAACACGACCATGCAGCAGCTGCAGCGCCAGCAGCAGATCTCCGACGCCGGCGTGCAGGCCCAGGCGACGGCGGCCGGCGCGTTCGGCGGCTCGCGCTCGGCGGTGCTGCAGAACTTGAACGACGCTTCGTACAACCAGAACGACGCCTCGACTCTGGCCAATCTGAACCAGAGCAACTTCAGCCAGGCGCAGACCGCCGCGCAGAGCGATCTGAACCGGCAGATGCAAGCGGCGCAAGCGAACCAGCAGGCGGGCATCCAGGGCCAGCAGGTGAACCTGGGCGCGGCCACCGCCTTGGGCAACATGGGCAATATGCAGCTGAGCCAGGCCCTGCAGCAGGCCGGCGCCCTTAACGCGGCGGGCGACGCCCAGCAGCAGAACCAGCAGCAGGCGCTCAACGACGCCTACCAGCAATGGCAGCTGGCCCAGCAGTACCCGATCACCATGCAGAACCTGATGAATTCGACCCTGGGGACGTTTCCGAAGAACGACGGGACGACGAGCTCGTCTTCCAGCTCAAGCAAGTCCGAGAACAGCGCCGGCTTGAATTGGAGCTCCTTGTTCTCACCGATCAAGCTGTCGTGATGGCCGGAACGGCCGATACTTTCGCCCTCGCCGGCGTGGCCCTGACGCTGCTGGGCCTGTTCATCCAGGGTGCTCTGTTCGCCTTCTTCCTCGGCAAGCTGTCGGCGCGGGTGGAGGGGCTGGAGGCGCGCGCGCGGCGGGCCGAGGACAGCGGCGAGGTCCTGGCGGCGATCACCGTCACCCTGCACGCCGTCAAGGACAGCGTGGACGAGATCAAGACGACCTTCGCCCGCCGCTTCGAAGCGGTGGAGGACAGCGTGACCAGCCTGATGATGCGGCCCCGCCCGCGCCGGAGCGCCGGCGGCCAGATCTGACGCTCCGGGCCTGACGTTCTGGGCCTGACGCCCGACCTTTGAGCGGCCGCCCGCCGGCCGCGCCCGAACCCTGCAATATTGGAGACTCGACGATGAGGCGATGGACCATCGCGCTGATGGCTGGCGCATGCCTGGCGCACCCCGCGCTGGCGGCCGAGCCGATCGGCTATACCGCCCCGGACGGGGTGAACGCCGTGCCGGTGACGGCGGCCAATCCCTTGCCCGTGGGAACCAGCGACAGCCGCGGCGCCGGCCAGATCAACGCGGCGAGCCTCAACGCCGCCTATAGCGTGAGCCTGAACGGCGGCCAGGGGGTGGTGGGCTTCGCCATCGTCGGCCTGACCGCATCGGGCGCGACCTTGACCATCGAGGGCGCCAACGACAGCGGAACGACCTGGAGCCCGATCCAGAAGGTGGATGGCGGATCGGGCGCCCTGGCCAGCGCCGTCACCGCCGACGGCAACTACAAGGTCGACGCGGGCGGGCGCACCCATGTGCGGCTGAGGGTGTCCGTCGCCGGGGCCGGGACGATCACCGTGGCCTCCAACGCCTCGGCGGCCTCCAGCATCGTGCAACTGGGGGCGCCCTTGCCGCCGGGCGCCAACACCATCGGCGCCATTTCCAACACCGCGTTCGGCCTTTCGGGATCGCTGCCGGCCGGGACCAGCAATATCGGCCGGGTGACGCCCCAGGTGGGCGGCGCGGATGTGGGCGCCACGAACCCCGTGCCGGTGGGCGGATTTCAGGTGACGCCGGCGGCGGGCGCCGCGGCGGCCATCGCCACGGGCGGCACGGCCGTTACGGTGATCTCCGGCCCGATCAATGGCGGCTTTGTGCAGAACCCGATCGACGCCGCGGGCCAGGGCATCGCCAGCGCCGAGAACGCCTACCTCGACATGGTCGCCGCGCCGGGCGGCGCCGACGGCGCCGGCAACGGCACCACCGCCATCCTGCAGCCGGGCCAGCCCTTCTTTCTGCCCGCCTTGCCCTCCGGCGTCAGCGTGAAGGCCAACGCCGCGACCAGCGGCCACAAGCTTACCGTCGTGAGGTGGTGATGAACTCCATGCGCAAGACCTGCACCATCCTGGCCGGCGCGGCCGCATGGCTGGCCCTTTCGGCGACGGCCCTGGCCCAGTCATTGGGCGCTCCCGGCCCCGGCGCGCCCCCGCCCTATCCGGCGCCCTATGTGCAAAGCACCCTGACCAGCGGGAATGCTCTGTCGGGGTTGGTGACCAACCCGGTGACGGCGGGGTTGATCGCGGAGTATCCGCTCAATGACGGTTCGGGCACCACTTGCCGCGATATCTCGGGCAACGGCGCGACCTGCACCTTCGCTTCCGGCTCCAACGCGCCGATGTGGATGAGCTATGGTGTGGGCTTCATGAACCCGACGGCGTTCGGGACGAGCACCCCGACGTGGCTCCAGACCAACGTCAAGACTTGGCTTACAGCGGTCATCTACGCTTGCCCCGCCACGCTTCCGCAGACCACCAGCACGGGCACGGGCGGAACTCCATACGCCCCTTATGCAGCATTACTCGGAACCCCGGGAACGTCCGATGGCGTCTATGTGTTTGGTAGCGGAACATCCTTCGCCAACGAATATGTCGGCGCTCTGAATCCGAGCGTCTTCAAACAACCGGCTGCGACCTTCATTACAACTTCGGCCGCCCCGGTTGCAGCGCCCTGTGCGGCCATCGGCGTTACACTCAGCACACTCGACCACATCTATGCCAACGGCATTGAGATCAACTATACTGCGCAGGGAACAAGTGCGGCGTCCGTGACGACGGCCACAGCCGGCTATCAAATCGGGGATGCGAATAACAACATCGGCGAGGCCTTCAAGGGAGTGATCGCCTATGTCGTCCTTTATTCAACCATTTTGACGCAGCCGCAGATAGCGCAGGTCTCTGCCTTCGAGGCTTATCAGGTTCAGAACAGGGTTGGATTTCCGACTCCGACGCATACGCTATCCCAGACGCCTGCCGCTGTATTCACAGGCGACAGCCTGACCGCGACCTACGAAGGAACCGCTGGCACCAATGTAGTGTGGCCCGCGCAGACTTATCTCAGCCTGAATAGCACTTACACAATTTCCGACTATGGCGTCGGCGGTACGATGCCCCAAACGCTAGAGGCGTTGGAACTGATGCGGGCGTGCTCGGCCGTCGCGCCGGGTGCCGGTCACAACGTTGCTCACCTATGGATCGGGACGAATGCCGTCGCTCAATCCGGCTACACCGCAGCACAGACTTGGGCCTCAATCCAGACTGATGCGCGCGTCCTCAGAGGGTGTGGCTTCGACAAGGTGATCATCGCCACGATGATTAGCCGTGGCGCTGCTCCTGGTAACGAAGACTCAAACAAGAATCTCTTGAACGCCCTGATCCGTGCGAACTGGCACAACGTGGCGGATGCTCTGGATGATCTGGCCGCGATCCCGGGATTGGGCGCGGATGGCGCCTATGCGAACCCGACTTATAACTGCTTTAATGCCGACTTGGTTCACCTCAACGGGCCTGGCTCAGGGACCTGCTACAACTCTCTGAGCGGTTACGGAACCGTGGCTTGGAACGCCGGTCGGGTCATCAACAGTCTCGACGGCGCAACAGCGGACAATCCCACGATCACAACCTCCAATGCCTACACGCAACTCATCGCTGACAACTACGTCCAGCAAACACCGACAACCGCCGCGACGGACGTGTTGCCCGACCCCACCGGCCTGACAGGCGCTCAGCGGACCATCTTCAACGGCTCGGCCACCTACGCGATCACGGTTTCCAGCGCCGTGGGTTCGATCAGCGGGTCAACCACTGTTCCCGCAAACGGGAAGCTCGCCTGCACTGACGTGCTGGCGACGCCATCCACGCCGGTCAATAGCTGGATGTGTAGGAACTGATCACAGGATACAGTTGTCGTGCTGGCAGGGTCAAATTCGAGCCGAAGTCCAGTGTTCAGCGGCACGCCCAAACAAAACTGACAAATTACTGAAGGCCCGTCTGAGCCAAGGATCATAGGTTACTGCCAGCAGAAGAGCCAGGGGCACGACGCAGCTCAGAAAGGCGATGTGCTCTATCGCCGGAGAAACCCTTAGGCGCGTCGCGGCTGCGTTGAATGCGGGTAGCAGGGGGTCGTGGATCGCATAAATGGGATAAGAGATCAGCCCGAGGCTGCGGAAAATCCGCAGCATTATTGATGGTGGTTCGATGAAGGAGGCCGCAAGCACCAACAGTGGTGAGGCCGCCAGAATAAAGAGCATGTCATAGGTCGTACGCCCCTCGCCATGCAGCCCTACCAGCAAGCAGGCACCCACGCCTGCTAGCAGAGCGAAGGCAAGTGCCAATGATTGTCTGGGCGTCGCTCGAGGACGCCAGCGAGATATCCCTACGCCGACGAGGAAGCTGAATGCGACCCGCGGCACACCTTCGAGTGCAGTTTTCCAGAAACTGCCGATGTCCGCCGATCCGTGTACCGCGATCGTCAAGAAAAGGACTAGTGCGAATAGGCCGATTACTATCCCTAGGCGCCACCCCTGCAGGAAGCGCCAACCGATGCCCCAGGCTACGTTGATCAGCAGTTCGAAAAAAAGCGACCAGCCGGGCACGTTAAGTGGGTACAGCAGCCCACTTGCTGAGCCCGGTGCCGGTAACATCGCCAACTGCAGCGGCGCGGCGGGAAGCAAAGGTACGGTCGGCTGGTAAAGCTGTACGACGATACTCAGCGCCACTCCAAGGGTGTAGAGCGGCCATAACCGGATCAGGCGCTGTACGAAGAACCGGCTCCAACTGAGACCGCCCGCGAACCGCCTGTCATAGGCGTGCGATAGCACAAAGCCGCTCAACACGAAGAACAAGTCCACGGCCAGGTAGGCGCTGGGGAACCATCCTGGCCTTAGGTGGAAGCAGACAACGCCGAGCGCCGCTACGCCGCGCATGGCATCCAGGGTGTGGAAGTTCCTTTCCGCACCTGCGGCCATTGTCGCCCTTGCCATTGAATGGCCGCTACTCACCGCCCCTCCGTTCGGCAGCAAGCCTGCGCGCCCGCGATGCTGAAATACCTGATCGCGCTGCCCACCGATTCAGCTTCCAGGACAGACCCCCGACCCCATCCACCTGGCACAGCCTAGCGTCACGGTGAAGAACAGGGGGGGGATCAGTTCGGAGTAGATGCGGAACTCGTCGATGTTGCCCACCACCAACATCAGGGCGAAGAACGGCGGGAAGACCCAGGCGGTGGCCTTGAAGAAGGGGTCCTGTAGGCGCTTGAGGGCGAACAGGTAAGGAACCCACAGGAAGCCGAAGATCGAACTCATGTGCAGCAGGCGGCGGAGGGTGATGAACACCTTGAGGTTCTCCAGCACGCGCAGATCGTGCAGCCGGTGGGCGGCGGCACCCGCAGGGTCGAAGTCGGTGGTGTAGAAGGATAGGGCACCGGCACCGGGGTTGTGGCGGAAGGCGGCCAGGACCGCCGCTTTGATCGCCAGTACCATCACGCCCTGCGCGGCCATGTGGCCGACCAGCACAGGCAGTGGCATGCGGCCCCACTGGGTGAGCAGGAACATCAGGCACAGGAAGACCGCCGTCTCGCGGTTGAGCAGGGCGATGGGCAGAAGGACGTAGAACCACCCAAGCTTGCGCCGTAGCAGCAGGTTCGTGGCCAGGAAGGCGAAGAAAACCGCAGGCAGATCGTAGACGTGCAGCAGGTTCAGGGTCTCGGTGGCGAAATAGTTGGTGTCGACGATCACCCCCAGGGCCAGCAGGGCCGCCAGTATCTGAGGCGGGGACAGCCGCAGCGTCTTTAGCGTGACCAAGGCGGTGATGAAGGTCGCGAAGGTGAAGATCGCGTCGGAGGCGGCGAACAGCGCCTTAGGCGGAACGTGCACATGCGCCAGGGCGCCCAGGGCGATCAGGCCGCGCGAGGCCAGCGGAATGAGCATGCGATACTGGAAGGGCGTGGGCGCCGTGCCGGCGATCAGCCGGACAAAGGTCGCGTCGTGGTCCTCGAACCCGTAGCGGATGCGCAGGACCGCGAACTCGATGGAGGCTGCCGCTAGCACCATCAGCAGGACGGCGTCGTATAGCGGCCGGCCGAACAACAGGGCGCAGACGCTGCGCGCCGTGCGCTCGTCCCCCTGATCCACGCTCGCCCCTGCCCAATCCATGGACCCCAAACACCAGCTTGCCGCTGCGCGTGCAAGCGCTCCCAGCATTGGAGAAAATCATGACCGCATTTGCCTGGTTGGCGCCCCCCGTGCGGGGTCTGGGCGCCGTGGTTCGCAGCTATTTGACCGGGCCGGACGGGCGATCCTTTGCGCCCGGGCGGCTGTTCGCCTTCGTCACCTTCGTCATCGCCCAGTGCCTGGTGGTGCGGGTGTCGGCCGCGCTGCTGCCGGCGTTGAGGCATCCCTCGGACTGGATGACCTATTTCGTGGCCGTGGCCGGGTTTCAGGGCGCCACGGGGGCCACCTGTATCGCGCTGGTGCTGGGCATCGCTCCGGCTGACAGCGGCGGGCGATGGTGGAGCAAGGACGCCTCGCCTCCGCCCAAAATCTGAGGCCGGCTGTGAGCCCCGCCATGAGCGATGACCGTTTCGCCGCGTGCCTGGCGCAGGTGCTGCGGCAGGAGGGCGGCTTTGTCGACGATCCGCGCGATCCGGGCGGAGCGACCAACCTGGGCCTGACCCTGGCGGTTTATGAGGCGGCGCTGGGCCGGCCCGCCAGCACAGGCGAGCTGAAGGCCCTGACGCCCGCCGGCGCCGCGCCGATCTACCGGCGGCTCTATTGGCGGGCGGCGGGGTGCGAGGATCTGCCGGCCGGTCTGGACCTGATGGCGTTCGATAGCGCGGTCAACATGGGCGTGGGCGAGGCGCGCCGCCTGTTGAGCGCGGCGGGCGAGGGGCCGGTGACGCAGCGCATCGAGCGGATGAGCGCGGCGCGGGCGGCCCGCTATCGCGCGCTCAAAGGCTTTGGCGTGTTCGGCGCGGGCTGGATGCACAGGCTGGAGCAAATCACGGCCCGGGCGCTGGCGGACGCCGCCGCGGCCCAAGCGCCGCAAGACGGAAAGGACATCGCGTGATCTGGACCCTGATCCTGACTCATTGGCGCATGGCGGCGTGGGCCGGCCTGGCCGGCGCTCTGGCCCTCGCGCTGGGCCTTTGGCGCATGGAGGCGGCGCGGTCGGCGCAACTGCAGACCGCGCTGACGGCGGCGCGGGGCGAGGGGGCCATGGCCAAGGCCCAGGCCCAGGCGACGAGCGACGCGAGCGCGGTGGTCCAGGCCGGCGCGGCGCGCGACCAGCAGACCCAGACTCAGCATGTGGAGAACGACCATGCCATTCAAGCGGCGCCCGGCTCTGGCCAGGGCCTTGATCCTGGCCTCAACGACGCCGGCCGTCGTGGGCTGTGCGCCTACCGCGCTTATCGGGACACCGCCCCCTGCGTTCAACTGCTCGGCCCTGATTCCGGCCAGCGACCGGACGGCGGTGCCTCCGACGCCCCTGCCGGGAACTGACGCCACCGCCGGCGCCCTGTGGATCGCGCTGGACGACCAGACCGCGCGCCTGGACCAGGCCAATGGGCGCACGGCGGACGTGCTCGATATCCAGCAGCGCTGCGAGGCGGAGCGGACGAAGGCGCAGACGCCGGCAAGGACGGGCCTGTTCGGCTGGCTGAAATTCTAAGCCGCGCCGCCGCCTGAGGGCGGCCGTTTCGATCCATCCATCCAGCCCGAACCCACGCCACGCGCTCACGCGGGGGCGCGGCTTCGCGCGCCCGCCAGCGAGGTTTGCCATGGCTCAAGCCGATTTCAGCAGTGATTCCGGTGCCCCTGCCGCCGGCCCTTTTCCACTTGGCGACACGGGCTGGATGGCTGGCGATTTTCGAAACGGATCGGGTCTGCTCGGGCTGACGCCGCCACCCAGCGGCGCCTATCCTGGTCCGACCGGGATCGGTTCGTCGAGCGCTCCGTGGAGCGCGGGCAATCCGGCCGCGCAGCCGGGAGATTCGCCGGCGGAGGACGATGACGATGCATCCTCGAACGACGATGACAGTCCCGCCGATGCGGATGAGTCGTCATCCGACGACGCCCCGCAGACCGATCAGCCCGATTTTGGAGGTTGGACCCCGCAGAACGCCCAGGGCGCGCACCTCGACTACGGCCTGGCCACTTGGGATGACGCGCATCTGTTCCTCACTGGGGCCAACGACACGCTCAAGCGGCAGTGGGAAAGGCGCGAGGGCCGCAGTTGGCCGACAACGGAAGACGGTCGGAGCTATCATGCCCATCACAAAGTCGCCCGCGCGGATGGCGGGGCGCACGATCTTTCCAATATCGAGCCCAAGCACCCGGACGAGCACATCGCCCACCACATAGCCAATGGCGACTTCAGTCGGTGGGCGAAGCGCGCTTGGCTGAGAGGGCGAGTCCAACCCGGCGCACCCCGCGTGCCCCAAATCGTCAGGCCGCAGTATTTGGACCCCGGTAACCCTGAAGCCGATCCGCCCGTTCTGCTCCAGCTACAACCCGGCCCACGGCCCATAGGTGAACCTAACATCAACGAAGAATCAGATTGACGGCCGTCCTGGACGCGTCGATTCAAACTTGACGGAACAAAAGACGAACAATAACGTCGCTTCAGCTCTCGTTGCGAGACCCCGCATGTCAGATCAACAGCCTATTGATATCACCGGTTTTCAGCTTCATCCCCATATCGTCGGGGGCGATGAGGAAGACACGGCGCTGATCGCCAAGGAGGCCCAGCGGGCCATGCGCTTCGTCCAGGGGTTCCGTTGGGCGCCCCCAATCGAGCGCTTATACTTGGCGTGGGGCGTTCCTGGGATCCTGTGCCTGTTTTTGGTGAAGTTCGGTCGGCCCATTGCCGGCAATCCCGACGATGAATTGTGGGTCGTGGTTGGAGACTTGCCCACGGCTTATTTCGTGACGGAAGGCAATCCCGACCCTCACGCGGCGCTGGAAGCCTACTGCTGGCTCATGGAGAACTGGGCCGATGCTGTATTGGCTGGCGAGGATTTGTCCCAGCAGTACCCGGTTGGCGTAGAGCCCACGGAGGAGCACGCCAAAATGCTCAAAAGCCGGCTCGGCTTCATCGACGAGAAATTCCTCCCGCAGTCGCACCGTTGGATCGGCGGCGTGGACCGCGAGGCGGGCATGCATCCCGAAGAGGAAGACCAGTAGGATGAGGGCGGCGCTGGTGACTGAGCCGACCGCCTGATTGCCCGGCCTCAGCCGTGCGCCAGGGGGTGGGCGGTCCGCTTGATCCATTGTTCCAGCCAGTGAATGTTGTAGTCGCCGGCGATGATGTCGGGGTCCAACAGCAGGTCATGAAACAGGGGGATGGTGGTCTCGATACCGTCCACCACGAACTCGTCTAGGCACCGACGCAGGCGCGCCAGGCACTCGGCCCGGTCGCGCCCGTGCACGATCAGCTTGCCGATCAAGCTGTCGTAGTAGGGCGGGATCGTATAGCCGGCGTAGAGCGCCGAATCCAGGCGTACGCCCAGGCCGCCCGGCGCATGCAGGTCGGTGACCAGACCCGGCGAGGGCGCGAAGGTGCGCGGGTTCTCAGCATTGATGCGGCACTCGATAGCGTGGCCTTGGAAGGCGATGTCGTCCTGCGTGAACGACAGGGGCAAGCCCGCGGCGATCCGGATCTGCTCGCGCACAAGGTCGACCCCCGTGACGGCCTCGGTGACCGGGTGCTCCACCTGCAGGCGGGTGTTCATCTCGATGAAGAAGAACTCACCGTCTTCGTACAGGAACTCGATGGTGCCCACGCCCAAATAGCCGATGTCGCGCACGGCCTTGACCACCACTTGGCCGATCTTGGCGCGCGCCGCCGCGTCGATCACGGGGGACGGGGCTTCCTCGAGGACCTTCTGGTGGCGACGCTGCAAGGAGCAGTCCCGCTCGCCCAGGTGGCAGACATTGCCGAAGCTGTCGGCGATCACCTGCAGCTCGATGTGGCGCGGCTTGCTGAGGTAGCGCTCCATGTAGACCGCGTCGTCGCCGAAGGCCGCCTTGGCTTCGGTGCGGGCGGTGGATACCGCCTCGGCGAGGTGCTCGCGGTCTTCGGCCACCTTCATGCCACGGCCACCGCCGCCGGCCGCCGCCTTGATCAGGACGGGAAAGCCGATGGCGTCGGCCGCGGCCATAGCTTCAGCCTCGCTGGTGAGCGCACCGTCCGATCCGGGCACCACGGGGATGCCCGCGGCCCTGACCGTCTGCTTAGCGCTGATCTTGTCGCCCATGACGCGGATATGCTCGGGCCGAGGCCCGATGAAGGTCAGTCCGTGGGCCTCGACGATCTCGGCGAAAGAAGCATTCTCCGAGAGAAAGCCGTAGCCCGGATGGATCGCCTGGGCGCCGGTGATCTCGGCCGCGGCCAGGATCGAGGGAATGTTCAGATAGCTTTTGGCGGCTGAGGCCGGGCCAATGCAGACGCTTTCGTCGGCCAGGCGCACGTGCATGGCGTGGGCGTCGGCTTCCGAGTGGACGGCCACGGTGGAGATGCCCATTTCCTTGCAGGCGCGCAGAACACGCAGGGCTATCTCGCCGCGATTGGCGATGAGGATTTTGTCGAACATCGCCTTATTCGATCACCGCGAGGGCCTCGCCGTACTGCACCGGCTGGCCGTCCGCGACCAGAATCGCGCGCAGCACGCCGGCCTTGGGGGCGGCGATAGCGTTCATGGTCTTCATGGCCTCGACGATCAGCAGGGTCTGACCCGCCGAGACGCTGTCCCCCACCTTGACGAAGGCCCCGGCGGTGGGTTCAGGCTGCAGGTATACCGTGCCGACCATCGGCGACTTGACGACCTCGCCCGCCGGCAACGCGCCCGCAGCGCTGGCCGTTTCAGGCGCTGAAACCGGCGCAGGCGCGACGGCCGGCGCGGCGATCAGCGCTTGGGGAGCGGCTTGGACGGTGATCTCGCGCGCGACGCGGATCTTCAAGCCGCCCTGCTCGACCTCGATTTCGGTCAGACCGGTTTCGGCCAGGATCCCCGCCAGCCGCCGGATTAGGCGCGTGTCGATGTTGGGAGGGGTGTCGGACATTCAATACCCTTTGGATAAAATCAAGTTTTCAGGCGGCGGTCGCGCGACCGGCGGTGAGGACGCCCAGAATGGAGGCCAGCACGGCGGGAAGGTCCTTTCGGTGCACGACCTTGTCGATCATTCCCTTCTCTAGAAGGAATTCAGAGCGCTGGAAGCCCGGCGGCAAAGTTTGGCGGATGGTCTGTTCGATGACCCGGCGTCCGGCAAAGCCGATGAGGGCGCCCGGCTCGGCCAAGTGGATGTCGCCCAGCATGGCGTAGGAGGCGGTCACGCCGCCGGTGGTCGGATCAGTCAGCACCACAATGTAAGGCAGGTGGGCCTTCTTGAGGGTCTGGATGGCCAGGGTGGTGCGGGCCATCTGCATCAGCGACAGGGCGCCTTCCTGCATCCGGGCGCCGCCCGCCGCGGTGAAGACCACCAAGGGCGCGCGGCGCGCGACAGCGGCCTCCGCGGCCGCGATAAAGCCCTCGCCAGCGGCCGTGCCGAGTGAGCCGCCCATGAATGCAAAGTTCTGGACTAGAACGACTGTCTGGGTCCCGCCGATGCGGCCCGTTGCGATGGCCACGGCGTCGTTCGCTCCGGTGGCTTTGCGCGCCGCGGTCAGCCGTTCGCGGTAGGGCTTGTCGTCGGTGAATTTCAGTGGGTCGTCAGGGCTTTCCGGAGCAGGTAACCGCTCATGTAGGCCTTCATCGAAGGTATAGGCGAAGCGCTGGGCCGGGCCGATGCGCATGTGGCTGCCCGAAGGGGTGACCCACAGAGCCTGCTCCAGGTCTGGTTGGTACACCATTTCGCCTGTGTTGGGGTCTTTCAGCCACAGGTTCCCGGCAAAGCCGGTGTGACGCGACACCATCTTGCGCACGCCCGGCGCGATCTTGGCCAGCCAGCTCAGCTTGCGCTTCGGGTCCTGCTCGGCCATCAGATCGCTCCCGATCCGGCGCGGCCGATGGCGTAGAATCTCGCGGCCCGCTGCTCGACCAATTGGTCGCTCGACAGGAGAGTCAGGGCCTTCAACTCCTCCTCGATCGCATCCCCCACCGCCTTGACCGTGGCAGCGGGGTCGGAATGAGCGCCGCCGACCGGTTCGGGCACGATACGGTCGACGACCTTCAGCTTCAGCAAATCTTGGGCCGTGATCTTCATGGCCTCGGCCGCATCCTTGGCTCTGGCGCTGTCACGCCACAGAATCGAAGCGCAGCCTTCCGGCGAGATTACCGAATAGATCGAGTGCTCGAGGATTAGCACCTTGTTGGCGGCGGCCAGTGCGATGGCGCCCCCAGAGCCGCCCTCGCCTGTGATGGTCGCTATGAACGGTGTGCGTAGGGTAAGGCCCCGTTCGGTGGAGCGGGCGATAGCTTCCGACTGACCGCGCTCCTCCGCGTCCAAGCCCGGATATGCGCCGGCGGTGTCCACGAAGCTCAGGACAGGCAGGCCGAACTGCTCAGCCAGGTCCATCAGGCGCACGGACTTGCGGTAGCCCTCGGGCCTGGCCATGCCGAAGTTGTGCTCCACACGACTGGCGGTGTCGTCGCCCTTCTCATGGCCCATGACCACCACGCCTTGGCCACGAAAACGGCCGAGGCCGCCGATGATGGCCTGATCGTCCGCAAACTTACGGTCGCCCCGCAGCTCCACGAAATCCTCGATCAGACCCGCGACATACTGGCTGAAGTGCGGACGATCGGGGTGGCGGGCCACCTGGGTTTTTTGCCAAGGGTCCAGGCGGCGATAGATGCGCGCGCGAATCTCCTGCGCGGCCTGACGCAACGCCTTCATTTCGACGGCAGGCGCTTCAAGGTCGTCGGTGGCAAGAGGATCCGACAGTTCCTCGATCCGCGCCTCAAGGTCGGCTACGGGCCGTTCAAAATCGAGGTAGTGGCGTTGGTCGATCATCCGTAAGGGCTCAAGCAATAAACAAACAAGCGCCGGTGCGCCGACGGTCCGCTAGGCCGGCGACAGCTTGCGCCGTTTCACCGCCTGGCTAACAACGCCGGCCCCGACACCCACGAGCACGATGAAACAGGCCGCCGAAGCGGTGATCGCAGTCCGGCGAAGGACTTTGCGACGGTGTTCGGTCCTGAACGCCATGCCCGCGGCGCCCAGCAGTTCCCATATCTGCGTCGCCGCGTCAAACGTCCGGGGGTTTGATGGATCGCGCGTCAACCATGTGCGGAAGTCCGCTTCCACCGCAGGATTGCGGTTATGTCTACGCAAAGCAGCGATCCAGGCGCTCGCCTGACTCCGGCTGCTGCGGGGTGCGGCGAAGGGGTCTTGTCCGTCGTACGGGTCGTCAAAATCCGGGGGGCTCACCAATCTTGCATCCATTGTTGGAGGAACAGCATGGCGCGAGCGATGTGCTTTTCCACCGCGCTCTGCGACAGGCCTTGCTGCTCGGCGATCTGCGAATAGGTCATGCCGTCCAGCCTTTGCGCCAGTAGTATCGTTCTGGTCTTGGTCGGCATAACCTCCAGCCCCGCCTTGAGGCGCTCCAGGCTATGTCGGCTGGCCAGGATATCGTAGGGCCCCGGCGCTTGGTCGCCGGCCTCGCAAAAATCCAGCACGGCGGCGGCTATGGGTGAACGCCGTCTGCGGCGAGCCCCATCGATGGCGAGGTTGAGCGCCGTGCGAGCGATGAACGCCTCGGGATTTCTCACAGGTTGCGCCCGACGGAAGATTTCGTAGCGGAGCAGGGCGTCTTGAACCAGGTCCTCGGCCTCCTCGGTTGAACGGCCCTTCTGGCGCAGCGCCTGGCGCAGGCGGCGGGTCAATTCGGAAAGCGTTTTGAACGCGCCTAGTCCGGATATTCCGGGAGGCCTTTTCCCTGAATGCGTGTGGCGACCGTCCTCATTGGCCGGACCGCTCTTGTCGTCGCCTGTGTGCGGCGATTTCAGCAAGAGGGGCGGGTCATGCGAGATGGGTGAGGCGCGCATTGGCTTCTTCCTCAAATGATCGGTCCTTCCAGCATGCACCTTAAGACGAACCAGGCGCCATTTTCCCCAACGCTCGCCAGAAAAAATTTAAGGGGCCAACAAAGGTGAAGGTGCGCTGCGCTGGTCCCGGACCCCGTTTGACCAACTGGCGGACGCATATTGTAGAGGCCTCTCGATACGGTTGCGACGGCGCAGAAATCTGGTGTTTTCTTCGGTAACGGACAAAGGGCTGGTTGTATTGACCTCGATCACCATCACGGACGTGGCGGCGTTGGCAGGCGTTTCGATCAAGACGGTGTCGCGCGTCCTGAACAGCGAGCCAAACGTTCGCGATGGCACTCGCGAGAGAGTGTTGAGCGCTGTCAATAAATTGAATTATAAGCCAAATCTGGCGGCCCGTGCACTTGCGGGCTCGCGCAGCTATCTGATCGGGCTGTATTACGACAATCCCAGCCCCGGCTATATCGCCGACCTTCAGCGTGGCGCCATGAGCGCTTGCCGCAAAGCCGGCTATCATCTTTTGGTGGAGCAAATCGATGGGGAGAAGGAGCGTTGGCGCCCCCGGGTGGAATCGCTGCTGGACCAGGTGAAGGTTGACGGCGTGATCTTGGCGCAGCCCGTTTGCGATCGAGGGGCGGTGCTGGATGTGCTGGAAGAGCGCAACGCGCCCTTTGTGCGCATCGCCCCGGCTGGGGACTGGGACCGCGGCCCCTACGTTTATATGAATGACCGTCAGGCGGCTTACGATATGACTGACCACCTCCTGAGCCTGGGTCACCGACGTATTGGGTTTATCCGGGGGCATCCCGAGCATTCGGCGACGCAACAGCGATATCTGGGCTTCGCGCAGGCCATGGCCGCCGCCGACCAAAGCCCTGATCCGGCCTTGGTCCAATGGGGCAGTTTCACTTTCCGGTCAGGTGTTGGGGCGGCCGAGCGGCTGCTCAACCGGCCCGTGAAACCAACCGCCATTTTCGCCAGCAACGACGATATGGCGCTCGGGGTCATGGCTGTGGCCAATCGGATGCAGCTCAACGTTCCCCGCGATCTTTCAGTGGCGGGATTCGATGATTCCCCGATCGCACAGGTGGTCTGGCCGCAGCTGACCTCCATTCGCATCCCCGTGGCCGAGATGGCTGAAGCGGCGGCCAATATACTGATCCACAAGCGCTTGCAGCAGCAGGCCCCCGCCGCGCGCCTCCTAGATTTTGAGCTCATGTTGCGGGGGTCCGTCGGGCCGGCCTCATTGGCCTAGTCTGTCCGCCTGCATTGGATTAGCCTAAGCGCCTGAAGGCTTTTTGCACGCGCGCGACGTGCGATGAGAGATAAGACAGCGTTGTCATTTTAAGGGTGCATGGCGTGTTTCCGACATGAGCAGCGTTGAACCCTCTCATGGCATTGTTCTGTTTGGCGGCGGCGGGGACCTTGCCCTGCGCATGCTTTTTCCGTCCCTGGCCTTTCTGGAGTGTGAGGCGTTGTTGCCGCCCGGCATGCCGGTGTTGGCGGCAGGGCGGTCTCCCATGGACGAGGCGGCCTTTCGCGCTCTCGTGCGCGCCGATCTTGAGCAGCGGGCTCCCGACACCGTCGTCAAGGGGGCGGCCGACCGGCTGCTCCAGCGCGTTCATTATCTCGCCACGGACGCTACCCGCCCTGAGGATATCGAGCGCCTGGGCAAGCGCATGCAGGAGCTCGGCATCGTACGGCCAGTCTTTTATCTGGCGGTTTCGCCCAGCCTCTACAGTCCGATCTGCCAGGGCCTGCTCGAAGCCGGTCTGACGCGGGACCCGGCGCGGGTGGTGATGGAAAAACCCATCGGCAAGGACCTGCAGAGTTCAAGGGCGATCAATGAGATCGTCGCTGCGGCTTTCAGCGAAGATCGCGTTTTCCGCATCGATCACTACTTAGGCAAGGAAACCGTACAGAACCTGATCGCTCTCAGGTTCGCCAACACCCTGTTCGAGCCCTTGTGGAACAACCTGACCATCGACCACGTGCAGATCACCGTGGCCGAGACGCAGGGGGTGGGCGATCGCTGGCCCTATTACGACGAATACGGGGCCATGGGCGACATGGTGCAGAACCACATGATGCAGCTGCTGTGCCTGGTGGCCATGGAGCCGCCCGCGGACCTGCAGCCGGACTCAGTGCGCAACGAGAAGGTCAAGGTGCTGCGCTCGCTGCGCCCCATCACCCGCGCCGACGTGCAGCAATTCGTTGTGCGCGGACAGTACGGACCGGGCATGAGCGGTGGACGTCCGGTTCGGGGTTATGCCGAAGAGAAGGGCTCGCCCAGCGAGACGGAGACCTTCGTGGCCATCCAGGCCCATATCGACAACTGGCGCTGGGCGGGGGTGCCGTTCTTCCTGCGCACCGGCAAGCGGTTGCCCGACCGCGACACGGAAATTTACATCCAGTTCAAGCCGGTGCCGCACTCGATCTTCTCTGGCGAGAGCCGCCAGGACCTTTCCCCCAACAACCTGCTGATCCGCCTGCAGCCGGAGGAGGACATCGTGCTGCGGGTGATGAATCAGGCGCCGGGTCTCAGCCTGGAGGGCATGCGGCTGGAGAGCCTGCCGCTGAGCCTGAGTCTGAAGAAGGCGCATAGCGCGCGCCGTAGGATCGCCTATGAGCGCCTGCTGTTGGACGCCTTGAACGGCAATTCCACTCTATTCGTTCGCCGCGACGAGATCGAAGAGGCCTGGGAATGGGTGGACGGGGTCAACGACGCCTGGCGCAAGTCGGGCTTTTCGCCCAAGGCTTATCCTGCGGGCTCGTGGGGGCCGGCGGGCGCCTTCGCCCTGATCGAACGGACTGGGCGCGCCTGGCATGACGATTGAGCGATTCGACAGCGCCGGGGCCATGGCCAAGGCTGCGGCTGACTTCGCCGCGGAAAGTCTAGCGCGGGGCCTGAGTACAAGCGGCCAAGCCCTGTTTGTGGCCACCGGAGGGCGGACCGCTGGGGGCGTCTATGACCAACTTGCCCAGGCGCCGCTGGATTGGTCTCGCATCACCGTGACGCTTACCGATGAGCGTTGGGTCGCGGTCGACGATCCGGACAGCAACGAGGGTCTGGTTCGCAGCCGGCTCCTTCAGTGTGAGGCGGCCAAGGCTCGCCTGATCGGGCTAAGGGGCAAAGCCAAGACCCTCCAAGACGCTGCCGATGAAGCATGCATCAGGCTGGAGGGCCTGGCGGCGCCCGACGTCGCGCTGGTGGGCATGGGCGAAGACGGACACATCGCCTCGTTGTTTCCCGGCAATCCGGCCTTGGCTCTGGGACTGGATCCAGCCGCCCCCGCCTGCATTGTGGTCCCGCGGGGAACCGGGCGTCCACCGCCCCAGGACAGGCTAAGCCTGTCCGCGGCGTGGCTGACGCGAGCGCGGCTGATACTGATCGTGATCAATGGCGCAGCAAAACTGCGCGTGGCGCAGCTGGCTCTGAGCGGTACAGACGATTCGGAGTTTCCCGTGCGCTCTATCCTGAAGCGGGGGCCCGGCGTTGTTATATTGTGGTCGGCCTGAGGAGCGCTTCATGTCCGTACCCGTCAATTCCCAACTGGCCGAGGTCACGGATCGCATCGTGACCCGCAGCCGAGACACCCGCGAAGCCTATCTGGAGCGGCTGGAGGCGGCGAAAACCTCTGCCCCGGGGCGGGGCAAGCTGTCGTGCGCCAACTGGGCCCATGCGTTCGCCGGCTCACCGCCTGAGGACAAGCTCAAGGCGCTCGATCCGAAGGCGCCCAACATCGGCATCGTGACGGCCTACAACGACATGCTGTCCGCTCACCAGCCGTTTGAGGACTATCCCGAGCTGATCCGGCAGGCCGCTCGCGAGGCCGGCGCCACCGCCCAGGTGGCCGGCGGCGTTCCGGCCATGTGCGACGGGGTGACCCAAGGTCGACCTGGCATGGAGCTTTCCCTGTTCAGCCGCGACGTTATCGCCATGTCCGCCGCCGTGGCCTTGAGCCACGACGCCTTCGACGGGGCTCTCTGTTTGGGGGTTTGCGACAAGATCGTTCCGGGCCTGATGATCGGCTCTCTCGCGTTCGGCCACCTGCCGACCATCTTCGTGCCCGCAGGGCCGATGACCTCGGGCATCTCCAACGCCGAGAAGGCCCGTGTGCGCGGCCTCTATGCCGAGGGGAAGGTCGGCCGCGAGGAATTGCTCAAGGCCGAGATGGGCGCCTATCACGGGCCGGGCACCTGCACCTTCTATGGCACGGCCAACTCCAATCAGATGCTGATGGAGATGATGGGGGTGCATCTGCCCGGGGCTGCCTTCGTCAACCCCGGGACGGCATTGCGCGAAGCGTTGACCCGGGCGGCCGCTCAGCGGGTGGTGCAAATCCGCGCCGGCGCCAATGACTACACCCCGCTTGGCCGGGTGATCGATGAGAAGGCCGTGGTCAATGGGATGGTCGGCCTGATGGCCACGGGCGGTTCGACCAACCACGCCCTGCACCTGGTGGTGATGGCCAAGGCCGCCGGCGTGCTGATCGACTGGGACGATATGAACGACATCTCGGCGGTGACGCCGCTTCTGGCGCGGGTCTATCCGAACGGCCCGGGCGACGTGAACCAGTTCCAGGCGGCAGGCGGCTTGTCCTTCGTCACGCGTGAACTTCTGGGCGCGGGCCTGCTGCACGAGGACGTGCTGACCGTGGCCGGGCCTGGGCTCTCACGCTATACCGCCGAGCCGTTCCTTCAGGACGGAGCGCTGATCTGGAAGGCGGGCGTACACAAGAGTCTGGACCCGTCGATGGTGCGTTCAGCCAGCGATCCCTTCGACCCGGAGGGCGGGCTTAAGCTACTCACGGGCAACCTCGGACGCGCTGTGATCAAGACCTCGGCGGTCAAGCCCGAACATCGCGTGGTGGAGGCGCCCGCGGTAGTGTTCGACGACCAGGACGACTTCCTGGCGGCTTTCAAGGCCGGCCAGTTGGACAAGGATTTCGTGGCCGTGGTCCGCTTCCAAGGGCCTAAGGCCAACGGAATGCCCGAACTGCATTCGCTGAGCCCGGCGCTGGGCGTGTTGCAGGATCGGGGCCGCAAGGTGGCCCTGGTCACCGACGGGCGCATGTCCGGGGCTTCTGGCAAGACCCCCGCGGCCATTCATCTGACTCCGGAAGCGGTCGCCGGCGGGGCCATCAGCCGGATCCGCAATGGCGACATCATCCGTCTGGACGCCGAGCGCGGGATGTTGGAGGTCAAGGTCGACAAGACCGAGTTGGCGGCGCGGCCGGCGGCCAAGCCCCCTGGCGGCAATGATTTCGGTTTCGGCCGCGAGCTTTTCACCCATTTGCGCGCCGCGGTCGGCGGCGCCGAACAGGGCGCCACCGCGCTCTTCAACTAGGCTTCGGAAAAGAAGACGCTCATGTCCTGCCGTCCTTACCTCAGCCTGTCTCCCGTCGTGCCGGTGCTCACTATCGAGCGTATCGAGGACGCGGTTCCCCTGGCCCTCGCCCTGGTCGCGGGCGGGCTTACGGTGTTGGAGGTGACCCTGCGCACGCCGGTGGCGCTGGAGGCCATGACTCGCATCGCCGGTGAGGTGCCCGATGTGGTCGTCGCCGCCGGCACGGTCCTGTCGGCCAAGGATCTCGAGCGCTCGGCCAAGGCGGGGGCCCGCTTCGCCTTCTCGCCGGGCCTGGCCGATTTCATGCTGGAGCCGCAGGCTATACCGATCTTGCCGGGGGTGGCCACAGCCTCTGAAATCATGAAGGGCCTCGAAGCCGGGCTGGACACCTTCAAGTTCTTTCCGGCGGTTCCGGCCGGCGGCGCGGGCGCCCTCAAAGGATTCCATGGCCCCTTCCAGAGCGTGGCTTTCTGCCCCACCGGCGGGATCGGTCCGGCCAATGCTCGCGAGTTCCTCGGCCTGCCCAACGTCCTTTGCATTGGCGGTTCCTGGGTCGCGCCGGACGCTGCGGTTCGGGCTAAGGATTTCGCGACGATTCAGGCGCTGGCCGCGGATGCCAAGGGCCTGGCGCGAGTCTGACCGCTACGTCTCCTGCGGATCGACCCCGCCCTAGGCGCGATGGGTTTAGGCGGGATCGCCTAAACGCTGAATCGTGCTCTAGATTCAAATATGTAGAGCCAGATTCAGACTTCGAGAGAAGTCATCCGGCTCTAGTGGTCGGCTGCGGGCGGCGCATCGCTCGCCGCTGGGGCAGAGGGTTCAGCCGTGGTCGGCGCCGCTCCGGCGTCAGCCTTGCCGTAGTTGGCGTCGAGATAGGCTGTGATCGCCTTGTACTGATCGTCGCTGACTGAAACGCCGAAATCCATCATCTTGTGGACCTCTTGCGCCCATCCATCCGAGGTCCGCTTCTGGGCTATGATCGTGCCGGCGTCGTGACAGGACACACAGGCATTTAACAGTTCCGACTTGCCTGGGCCGTCGGCCAACGGGCTGTCCTGAGCCATGACCTGGGTCGAAGCGGCCGCCGCCATGACAGCCGAGGCCGCAAGACCGGCCGTAATGCGCCAGATCTTAATCTCCATTTCGAAACCTCCACAGACGCTATTCTCGTCGCCCTTAAAGCAAACCTCGTTTGTAAATACATCAATTGTTTGGCTGCCGCCGCGCCGGTTCAGGCGGGCTTCGGCATGGGCGGTCGACCCCAGCGCCACACCAGGGCGGGCAACAGGAACAGGCTCATGGCCGTCGAGGTGATAAGGCCGCCGAGGATGACCATGGCCATGGGGCCTTGGATCTCCCGTCCCGCCTGGCCGGTCTGGATCGCCAGGGGCAAAAGCCCCAAGGCGGTGACCAGCGCAGTCATCAGGATGGGCGTGGCCCGTTCGCGGGCGGCGCGGATCACGGTCTGCAGCGACCAGGGCTGACCTTCCACGCTCGCCAGATGGTCTGCGTGTGACACCAGCAGGATCGCGTTGCGCGCGGCGATGCCGAACAGGGTGACGAACCCCACGAGCGATCCCAAGGACAGGCTCGCGCCGGTCAACCCCACCGCCGCAACGCCGCCGACCAGAGCGAAGGGCGCGGACCCAAGGATCAGAGCTACGGACCGGGCGTTGCTGAAGGCCAGCAGTAACAGGGCCGTCACGCCGCCGGCCGCCAGGGCCACATTGAACATCAACTCGCGTTGGGCTTCGGCCACGCCCTCGGCGGCGCCGGAATAGGCGATGTAGACGCCGGGCGGCAGCTTGACCTTTTGCGCGATGGCCGCCTGCACGGCCTTGGTCACCTTAGCCACATCCCTCGGCTGTGGATTGGTGGTCACGACCTGCCGGCGCAGACCGCCTTGGTGGCTGATGCTTGTGCGGCCCTCCGCCAGATAGACCTTGGCCACTTGGCTGAGCGGTATGGTCACGCCCGCGCCGCTCCTGAGGAGCAGGTCGCCCACCGCTTCGGGGGTGTTGCGCAGCGCCTGCGGCGTGGTCACCGCAATGTCGATTGTGCGGGCGTTTTCATAGATCTGGGCCGCCGTTACGCCCTTGTAAGCCGCCTGGATCGCATCCAGCGCGTCGGCGGCTGAGAGCCCATATTGCGCCAGCTTGTCGAAATCGAGGTCCGCACGCACCACGGGGGTGAGAGGCGGCGCCTGCAGTTGCACGTCCTTGGTCCCCGGCACAGTCTTGACCACGGCAGCGATTTCACGCGCTGTCGCATCGATCTGATCCAGATCCTGGCCGTAGATCTCGATAGCCAGGGCCGCCGTCTCGCCGGTCAGGGTCTCGCCGATACGATCGCCCAGGAAGGTCACCACTTCGGTGGACAGGCCCGGATAGCTGTCCAGCACCGTGTGAATTGATTTCTCGATCGCGTCCTGTTGGGCCGCCTGCAGGCGGGGCTTCAGTTCGACGTGGATTTCGCTGCGGTTGGACTGCCAGGTGTCCTCGCCCCCTTCCGCCCGGCCGATCTGCTGCTCGGCGCTCTGCACCCCGGGGATAGCCAACAGGTCCTTGCTGATCGCCTGACCGTAGTTGCGCATCGCCGCCAGGGAGGTTCCCGGCGGGCTCGAGACGCCCAGCACGAAATGGCTTTCCTTGAAGGCGGGCAACAGCTCCGAATTGAACAGCATGAGGCCCGCCGCCGTGACGATCGCCGCCAGGAGCGAGGCGGCCGCCGCCAGGCGCGGCGCCTGGCAGATTCGCTCCAGAGCGCGGCCGTGCCAGTCCTTGGCGCGCACCAGCAAGGACGGCTCGGGGTGCAGCTGGGCGTTGCGTAGCAGGAGCAGGGTGAGCGGCGGGGTCACGACCACCGCCACGGCCAGGGAGGCGAGGGTGGCGATGATGAAGGCCGCGGCCAGGGGCGAGAAGAAAGCCCCTTGCAGGCCATGCAGAAGGAGCACCGGCAGCAGGGTGAAGGCCACGACCAAGGTGGCGTAGATGACGGGCGCGCGCACCTCCAGCGAAGCGTGCAGGATCACCGCTTCGCGCGCCTCATCCGGGCCAGCCGTGCGCAGTCGGCGCACGATGTTCTCCACGTCGATGACCGCGTCGTCGACCACCACCCCCAAGGCGACCGCGAGGCCCCCCAAGGTCATGGTGTTAATCGCCCACCCCAGCCGGTTCATCACGAGCACCGCGGTGAGCAAGGACAGCGGGATCGAGACGAACGACACCAGCACCGTGCGCAAATCCCGCATGAAGGCGAACAGCACCAGGGCGATCAGCACTGCCCCGATCAGCAGATCGTCGGTGATGCCGCCGAGCGCCGCCTCGATGAAATTGGCGGGCCGGTGCAACCCCCCGTAAATTCGCACGCCCCGCGCGTCGAGCGAGGGCTTCAACTCGGCCAGGGTGGCCTCGACCGCGCGCGTGGCCTCCAGGGTGTTGGCGCCGTACTGGCTAGCCGTGCTCAAGAGGACGCCGGGCCGGCCCATGATGAGGGCGTCGCCGTTTAGTGGCGCAGGGCCATCCTTGACCTCGGCCACGTCGCCGATGTGCAAAATGGCGCCGTCGGCGGTGGCCACGGGCGCGGCGGCGACCTGGGCGGCTGTGCGGGCCTGGCCCTGGGGCGTCACAAGTATGCGCTGCTGTTCGGTGTCGATGAATCCGCCGCCCGATACGCCGGTGGAAGCCCTCACCGCATTGATCAGGTCGCTGAACGCCAAACCGCGGGCCGCCAGCGCGTCGGGCCGGACCTGAACCTCCAGGCGCCGGATCTGACCGCCGAACACGATGGCGCGGGCCACGCCGGGCGTGGCCAGGACGCGGGGCCGGACCACCGTATCCACCAGGGCGCGCAGGTCCATCGGGCTGAGCTTGTCGCTGGTGAAGCCGACCTTGAGCAGGTCCATGGTGGAGGAGGTCAGGGGCGAGACTTTGGGCGCCTGGACGCCCTGGGGCAGGTCGGACGCCGTCTCGGCGACGGCTTCGGCAACCACCTGCCGCGCCCGATACGGATCGGACCCCTCCTTGAACAGCACCTGGACGATGGACAGGCCGGGAATGGACTGCGAGCGGACCATGGTGACCCCGGCCGAACCGTTGACCGACTGCTCGACCACGCGGGTGACCAGTTGCTCCACCTGCTCGGCGTCCAGGCCAGGCGCTTCGGTCTGAATTTCGGCTTGGGCCGGCACGAAGTCCGGCAGGACGTCGTACTTAGCCGTCTTGAGCGCCAGACCGCCATAAACCAGCAGCAGCAGGGCGAAGGCCGCCACAAGTCGCGGACGGCCGAGCGACCAGCGAACGATTGCGCTCAGCATGGATCAGTCATCGCCTTCTTCGCCGACGTTCGTCTCCGCCGAGAACAGCGCCGCCGCGCCGTGCGTGACCACCTGCTGGCCCGGCTTGAGGCCCTGAGGGACGAATAGGCCCATCGGGTCGGGCCGCGCGCCCTGCACCGGCTCACGCTGGAAGGTGTCGGCGCCGGTGCGGATATAGACCCAGGTCTGGCCTTGGCTGCGTAGTAGGGCCGCTTGCGGCGCCACCACGCCTGTGATGGGGACCGATGCGGTCAGCTTGACCGGCGTGGCCAGGCCGATGGCCAGGGATGCGGTGTTGGGGCCGGACGCCTCGGCGATCAGGCCGGGGGACATCAGATGCGGGTCGGCCGTTCGCGCGGCGCCCAGCACGCGGGCGTGCGCCACGCCCAGGGGCCCCAGATCGATCGTCACCGCGTGCAATCCGGCCAGGCCCTGGCCCGAGGGGGTGTCGATGCGCACCAGAGCGGCCTTGCCGGCGGCGATGTCGGCCAGCAGACCTTCGCGCCCACCAGCGGACAGGCGTGCGACGCCGTCGCCCCACTCCAGATTAAGCCTGCGCCGCAGCAGGGTGAGCTTGGCGGCGTCCGCGTCCGCCTGGGCGATGGCCGCTTCCAAGGCCTTGGCGGACAAGGCCTGGCCGCTGGCGTTGAGGGCGCGTGCGCGTCTGGCCTCGGCGGAGGAGGCTACGGCGGCGGCCTGCGCGGCCTGGATGTCGGCGTCCAATTGAACCAGGGGGCCGGGATCCAGCACGCGCGCGAAGCCGGCGACCGATGCCGATCGGCTTGCGGCCTGCAGGGTCTGGGTGGCGAGACCGAGCTTATGTTGGGTTTCGACGGCGAGCTTGACTGCCTTGACCCCTGGGTCGTCCCCCAGGGCCCACGCCGGAACGGCGGCCAGGGCGCACAGCAGGACCGGAGCGAGGCGCCGCCAGGCACGGGACGTCATGGATGGTCTCCCAAGCGCTTCGCGCGTCCCCAATTGTGCAGGCTGGCCGGATGGGTGCGCTCATCGGTCCGGGCGGGCCCCTATTTCCGGATCACCACCAGGGAGTTGTCGGCCAGGGGCAGGCCCTTACGGTAGAGGGTGACGAACTCGAAGTTATAGTCCTTGCCGAGGAAATAGCCGAGGAAGTGGTACAGATCGATGTAGGACACGTCCTCAATCACGTAGACGCCGCCCTTTTTCAGCTTATGGAACGAGTTTTCCAGCAAGCTCACCCCAGCCGCATAGGTGTGCAGGCCGTCGTCGATCATCAGGTCGAACTCGACGTCCTGCACATTGTCCCACAGTTGGGCGATGGCGGCCGAGTCGGTCTGGTCGCAATAGAAGGTCGATATACGATCCTCCGTGAACAGAATGTCCCGGTCGATGTCGGCGCCGATGATCTTGGCCTTTGGGAAATAGTCGCGCCAGACCCTCAGCGAGGCGCCCGGCTTTCCGTCCACGCCCATGCTGGAGGCTAGGCTCGGATTATTGGTGCCCAGGCCGCATTCGAACACATTGCGGATGTGCTGGCGGCAGTGGCCAAACGTGCGCTCCATGAAATCGGCGTAGCTGTGCGACGGCCACGGATAGGGGTGGCCCTCCGTGCGGATCTCGCCCTTGTCGGAGCCATACTTGTCGCACAGCTGATTGAGGAGGCTGGAGGCGTTCTTGCGATAATAACAGGCGTAGTGACGATCAAAATTTGCGGGAAACAGGTCCGTGATCTTGGAAACCAATGTAATGGGTCCAGCCTGGACCGTTATCGCTTCGTCTGACATGCAATCCCTCTGATCGACCGGATGAGCTGGAAAGCGTCAGGGCTCCGGCGGGTCCTTTTGGCGCCAGATCCGACAACCTCCAAGAACATTTCGCTCAGGGATGTTGGGCTGCGGAAGCCGGCGGCGTTGGGCTTGTCAGGCAGGGAGCAAGCTCCTAGGACGGAGGCGCCGCGCGTTTGGGCGGACCAGAAGGCGGCAATAGATGGGTGTCGATGTCAGCGTCCTGGACTTTCTTCTGAAGTTCCGGGGAAAAATCAAAGGCAGGACACTCCAACTCGGCCGGCAGAATCTCTATGTCGGCACCGACGCCAACCATCAGCAGCGTCCGCGGGCGGAGGCCGTCTTTCGCCGGTATGACCCGGTCACACCGTTGGAGGTCTTGGGCAAGCCCCTTGGCTATACCGAGGACCTCTTCCGCTATCTCGGCGCGGACAGCCTGACGGCCATGGACGCCTCGCCGTTCGAAGGCGCCGAAATCGTGCATGATCTGAACTATCCCGTGCCGCCAGAACTCGTCGGCCAGTTCGACACCCTCTTCGACGGCGGCACTATCGAGCATGTGTTCAACGCGCCGATGGCGTTTGAAAACGCCAAACGGATGCTGAAGGTCGGCGGGCTGCTGCTGTCGGTGAACGCGGCCAACAA
>Ga0182016_10000886_pt1 | contig 37149 bp, 30 predicted proteins | sample 712S2MmetaG_FD_120491 | JGI IMG/M metagenome (GOLD analysis project Ga0182016, IMG submission 120491) | Permafrost microbial communities from Stordalen Mire, Sweden - 712S2M metaG | ecosystem: Environmental > Terrestrial > Soil > Wetlands > Permafrost | place: Sweden: Stordalen | collected...
GATCATTCCTGGGCAATTCTCAGCAGAGCGTGCAACTCGCCCTGGCCAGACGGCATGAGAAGGAACTGGATTTGTTCCATGGGAGGAGTCGGCTTTCGCGGGTTTTCCGAGTTCTAGGCTGTTGCGAGCGAATGACCGGCTAACCGGAAAGGGCTACTTGGTGATTACCGAGTTGATGAACACTTCATTCGAACTCGAAACCGTTGGCCGCATGCTGAGCCGTCGCGCCTAGCCATGACATTCTTCACACACGCTTTTACAAAAAGAGCCGATTCAAGGCCCATAGTTACGGGAGAGCGCGCCCAAGTGCGGTGACCGACCTTTGCTCTCATGTTTCGACAGGGAGTTGCATAGGGGCTAACAAAATCCACCGAATCTGCCCCCCAAGAGGCGCTCATTGCCAACGAGATCGTTTAGTAAATTGAACAACCTAGCTTCAAATCCGTAACTGCAAAACCTTTATGCGCCGGTTCGATCCCGGCCCGCGCCTCCATTTTCTCTTAATCGCAGTTTGCCAATCGAGAAGAGGACCGGATCCGGCTCCCGGTCCAATGATCGCTTCCCATCACAGCCCGGTTTCCAGTACATCGAAACCGGAATACGTGCATTCCGTTAAACGGGACTACGTTCTGCCCTTAAATCGCCGCTGAGCCGCTCGAAACCACAGTCACCGTGGACGCTCCGGAGTCTGTTATCCACACGTCTCCGCGTCCATCAATGGCGATGCCGAGTGCATCTATTCCCGCTTCGTACGCACATAGAATCGCCCCGGCGGGCGATAGCTCAGTCACGGTTCCCGGGGCCAGCACGCCGGGATTCGTCAGCCCATTCACCACCCACAGGTTCCCGCTCGCATCGATTGCAATTCCCCAGGCGTTCCCGCCGGCCGGAAACGTGCCCATGTTCACGCCGCTGGGCGGTAACTCGGTTACCGTGCCGGCTGCGTAGCTGGTCCCGTCGTTGACGGTGTTCGTTAGCCACGCGTCTCCGGCTCGATCGATGGCGATGGAGATCGGGTCTGGACCCGCCTTGTAGACCCCCAGCAGCGTCCCGGCCGAAGAAAGCTTCATTAAATTGTCCGATCCGTTATTCACCACCCAGACATTGCCGCCGGCGTCCACGGCGATTCCATGAGGGTTGTTTCCGGCCTTGAAGGCGCCCAACAGCCCGCCGGCCGCTGAGTACTTCATCACAGTGTTCGCTCCGTCATCGGTGACCCACAAGTCTCCGCTGCAATCGATCGCCATGTTATGAGGCTTCAGCCCCGCGCGGAAAGTGTCCAGAAGAAGCCCGGTCGACGAATACTTCATGATGGTTCCCGAGCCGTTTTTCACTACCCATATGTTTCCGGCCTTATCAACCGCAATCCCCTCCGGCCGGATGCCTGCGGCGTAGGTGCCAAGAACCCTCCCCGTCCGAGACAGTTCCGTTATGTTAGCGGATCCCCAGTTCGTTACCCAGACATGTCCGTTCGCATCGATCGCCACCTCTTCAGGATTAGCACCCACCTCATAAGTGCCGAGCACGCTGCCCGGCTTGACGGTACCGGTCACCATCGCGGCCGCGGCAAAGATTGTCCCGCTGCCATCCTTCGATTCCCTCTCGAATGCCGGGCGTTCACCGGAAACTCCGCTCACGCGCCAGGCCAGCGCCGGCACTCCACCTCCAAGCGTTCCGGTTGCGATCCCCGGGACGGCTTCCAACTCCACGGTCGCCGTTCCCGGTTGAACCCATATCGTCGAACCGGCAGCAAGAGAATCCAGCGGCGTCTGATCCACAATTCCTCCGCACGCCGCCAGCGACAGAAGAGAGGCAGTCAACAAAGCTTCCATCCATCGCCCATTCCAGGGACACATGCGCCGCGCCTGCGATTACGGGGCGCGTGCCCGCATCGGTTCTGCATGCTCCGCAGTTCACTCTGCCCTTCGCCTCTCGATTGCGGCATCTTCGAAGTTGATTTTTCTCTGACTCGCAACTCCGCCCCGCGAAGGTTTTATCGGCCAGCGACGCGGCAGAATCAGATTTCGAAAGCGCCGGCGAGTTCTCCTGACGGGATCGCCAGGGGTTTCCGTATCCAGCGTCAGGCACTCGAAAAAAGCAAGTCCATACTGACTCAATCGGCCGTCTGATTTCTGGCTAAGGCGTACCACAAAGGCAATTTTGGCAGCAAACACGGTTCTGGGACGCTCAATAGCGGATCTCTTGGCTTTGAACACTACCAAAATGGGAGCAGGGACTTACACCTGCTTTTTTGGGAAGAACGACCTGAAATACGCGTTTTTTTGTTTGGAATCCCTGCCCGCGCCCGAGGTATGGTGGCGCTAGTACCAAAGCAATCTGCACCCGGAATTTGTGGCTTCAAACTGTCTCAGGCAAAACCTTGAGACGGTTCTGGCGGAACAGTTTCTTGAAACACTGACTTGCTAAGTCAGCCTGGCGAAGCCTTGCTTGACTTACGCAACGGGGGAATGGGAGACACTCGATGAGCCTCGCATGTGAAACCGGCCGGCTGGGCGCAGGCCGTTGCCAGGCTTCCCTCGCCGCGGAGATAAAAACCGAGCTCCGCTGGTATGCCGTCTTTACCTTGCCGCAAAACGAAAAGTCGGTGGTAAAGCATCTTGTCCTGCGGGAAGTCGAGTCTTTTCTCCCCACCTGGGAAACGGTCAGGGTCTGGAAGAACCGGCAACGCGTTCGAACTGTCCTTCCACTCTTTCCCGCCTATCTTTTTGTGCATATCGATTGCCGCCAGCGGGGGAGGGTTCTTGAGTGTCCGGGGGTGCTTCAGATTGTCGGCAACGGCCGGGTAACGGTGCCAGTTCTGGAAGCGGAAATCGAGTTGATCCGCTGCGGGGTCAGAGGAAAGAACATGCACCCCTACACGGAGCTGGCAGTGGGCAGGAAAGTCCGCATCCGAAGCGGCGCCATGGCAGGCGTTCAAGGCCTTCTGGTGAAAAAGGGCAACGGCCTGAAGTTCGTTCTCGCCCTGGAGTTGATCAACCAGTATGCCGCCATTGAAGTGCAGGCGGAAGATCTGGAACTGATCGCGGACTGAATTCGGCGGCCGCAGCCTCCCGCGCCGCGCATTAGCGCAACAATGCCATGCAGAATGCGAACCGGATCGACGCATTGTCAATCGCTTGCTGCCTGAGCTCTAGCCCTGGCGCGCAAGGAGTCTGAATGCCGTTACCGCACCGGAACTCAGCGCAGAAGGACAGGATTCTGGTTGCCGCGTCCAAGCTGTTTGCGCACCAGGGCTATCACGGAACCAGCACTCGCGAAATTGCCCGCGTTGCCGAAGTGAGCGAGAACACGCTCTTCCGTCATTTCGATCGCAAGGAAGAGCTCTTCTGGTCTGCCCTGCGCTCCCGCGCATCGGCAGTGAGCCTTCGCCGCGACATCGTGGAGGGAATCTCGGACTGCGACGGCCCCGAAGTACTGCTGCCCCGAATCATCGGTTATCTATCCGATATCCTCAACTTCGCGCCGGACCTGTTAAGGCTCATCGCGGTGGCCTTTCTTGAAATGCAATGGAAAGCCGACGCGTTCAGCGACGAGTGTCTCCTGCCGGCCTTCTCGGCGATCGACAAGTACCTGGCCATGAGTGTTCAAAGAGGAACGGTCCGCAACCTGGACCCAACCATGGTTACGGCGGCCCTGACGACCATGGTGCTGGTGCATCCATGGCTCTCCCAGCACACCTCGCCGGACCGGACGATTTACGCCGACAGCCGGGATGTGGAGCGAGCCTGCACCGCTTTCTGGCTCGATGTGCTGGCGCCTACGACAACTCCAAACGCCAGGCCTGCCGTTCCGGCGGGAACAAATCCATCATGCTGAATCGCGACTCGGCATCCCTGGTTGCTCCGCAAGACAATCGCAGTGCCATGCCTCCTGAAGTGCAGTTCTCACAACGTCAAAGTCAATTCTGAATAAACCCTGATTCTCCTCCCATGACGAAACTGCACTATCTTTTTTTTGTTTTTGCCGGCGCAGTCTGCGCGAGTCAATCCGTACTGAACACTCCGGTCAACGTGGGGCCCTCCGCTCCCGCGTTCCAGCAGGCGCAGTCGCCCGATGTCGCCCCCGGGTTCATCGACGCGCCCATTCCGTCGGGCGGAAACAGGCCTTCCGGCATCGCCGCCTCCCTCACAGCCGTTGGTCCTGGCGAAGCGCCTGCCGCGGAGGCCAATCCTGCCAGGGTAGTGGGGCCGCTCGTGGAACGGTCCGAGTTTGAGCAGTTTGCCGAGGATGCGGCCGGGCGTCCGCTTCCGGTGTACGGCCGTGAGTTATTCGGCGAAGTTCCCACCACCTTCGCGCCCCTCGAGCATGTTCCGGTGCCTGCCGATTACGTGCTGGGGCCGGGCGATGAACTGCTGATACGGGCCTGGGGAAAGATCGATCTTGATTCCCGCGTTACGGTGGACAGAATTGGGCAGATCGATCTGCCCCGGGTGGGAATGCTGACCGTGGCCGGCCTGCGCTACGAACAGGTCGAGGGGTATTTGCATGCGGCCGTCGGCGCCCTCTTCAAGGACTTTGAGCTGAATGTTGTCCTGGGCCAACTGCGCTCCATCCAGATCTTCGTCCTGGGCAATGCCCGCCGGCCGGGCGCTTACACGGTCAGCTCGCTGAGCACCCGGTCAATGCGCTCTTTGCCTCCGGCGGTCCGTCGGCATCCGGAACCATGCGCCACATTCAACTGCGGCGCGATGGCCGCATCCTGACCGAATTCGACTTATACGATCTGATCGAGAAAGGCGACAAGTCGCGCGACGTGCGGTTGTTGCCCGGGGATGTGATTTACATTCCTCCCCTCGGAGCCCAGGTGGCTGTCAGCGGCAATGTCAACCGGCCGGGCATCTACGAACTGAAAGAGGAAACCCGGATCGGCGAGGCCCTCAAGGATGCGGGAGGAATGACCAGCCTGGCGGACGGTGAGCGCGTGGTCCTGGAGCGGATTGAAAACCACAGCAGCCGCGAGCTGGAAGAGTTCGCGCTGGACGCCGCGGGTCGGAATCGCCTGCTTCGGGACGGCGCCCTGCTGCGCATCTTCCCGCTTTCGCCCAAATTCAAAAACGTGGTAACGCTGCGCGGCAATGTTGCGCAGCCCGGCCGCTACGCCTGGAGGGAGGGAATGCGCGTCTCTGACCTGATTCCCTCCCGCGGCTTCCTCATTACCCGGGATTATTGGAACCGGCAGAACCACCTGGTTCAGTCCCAGCCCGATCATCCGTTCACGGGACACCTCGTCGACGAGTTCGGAACCCAGACCATGGACCGGTCCGGCGACGCGGAGGTCAGGGCCTCTACGACATGCTGATGAAGCAGTACGAGGCTGCCAGGCTCGATGAATCGAAGGATGCGGCCATCATTCAGGTCGTGGAGCCGGCTATTGCGCCTGACCGAAAGGCGTCGCCGAAGCGCGTGCTGATCCTGCTCGTCTTCGCGTTCGCGGGTTTTTTTACCGGAAGTTTCTGGGCCTTGCTCCAGTGGTGGAGAAAGCAGGCTCAGGCCAACCCGGTTCTCGCTTCCGAACTCGATGAACTCCGCTTCGCTCTCACCAGACGATGAACCGGGGCGCCTCGAAATCCTGCGGTATTTCCTCCCCGGGGATGGAGTTGAATTGAAACCGAAGACCACAATCTCTGTTGCGCTGTGCACCTATAACGGAGAACGACACCTGCCCGAGCAGTTGCGCAGCATCGCCGCCCAGGACCGCCTACCCGACGAGGTGGTGATCTCGGACGATCGCTCCACCGATCGGACGCCAGCCATCGCCGAGCAATTTGCCGCCCATGCTCCGTTTCCTGTGCGGCTGGTGGTGAACGGCCGGAATCTGGGCCCCACAAAGAACTTCGAACGGGCCATCGGCATGTGCGCCGGCGACATCATTGTCCTCTCCGACCAGGATGATTCGTGGTTCGGCGACCGGCTGCAGGTGACCGAGGATGCGCTGGCCCAGCGCCCCGATGCCGGCGCGCTGTTTGCGGATGCCGACCTGGTCGATGAGAATCTCAACCCGCTGGGGTACCGGCTCTGGGATTCGGCGTATTTCAACTGCAAACTGCGCCGCCAGTTCGATGCCGGCAATGCATTTGAAGCCCTTCTTGCGCACAATGTTGTTACCGGCGCCACCATGGCGTTTCGCTCCCGGTATCGCCGCCTGGTGCTTCCCATACCATCCTTGTGGATCCACGACGGGTGGATCGCCATCCTCATCGCGGCGGTCGCCAACGTGATTTGCGCCAATCATCCTCTGATTCAGTACCGCCAGCATGCCGCCCAGCAGTTAGACGCAGCCATGCGGACCCTCGCCGCGCACTTTGCCAACACTCGGGCGGACGACAACCAGGAAAAATACCGGGCCATGCCGGAACAGTACCGCCTGGTGTACGAACGTCTCAAGGCCTCGCTTGGCGCCGGATTGGCACCCGGGATCGACCATCTTCTTCAGCAGAAGATACGGCACATGGATCGGCGCGCCGGCCTCGCCCGGGCGCGCTCCTGGCGGGTGCCGGCGATCGCCGGGGAATTGGCCCTGAACCGGTATGCGCGATTCGGGTATGGGTGGAAGGGCGCGCTTCGCGACTTGTTGGTGAATCTTGAGAAGTAGGGAGATTATGGAGCCCGCGACTCTCAAATTGGTCAGGCCTGTCGAACTGCTCGATCGCCTGTTGTCGATTTCGATGACCGTGCTCATCGCCATTGTCCTCGTCGACCCTTCCGACAAGATCCTGCATGCCAAGGTACCGGTCTTTTGCCTGATTTTTTCGCTGTGGTTTCTAATCAAGCTGCAGACCGGGCTCAGGCTGCGGGGAATGAACACCCTTCTGTTCGCGCTCCTGATTGCGGTTGTCATTCCGTCCATCTCTCTCGTTGGGGGCCTGGTCGAGAGCAAGATCGACGATCCTCTGACCGGGTTGGCCTTTCTCAAGGCGTACCTGTTTTTCTCCCTTCTCATCGTGGTCACCGATCGGGCAATCACGCTGGAGAGGCCGGCTCCGCTCAGCGGCATCGTCGCCTTCCTCACGATTGCTGTTTTTGCGGTGGCCATGCTTGCGCCACGGAACCGCGGCCATGGCGGGCAACGCGGAACGATTCTTCGCGTCGCAGGTGGAGGCGGGCAAAATCGCCGAAGAAATGAAACAGTTTCTCGAGCAATGCTCGCCCCCCCCGGCCTGATTGCAATTCTTGAAGACGCCCGCTCAGCAATTCACTTGTCCGAAGCATCGATTTTTTGGAGAAAGGGACCAGCTTGCAGAGCTTGGAAAACCGCATCCGGCCCGGGTCCGGCGGCAGCCCTCGGGTCGTCTGTGCGCAGCTTGCGCATCTCGATTCCATCGTCACAATCCACATGAAGGCGTTTCGGGGATTCTTTCTTGAGTCTCTCGGCGAGCGGTTCCTGAAGGAGCTCTATCTTGGGTTTCTCCTCGAGCGATCGGAGATTTGCCTGGTAGCGATTGACTGCAGGCGGGTGGTGGGGTTTGTCGCGGGAACGTCGGAGCCCGATCAATTCTTTCTGAGATTGTTACGGAGCCGATGGCCCGCATTTTTATTTGCCGGCTTGGTTGCGCTGCTTCTCCGTCCCCTTCGCGTGGGCAGTAAATTTCTTTACGTGCTTCGCTATCGGGGCGAAAGAGCGGTCGATGTGCCCCATGCCGCGCTGCTCAGCAGCATCGGCGTGGCCCGCGGTGAAACTGGGAAGGGGATCGGCGGCATGTTGCTGTCTTCTTTCTGCGATGAAGTCCGGGTTCGCGGAGTTCCCGTTGTCTTTCTGACCGCGGATCGCGACCGGAACGACGCGGTCAACCGGCTTTACCGGTCCAACGGGTTCACTTGGCACAGCTCGTTCCTGAAGAAACCGTGCCGATGGATGAATCTGTACACGCGCTCCCTTTTTGAGGCGCAGCCGGCCGGCCATGGCTCTCCAATTCGAATGGCAGCAATCCGATAGGGTCGCATGACAAAAGAAATGCTGAAACGAGGGTTCGATATCGTCGCGTCCGGAACCGCGTTGGTGGTCCTGGCGCCGTTGATGCTGGTTCTGGCCATCCTTGTTCGCCTGGACTCCTCCGGGCCTTCGTTGTTCCGCCAGACCCGAGTGGGCAAATCCTTCCGCGAATTCCAGGTGCTGAAATTCCGCACCATGAAACTCGGGGACGGCGGCGCGGAAGTGACCTGCGGGCTCGATGCGAGGATTACGAGATGCGGCGCATTGTTTCGCGCCCTCAAGCTGGACGAGTTGCCGCAATTATGGAATGTCTTTCGCGGAGATATGAGTCTTGTCGTTCCGCGCCCGGAGGTTCCGAGCTTTGTTGAGCGCTTCAGGATGGACTACGAAGAGATCCTGACAGTCCGTCCGGGAGTCACTGACCCGGCTTCGATCCGGTACAGGTCGGAGGCCAGGATTCTTGGCGCCGCTTCATCTCGCTCTCGATGCCATCGGGCTTAAAGCCGGGGATGAGGTGCTGGCGCCTACCACGACTTTTACCTCGACCGCGGAAGTTGTCTGCTATTTCAAGGCGCGGCCGGTTCTGGTCGACGTCGATCGAGAGAGCCTTTCGATCGATCCCGCGGATGCGGAACGGCGCATCACCCCGCGCACGCGCGCCATCATTGCCGTGCATTACGGCGGGCAACCCTGCGACATGGAGTCCATTCAAGATATGGCCGCCCGCCAGGGTTTGCGGGTCATCGAGAATGCGGCTCATGCTTTGCCGGCGTCCTATCGCGGAGTTCCCGTAGGGGCGATCAGCGAACTGACGGCTTTCAGTTTCTATGCCACCAAGACCCTGACCACCGGGGAAGGCGGCATGGTGACCACCGGGGATGGCGGCGTGGCTGCCCGCATCCGCATGATGCGGCTCCATGGAATCGGTCGCGATGCCTGGAAGCGTTATAGCGCCGAACGTTCGTGGCGATACGAGGTTCTGAATTCAGGCTACAAATACAACCTCACCGATATTCAGTCCGCAATCGGGTTGGTGCAATTGCGGAAATGCGATCGCATGCTTGCCGCCCGCACCGAAATCGCAGCCCGCTACACGAGAGAATTCAGCAGGGAAGATGCGCTCGAAGTTCCCACGGTTGGCCGGGATCGGAGTTCGGCGTGGCACTTGTATACCCTGCGGCTCAACCTCGAGGAGATCACCATCACGCGCTCCGAGATGATCGAGATGCTCAAAGCGCGGGGAGTCGGCGCCAGCGTGCATTTTATTCCCTTGCACATGCATCCCTTTTATCAAAAGGCATATGGCTACCGGGAAGACGATCTCCCGGTGGCCAGCCAGCAGTACCGGCGGTATCTGTCACTGCCGATCTTTCCAACCATGACCACGGCGCAGATTGACTGAGTGATCGATAGCGTGGTCGAGATCGTCAGGGCGGCCGCGCGATAGGCTAGCTCCTTCGCCCCATTCTTGAGTTCAGTTCAAACCCGGCATTCAGGCGGCGATGACCGCCTGAGCGAGACAGGTTCCCGTCCCGGCTCGAAATTTCATGTCCAGGAAAGAAGAAGTCAGTGTTCCTTAGAAGCCGTTCAATATGGATTGCGTTGCTCCAACTGCTGCTGATCGTCGCTTCGGCAGCGCTGGCGTGGCTGTTGCGGTTCGACTTCGCATTTCCGCACCCGGGCTTGTTTCTATCGGCGCTTCCCCTGCTCGCGCTGACGCGTCTCGGCGCCCTGGCCCGTTTCAATCTCTTTCACGGCTACTGGCGCTACACCGGAATCAGCGATGCCATGGACATCGCCAAGGCCGTCTCTGCCGGCTCCCTGGTCTTCCTGGTTGCGGAACGCTGGATCGTGAGCCGCTGGATTGCGGGCGCGAATTCGATTCCCATCTCCTTTTATGTCATAGAAGGCATTCTCTCCGGAGTTGCGCTGGGTGGAACGAGAATGTTGTCGCGCGCGTTCATGCAAAAAGTACAGCAGCAAGCCGGCCAGGCCACGAACAAGGCAGTGGTGGTGATCGGCGCCGGCGCCGGCGCCGCGCTGCTGCTGCAGGAGCTAGCGCACAGCGGTTACACCCCCTACGCCCTGGTGGACGACGATCCCGCGAAGAAAGGTGTGAAGCTGCGCGGAGTTCCGGTGGCGGGCGGCGTCGACGACCTCGGGCAGATCGTGCGCCGCTACCATCCCTCTGAACTGATGATTGCCATCCCCTCGGCGACGCGCACCGAGATGCGGCGCATCACCGAAAGCTGCCAGGGCACGGGATTGCGATTCCGCACCATTCCCGGCCTGGCGGATTTGCTTGACGGGAAGGTAAGCGTCGGGCAACTGCGAGAAGTCAACCCCGAAGACCTGCTGGGACGGCAGCCGGTAAAACTCAACCTGGAATCAGTTCGGCACCGGATATCCGGGCGAAATGTCATGGTGACGGGCGCTGCCGGTTCGATCGGCGCGGAATTGTGCAATCAACTGCTTCGCTACGGGCCTTCCCGGCTGGTCTGCGTCGATCAGGCCGAGACCCCGCTGTTTTATCTGCAATTGGCTCACCGGCAATCGCAGGTGGAAACAGCATATTGCGTCGCGGACATTACGGATCACTCCCGGATGCGCGGCCTGATCGAGGCGCACGATGTGCGCGTCATCTTTCATGCCGCAGCCTACAAGCACGTTCCGCTCATGGAAGAGAACCTCGAGGAGGCGGTCAAGAACAATGTCTTCGGTTTGCTCGGGCTGATGGAGATCGCCGACGCTTCCGGTTGCGAAGACTTCCTGCTGATTTCCTCCGACAAGGCCGTCGGCCCGACCAGTTTCATGGGCTGCACCAAGCGCATCGGTGAACTGATCGTGGCTGCCCGGCCGGCATCCGGCATGCGCTCTCTGTGCGTTCGCTTCGGCAACGTGCTCGGCTCGCAGGGCAGCGTCATCCCGCTGTTCCAGCAGCAAATCAAAATGAATCACCGCATCACCGTTACTCACCCTGAGATCACGCGCTATTTCATGACTATTCCGGAGGCGGTTTCGCTGGTGCTGGAGGCTTTTTCCATCGGCGGCCAGGGCGACATCCTGGTGCTCGACATGGGCGAGCCGGTGCGTATTCTCGATTTGGCGAAGACGCTGATACGCCTTTCCGGCATTCCCCAGGATCAGGTCAGGATCGTCTATACCGGGCTTCGGCCGGGAGAAAAGCTCTTCGAGGAGCTCTTTTATAAATTCGAGCAGCGCATGAGCACCAGTACCGAGCGGGTACTCAGGGCGAAGAGCCCGGTCACGTCCTGGACTGAATTGCAAGATCAATTGAAGGCTTTGCGCGCGGAATGCGCCACCTCCGACCCTGTCCGCATCCGCTTGAGGGTCAAGGAAATTGTTCCTCAATACCAGTGGTCTACCTCCTGGGACGATCGCGGTATTCCGGCAAGTGCCGTGAAGGAACCGCTCGTTGCCCCGGTCAGCGTAGCGCTTCCCAATGCAGGCAATTGAAAAGCCATCGAGCCAGGAGCAGTTTTTACTCCGCGGGCGCTCCAGGCGCGATTCAAATCGTCCGTAATCGGAGTCTGGATATTTTTCGGCAAGCGCGCGGCCGCTTGCCAACCAAATACAGCACGACTGATGTCTGGAGGACTGGAAATGCTGTTTGCGCCCGGCCCCGTAGAGATGGAAGAAAGTATATGCCGCATTGCGGCTCGACCGAGCTTGCCCTACTTCAGAGGGTCCGGTTTCGCGGAAACGGTCAAGAGCGTCAGTGAAGATGTCAAATAACTGTTTCAGACCGCGAGCCTGCCGTTGCCTGTAACCGCAAGCGGAACCGGGCTGATGGAGATGGCCCTCACCAATCTCCTCGATCCCGGCGACGCCGTGGTGGTCATCAACGGCGGAGCATTCGGCCAGAAGTGGGTTGACATGTGCGAAGCCTTCGGCGTCGAAGTCTCCCAGCTCAAGACACCGTTGGGAAGGCGTCCGGACATGAATGCACTCAGCGATTTGCTTAAAGACCGCGTGGACGCGGTTCTGGTGAACATGCATGAAACATCCACCGGTTTCTTATACGACATTCAGGAGCTCGGCGCCATGGTTCGAGCTCGGGGAGCCCTCTTTATCGTCGACGCCGTGAGCGCCATCGGCGCCGATCCCTTCCAGATGGATGATTGGAATGTCGACTGTGCCATGATCAGCACGCAAAAAGCCCTCGCCCTGCTGCCCGGATTGGGTTATATCGCTTTCCGCGACCAGGCTCTCGAGCGCATGTCCCGGGTGAAGCGGCCCCGGTATTACTTCGACGCTCCGGCCTACCTCGGGAACCTGCTTCGAGGCATGACTCCCTTCACACCGGCCATGGTCTCGATCCTCCAGGTTGAAGAGCGAATGAAACAGATCAAGAGCATGGGCCTGGATCGGTGGATCAAGCGGCACGCAGACCTGGCTGGCTCGTTTCGCAGGCAGCTACTCAAGAGTTCGCCGGAGTTCGGGCTGTTTGCGGAGTGTCCCAGCAACGCGCTTACGGCCGTCACGCTGCCTGACGGCGTCTCTGCCGGCGCGGTCATCGCGTTCATGAGAGAGAGATACGACTGGTGGTTCGCGCCCGCTACTACCTCTCGGAAGGACCAATACATTCGCGTGTCTCATATGGGCAATGTAACCCGGGAATTAATGGGCCAGGTTGCGCTTCGGCTTTTTGAAGCGGTTAAAGAGGTCCGGACAGGAGGAAAGTTACAGTGAAAGCCATCATCATGGTTGCAGGGGTCGGCTCACGGCTCAATAAGCAGGTCAAGCATCTGCCCAAGTGCCTGCTCACTTTCGGCGGTGAGACGATTTTGTCCCGTAACCTAAGAATGCTGCGCGAGCAGGAGGTGAGCGAGATTGTCGTGGTTGCTGGCTATCGCGCCGCCCTGGTCAGGGAAGAGATCGAAGGCGCAGCCACCTGCGTCCTGAACCCGTTTTTCAGAGTGACCAACAGTTTGGGGTCATTCTGGTTTGCGCAGCGGTACGCCGACCTTTACGATGACCTGCTCATCTTCAACGGCGACGTGATCTATGAGCCCGGCGTTCTCCGTGCAGCGCTCGACGCGCGCGAGCACGCGACCATGCTGATCGACACCTCGGTCATTAAACTCGCCGACTACCGCCTCAAAGTTCAGGACGGCTATGTCGTCGGCCAGGGCAAGGAGTTGACCGACGAGCAGACCAGCGGAGAGTACGTGGGCATTGTGAAGCTCCGCAAGGACTTCGTGCCCATCTACCTGAGCAGGGTTCAGAGCCTTGTGGAACGCGAAGAGAGATACGGCATGTGGTGGGAAGAGGCCTTGTTTGCGATTCACGACCAGTACAGGATGAAGATACGCGTCGCGGACGTCAGCGGGCTCTTCTGGGCCGAGGCAGACTACATTGAAGACGTGAACCGGATTGAGCGATGGTTCGCGACCGGGGACATTCGACGTACTGCGCCCGGCGAAGCGCTCCAGCCCTTCATCGCCCCGCCGGCTCCCGTAGCGGAGAGCCCGGTCTGGTCGTGAACACCCGCGGCTTGCCGGTCGCCGCGAGGGTGCTCGGGAACCTCTGGTGTTCCTGCGTTTGCGCGCCCCTCAGGCGAGCCATCCCTTTGCATCCCGGCTGACCCCATCGCAATTAAGCTGCCCATGCTGAAAATGCCGGCTCACGCAAAAAAATCGACCGCACTCTCCCACGGAAGGCCTGGCAGCATGGCAAGCGCGCAATCGTCATTGGAACACATGAACGGCGCGGGAAGCGTGAGCATCGCCGGCAATCTGTTTCGATCTTCCGGGATGGTGTTCCTCTTTCAGGTCCTGGGGATAGTGGCAGGCTTCTTTCTTCAGGCCTTCCTATCCCGCACCTGCGGCGCCGCCGGATTAGGAGGATACACGCTCTTCGTCTCCTGGCTCGGCATCCTGTCCATCCTCACCGTGCCCGGCCTCGAAGGAACCCTTGTCTATTACTTGCCCCGCTATGAGCGCGACGGCGGTTCGAGGCGCAAGGTGGTGCGCGTCAGCCTTCTTACCGCCGGAGCGATCTCATCCATCTCTGCGTTGGCTCTCCTTGCCGGTGGAGGCCGAGCCTTCATATGGGCCGGCCTGCCCTCGAGCGCGCGCGTGCCATTTGCTTTTTCCATCCTGGTTTTCTCTCTCGGAAGGCTCCTTGATTCTGTTTTCCTCGGCATGAAGGATGCTTCGGCGGCAGGCTACTTCAACGTAATTCGCACCATCCTCCGAGTCTTTTTCTGTCTTCCCATCTTCCTGCTTCCACGCGCATGGTGGATCCTCCTGTTTTGTGCCGTGGCCGCCGAGAGTTGCATCACGCTTCTGTTGCGATACCGTGGCATCCGCGAGAACTATCTCAAGTTGTTGGGGCAGGGCAGCGTTACGGGGCGGGAGACGCGGCTGAGTGGAAGAATGATTTTGATGACCGCGCTGCCCATGTTCGGGATCAGCATTGTCGACACCCTCTATCCATTCCTGGACAAGGCTATCCTGGGCGCGATGCTGCCGCTCGAGTGCGTTGGAATCTACGGAGTGGCGGAGAGCGTGGCCTCGCTCAATTCGGTGTTTGTCTCTCCCTTCATCGCCTTCTGGCCGTATATATCCAAGCTCTACAGCGAGGAAAGGCTCGATGAGCTGCGTGATGCCTACCGCAGCATCAACCTGATCATCGTTGTCTTCATGATTCCGCTTACGTTGATCCTGCTCGAAATGTCGGGTTACATCCTGTCTCTCTTTGGAAACGCGTTTGCGCTGCGCGGCAGGACGGCGTTACTGATTCTTGCTCTCGGGTGTGTGGTCGATGCCGTTACAGGACCTGCCGGAGCTGTCCTGAGGATGACCAGGCATTCCCGCCTTTCGCTGCTCATCAACATGCTGTTGCTGGTGGCCTACATCGCGCTCAGTTTCATGCTGGTGGGTAAGTATGGATTGCTGGGGATCGCCGCGGCCAAGGCGGCGGTGATGGTGATGGGAAACGGGGCCAACGTGATTGCCAACTATTTGCTTCTGCGGACCTTCCCCTATACATGGAAGCATGGATTGCTGCTGGCATTCGGCATGGTCCTATTTGCCGTCTCTCTGCTCTTGCCCGGGTCGGGCTCCGGCATTGAAACGCATTGCGCAGTGGCTCTTGCAGAAGCAGCCGCGTTTCTTGGCTTCGCCTTCATCATCCTTGGGGCGCAGCGCAAACGGATGCTGGAGCAGTTCAGGTCGCTTCTTCCCGCGGCGTGGAGTTGAGCCGGGAAGTCTGCCGCTCGCGGATCCGCTGATTCATCGAACGAGCGCGCAACCTCCAACCTGCGCCTTGGACCGGCAAGCATCCAGAAGGAATCACGATGGCCTCCTACAAAGAGATACGGCGCCATTACCAGCCCCATGACCGGTGGTGCCCGTCGTTGATCGATCATTATGCCTACCTGATCTCCCCGCTCTTCACCAGGATTTTTGTCAAGGCCGGGATCGTCCCGAACACAGTCACCGTTCTCATGATCGCGGCCGGGGTGATCGGCGCCATCCTCTTTGCAGGGCCTCAGCTGTGGCTCAAGGTTTACGGCCTGCTCTTCCTGCACCTTTGGTACGTGTTGGATTGCAGTGACGGGGAGGTGGCGCGAATCACCGGGACCTTCTCGAAATTCGGGAAGGAGATGGATTATACGGCTCACCTGGTGAATCACCCGCTTTTCAACCTGGCTTTCGCCTCGAGCCTTGCTTCCCTGGAGCCCTCGAACCTTCGGCTTATCTTGTTTGTTGCCATCCTGTCCATCAGCGCGGAGCTGGTGCTGCGGCATTTGCTCAGCCTGCAGGGCATTTACGAGGTGAAGATGGGCGTGACCATTGGCGCTCGTGGAAAGCGCGGAATGTTCACCAAAAGTTTGCTCCTGGTGGTGGGTTTTTTGCACCTACACCAATTTTGTTCTTCTGTTTCCCGTCGCTTATTTTGTCGATTGTTATTGCGGCACCTCGATTTCTCTGTATTACTTCTTCATCCAGACAGCGATGTCCACCCTGGTGGCCGGAAGGGAAGCCTGCAAGTGGATCGGAAAGATCCTGATCGCTGGATAAGCGTGTGCGGCCCGGTATGGGAGTGTTTCGAAACACTTTGACAGGTGTATATACAAGATGCATAATCTGTATATATCAAAGGAGCAGCCATGCCTGTCACACTGACCTCGATTCGGCTGGACACCAAGCTGGCGGATGAAGCGGTGCGCGTGCTGGGAGTCAAATCCCGCACTGAGGCCGTGCATCTGGCGCTGAAAGAAGCTATCGGGCTCAAGCGATTCAAGGAACTCATGATCAAGAACGGCGGTAAGATGAAGTTCGCCGGAAGCGATGAGTGAATTCGCAGTCTTCGATACATCGGTTTTAATCGACCAGCTCCGTACGAACCGTCACGCGTTGCGCATCGGGAGTCTGGATCTGCCGGTGAGGAACTCTTCGGTCGTGATCGCCGAGCTACGCAGGGGAGCCGTTGACCCAAAGGAAGCCAAACTCGTCAGCGAGATGGAAAAGAACCATGCTATCCTCACGCCGACCGCGAACAACTGGCTTGAATCCGGCGTAATCCTTGCCAAGATAAGGGACGGCCAGGGTTTCGAGTCGCGCAAGCTGCGTGAATTGCACTTCGATGTGCTGATTGCGCTGACGGCGCGGTCCCATGGCGCACGATTGATCACGTCCAACCGCGCGGATTTCGAGTTGATCCGCGAGTATCGGAATTTCAGGCTGGAAGTCTGGTAGTTCGTGCGTTCCCCGGTCTATCTTCGGTCTAATGGTAATCATGGGCCACTCAGGGGTGACTCAATCCGCGTCTTTTAGAATTCTGCGCGATGCAAACAACAAAGGCCGTTCCCATCGGGAACGGCCTTTGTTGTTTGAAACCCTAAATTAAGCTTAGCCAGATCAATCTCCAGCGACCGGCTCGGCTTCCTGCCGCCTGTTGATGGGCGACGCGGCGTTGTTTGAGGCGGGCCTGATGGAGTCGAGCGAAACCAAACCCTCGACCGGCTTTTCGCCCAGGACATGCTCGCGATAGAGCTTGGCCATCTGCGCGTTTTCGGCGTCCGCCTTGAGCTTGTCCGCGGTGGTTACAGCGCGGGCGCGGAGCTTCTCTTCGCGAGAGTTCTTGGCGATGCCTAGCTCGTCCAGCGTATGGTTGGCTTCAGCGTTTACATGCTCCATGTTCAGGTTCAGGTTGTGGCCCACATGGGTCATGCCCACCTTTTTGCCGCCGGCGAAGATCTCGTGGCGGCCGTGCTCTTCGTACCACTTGGTCAGCGTGGCCGTCATGTGCATCTTCTCAATAATGTTGCGCCAGCCCACGCCGGTGTTGTACGCGCAGAAGCTGATTTCGCCTTCCTGCGTAGCGTAGGGAATGATGCACTGCTCGGTGCGCCGGAAGTCGTAGTTGAACAGGTCCTGGAACCACATCCCGGCGATGAACAGGAAGTTCCAGCGGTCCTGGCGGCGCTTCTGGATGTCTTCCAGAGTGCGGTCGCCCTTCACGCTGCCGTAGTTCTTTCCGGTGGCGTTGAAGGTCTTGTCCATCTTCTTCATCATGTCGGTAATCTTGAAGTGCGTGGGGGACTGGAACGGATCGTAGTTGCGCAGCAGCGCCAGCCCGAATCCAATCACCGAAAGCCACTTGCCGCGCGCCGCGTCATTTACCTTGGCCAGGTCCTTGGCCACCTGGCCCATGTCCAGGAAGGCCGTCACCGGCGCGGATTCCTTGGTTTCCTTGTCGATCATTAGCGCCATGCCGATGCCGCAGTTGGGGTGGCAGCCGCAGCTGAGCTGGCCCCACTCCGCCGCCGGCCCGTGAATCAGGTCGGCCCAGTCTGAAAAGGTGCTCATGAAGCTGATGGGGAACCAGTCGCGCGCCGGCTCGCCAACGCCCACTTGCTTCTTGATGTCATGGGCCATGTGCGAGAGCGTATAGCGTTGCGCAAAACGCCGCTCGTCGGTAATGTCCTCGTCGCGACCCGTAAAGCTGACCGGCTGGAAGCTCAGGAAGCTGATCTTCTTGGGATTGTCGAGGGCGAACTGGATGATGTGGCCCACCTGCTCGTTGTTGATGCCGTTGATGATCGTCGTCACCGGCACGATCTCCACGCCGGCTTCGTGCAGGTTGTTGATGGCCTGCAGCTTCACATCGAACAGGTTGCCCACCTTGCGGTGCGAGTTGGCGGCGTTGCCGATGCCGTCGAACTGCAGGTAGACGTAACGCAAGCCGGCTTCGGCCGCGGCCCGGCAAAGCTCCTTGCTCTTGGCGAACTCAATCCCATTCGACGCCGCCTGCACGCTGTTGTAGCCCACCTTGCGGCTGTAGGCCACGGCGTCAAGGAAGTAAGGAGAAAGGGTCGGCTCGCCGCCCGAGAACTGCACGCTCATCTGCCGCTTCGGCTTGATGGTGATGGCGTTGTCCAGCATGGTCTTGATCTCGTCCCACGTCAGCTCGTGGACGAAACCCACCTGGTTGGCGTCCATGAAGCACGGATCGCACATCATGTTGCAGCGGTTGGTCAGGTCGATGGTCAGCACCGAGCCCCGCCCATGAGTGACCGTCGAGGTACCGTGGTTGTGCAGCTTTTCGTCGTTGTGCGCTCGCATGTCGCGGCCCGGGAAACTCTCTTCCAGGTGCTTGAAGAATGCGGTGTCGATCGACATCACGTCTTCAAAGTGCCCATGCTTCGGGCAGTCCTTCACCATCAGGATCTGTCCGTCGCGCTCGATAATCTGCGCCTTGATCTCGCCAACCTTCTCATTCAGCAGGACTTCGTGGGGCAGCTTGCCATCCAGAATCTGCCGGCGAATCTCCGGTACGCACTTCGGACACAGCGAGTCAGTGGTTCGCGGCCAGCCCAGCGGCGGTTTCTCCTTCTGCCAACTCTTCTGCAGCGGCTTGTCGCTCCACTTGGGCGTGAATGACGCGTTGGGGCTGATGCGGTTCAGCCGCTCGAAGACCACCCACGCACCTTGAGCCGCGTAGACGGCGGCTTTCTCGGCGTACTTAATAGCTTTTGACATTGTTGCGGTCTCCTTGAAGATGGAGTGGCCGGCGGAGGTCGTTCGCCCGGCTCAGCCTCGGGCTCGGGAACAGAATCCAAAGGCTGAAAACTCACAGTTAGGGTAACCGGGGGCCCTGGTCAACCCAATCACGGTGCAGCAAGCGGCAGAATCCGCCACTGAATGGCAATTTGATCGGGGCGAATGGATGATCCGGAAAGCCACGGATCTCTTGCGCCGTCATTCGGATGCGTCAGTTTACCGTCATTGAGAAGGTCGTCGAGTGTTGCAGCGATCCCGACGTGGCAGTCACGGTCACCGTCGACGTGACGGGCTGAATTGGAGCCGCACCGCCGCCGGAAACTCCGCCGCCGCATCCATTGAGAAGCCCGAGCGCGAGGACGCTCGGAATCACCAGCAGGAGCAACTGCAAACGCCGCTTCTTCCAGCCGAAGAAGCCAAACGCAATCGCCAGCGCCGCGCCCGGAAGCAGCCCCCGTGCGTCGCGCTCGAGTGCCGCGATCACAGACGACGTCGCAACCGTAACTGTGGTTGAAGCCACTCCGCCCGACGGCGTCACGCTTCCCGGAGAGAAGCTGCACGATGCCCCGGAAGGCAGCCCCGAGCAACTGAACAAAACCGCCGCGCTGAATCCATTCTCCGGCGTCACGGAGACGGCGGTCGAGCCGCTCTGCCCGCCAGTCACGGTAAATGACGATGGAGAAGCCGCTACGGCGAAATCCGGAGTGGGCAGATCGATGGTGTAAGTGGCTGAAGCAACCTGGCTATCGCCGTAGCCGGATGCCGCCGCGATGGCCTGGATCGTCTCGGTGCTTACAACCGAAATTGCGCCACTGTACGGGGTGGAACTGGTGGTAGGCGTTGTCTTGCCGTCGGTAGTGTAGTAGATGGCAGCTCCGGATGTCGCATCGGCGAGCGTCACGGATTGAATCGCTGAGTACGTTCCATGCGCCAGGCTGAATGTCGGAGTGGCTGCCTGAAAGCTGACCATAATATATGCAGCCGATGCCACCGCGCTGTTGTCGTAGTTTTTGAGCATCGCAACCGCCTGCAGCGTTGTGGTTGCGGTGAGAGTGAGGGGGCCGCTGTACACGGTCGAATTTGCGGTCGGGATCTCTCCGTTGGTGGTGTAGTAGATGGTCGCGCCTGCCGTCGTGTCGGAGAGCTTCACCGTCTGCGGCGGAGTGTAATTCCCCGACGCCAGGCTCAAGACCGGTGTGGCTACCTGGGGAAGATTGATGGTGTAGACCGCGGTCTCAACATTGCTGGTGAGCTCTCCGATCTCGGTCGCAATCGCCTCGATAGTGGTGGTCGATGAGAAAGCGATTGGGCCGCCGTAGACCGGTGAGCTCGACGTCGGCGCATCTCCGTTAATGGTGTAGCGAATGATCGCCCCGCCGGTGGCTTCGCTGATGGCAACCGTTTGCGGCGTCGTGTACGTCCCTGCGGGCACGCTGAAGGTGGGCGTCGCAATTTGCGGCGGCAGTGTGTAGACCGCGGTCGTCACCGCGCTGGTGAGGCAACCGCTGGCAGCCGCAATTGCCTGCAACGTTGTTGTGGACGAAATTCCGATCGGGCCGCTATATACGGCAGAGCTTGTGGTTGGCGCAGTTCCGTCGGTGGTGTAGTAGATGGTCGACCCGTTTGTCGTATCGCTGATCGTCACCGACAGCACTACGCTATAGCTTCCTGCGGGCAGGCTGAAAGTGGGCGTTGCGGTGGTTGGCAACGGGCCGTTCGACGGCTGATATTCCCACAGATCGTTGGCTTCCACCCCGTCGCCCGGAATTCCGGCGCCGAAATAGAAGCCTCCGAATAGCCAGAAATTGCCGTTGCCATCGGTCCAGCCGTTTGCGGCATATCGGCTTCCCGGATCGTCTCCCGCAGCAGGCACTCCGAGCGTGCCGTACACACCGTCCGGCCCGAATCCGGTTGGACTTGGCGTGCTGCCTCCCATCCACGACCATTTGTTTGCGGTCGGATTGAACTCCCAAAGGTCGTTCAGAATTGGAGCAATATTGTTGCCGTTATATCCCGTTTCCACTCCTCCGAAGAGCCAGAAATTGCCGCTCAAGTCGGTCCAGTTTGTAGCCGCCCATCGGCTCGCGGGGATATTCCCCGCCGCGGGTGTGCCCAATGTCCCGTAAACTCCGGGCTGGTCGCCGCCGGGCAGTCCGATGGTGCTGCTTCCGCCCATCCAGGCCCATTCATTGGTCGAGGGGTTGAATTCCCAAAGGTCGTTGTGATCGCCCCAATTGCCCTGAATATCCCGCCCCTGGCCACCGAACAGCCAGAGATTGCCGCTGCTGTCGGTCCAGCCGTTTGCGCCCAGCCGGCAGGAGGGGATGTTGCCCTGAGCAGGCGTTTCCAGCGTTCCCCACACTCCCGACGGGACCTCGTAGGGGCAGGTCGTGGTGATTCCGCCCATCCAGGTCCATTCACTGTTGGTTGGGTTGAACTCCCAAAAGTCGTTGAAATCTGCTTCATTGCCGTTGGCATCCACGCCAACGCCCCCGAACAGCCACAGATGCCCGTTTTTGCCGGCCCACATCGTGGAGCCTCCACGGCCGCCGGGAACGTTTCCCGCGGCCGCCGTTCCCAATGTGCCGTATATCCCAGGCTGGCCATCGGTGGTGCCCACGGTGTCGCTTCCGCTGACCCAGGTCCATTCGTTCGTGGAAGGGTTGAACTCCCATAGATCATTCAGATTTCCACCGCTGCCATTTGCGTCAAAACCGCCGCCACCCAAAAGCCACACATGGCCGCTGCTGTCGGTGGTAACGATGGCGCCCGATCGGCCTCCAGGTATGTTCCCGGCAGAGGGCGTTCCCTGCGTCCCATAGACCCCCGGCTGCCCCCAATCTCCGTTGGAGACGCCGATCATCATGCTGCTTCCGCCCATCCAGGCCCATTCGTTGGTTGAGGTTTGGTACTCCCAAAGGTCGTTCAGCCAGCCGTTGTTTCCGTTGGCATCGTAGCCGTTTCCTCCAAACAACCAGAGATTCCCGCTCTTGTCGGTCCAGCTTGCGGCCTGGTAGCGCTTTCCAGGAATGTTTGCGGGGGCAGCCGTTCCCAATGTTCCGTAAACCGCGGGCACGCTGCGAGTACTGCTTCCGCCCATCCAGGTCCACTCGTTTGGCGCGGTTGTCTGCGCCACGGCAGACGAGGAAACGCCTGCAACGGCAAGCAGGCACCCAAACAGCGAACCTGACAACATACTTCGCTTCCCAACCTGCATGGGAATTTCCTCTGAGCGGTCAATGGGCTTGCCGCGCACTCAGGAGAAAGAAGATCCGCCCGGCGGTTCTTCAAGAGAGCGCTGTGTCATCGAATTGTACGTGAAATTATCGGTTTTGAGCCGGAAACTTGATTCCCGGCCAAGAGCCAACAGAGGCTCAGCCCGGATCCCGAGCGTTTCACGCGGTCGTGCGAAGGGGTCAGTTCACAGTTAACAGGAATGGAGCCGTGTGCTTCAGCGAGCCGGAGGTAGCGGTTACGGTGATCGTCGACGTGGTGGTTTGAGTGAAGGTAATCAGGGATGCACTGCATCCGTTCAGCAGGCTCAACCCTGCGGCGCTCACTGCCAGCAACAGCAACATCTGCAAGCGTCGCCGCTTCTTCCAACCGAAGCAGCAAAGCGCAACCGCCAGAACCGAACTTGGAATCAGTGGCCGGCCACTGCGATGGAGGCGAGCGGTCGTCTCGGAGGTGGTTACAGTCAAAGTCGTTTGTGTAATGTACTGAGTCGTCGGCGCGGTCTGCAGGGCGAAGCTGCAAGCAGCGCCTTCAGGCAACCCTGAGCAAGCGAACGAGACATTGGAACCAAACCCATTCTCACCCTGCACCGTAACTGTGGTTGTGCCGCTCTTTCCGGATTGGACCGCGACGGATGCAGGATTGATGGTCAGGGTGAAGTCCGGTGGGATAGTGTAAGTCGCGATTGCTACGGCGCTGGCCAGATAGCCGCTGGCCGTCGCAATCGCCTTGATCGTTTCTGTCGATGAGACCCCGATCGGGCCGGTATAGGCGGTTGAACTTGTGGTCGGCGTAGTTCCATCCGTGGTGTAGTAGATGGCCGCTTCTGGAGTCGCGCTGGTGATGGTGACTGACTGGGCTGACGCGTAGGTGCCCGCTTCGGGCGAGAAAACGGGCGTCGCGGCTGGCGAATCAGTGACCGTGCTGGGCAGTTGATATTCCCAAAGATCGTTGGGAAACCCAATCACACCGTTGACGTCCACGGCGTTGCCGCCGAAGAGCCAGAGATTGCCGCTGTTGTCGACCCAGCCGACGGCCCCATCGCGCTCTCCCGGTATATTTCCGGCTGCGGGAACACCCAGGTTGCCGTATACACCCGCTCCCGACTGTGCGATTGCTTCCCCATCCATCCACGTCCACTCACCGGTGGATGGATTGAACTCCCAAAGGTCGTTCAGGTCGGTATAGGCTCCATTGCCATTGAATCCCAGCCCTCCAAAGAGCCAAAAGTGGCCTTCCGTGTCCGTCCAACTCACGGCGGATTGGCGTCCTCCCGGAATGTTCCCCGCGGCAGGCGTACCTCGGGTGCCGTAAACGCCGGCTCGGCCGCAGTTCTGTTTCTCGCTGTTGGGCCCGCAGAGCATGGTCGAGTTCCCGCCCATCCAGGCCCACTCGTTCGACGACGTGTTGAACTCCCACAGCTCGTTCAGGTAGCCCTGATTCTGATCGGCGTCGAATCCCCCGCCGCCAAACAACCACAGGTTGCCGTTCTCATCGGTCCAAGTTGCCGACTCCCAACGCGTTCCCGGAATGTTCCCGGCGGCCGGAGTGCCCAGCGTACCGTAAACGCTGGGCTGGATCCACGGGTTGCTGAAGGTGCTGCTGCCGTCCATCCACGCCCATTCGCCTGTCGAGGGATAAAACTCCCAAAGATCGTTGGGCATACCATTCAAACCGTTGGCGTCGTTGCCCCATCCCCCAAAAACCCACCCGTTCCCCCTCTGGTCGCTCCAACTCGATGCCAGGAAAAGGCCTCCGGGGTGATTGGCGGCAGAGGGCGTTCCCAGCGTTCCATACACTCCGGCTGGGCCCGTGTTGTCTCCGGGCAGCGTGTTGCTCCCACCCATCCAAGCCCATTGGTTGATCGACGGGTCGAAGACCCACATGTCGTTGAGAATGCCCCACTGTCCGATGGAGTCGAAGCCTGATCCGCCAAAGAGCCACAACTTCCCGTTCGAATCAGTCCAACTCGCGGCGCTGTCGCGGCCGCCTGGAGTATTTCCCGCCGCGGCTTTCCCCAATGTGCCGTAGACCCCGGACTGGCCGCATCCATTGACGCCGCAGCTCTCAGTGCTGCTGCCGGCCATCCATGCCCACTCGCTGGTCGCGGGATCGTATACCCACAGATCGTTCAGATAGGTCAGATACGTGGTTAGGAACGTGCCGCCAAAGAGCCACAGCCGGCCATTTTTGTCAGTCCAGCTCACGGCGTAAGTGCGGCCACTGGGAATGTTCCCGGCCGCAGGCGTTTCCAGCGTTCCGTACACTCCGGGCTGATAGTCGAGGGGCCCACCCGCGTTGTTTCCCCCCATCCATGTCCATTCATTTGATGGAGTTGTTTGCGCCCCGGCAGGCAGGGAAATCCCGGCAAGTGCAAGCAGGCATCCCAGCAACGACCCTGTCAGCAAATGTCTTTTCCTTACATGCATCGGAACGTCCCCTGAACGCCGGCCCCAGCGAATTGTACTGCGGGTCTGGCGGCTTCAAATGTGACACACCATCCCGCCCTTACTAAAATGCGTGCTGGCGCACAGCCGGCTCCGCTACTGCCCGTTATTCTCGGTCTTCGCCACCTGGTTGATGATGCGCTGCACCAGCACTACGCGCACGTGGAAATGGCTGGCGATGTCGGGCAGGAACTCGGTAATGAAGTTGTCGACCGGCGCGGTAGCCAGCCCGGTCGCGTAGCGCTCCGCGCTCGCCCGGAGGTTTGTCTGTTGTCCGGGCACGTAGAAATTCCCGATCTCGTCGTCGATCGCAAAACCCACCAGGTCGGCATAATTCAACATCCCCTTGCCGTTGTCGCCCTGGGTCCACGCAATCTGGTCGATGCAGTGGAAGATCCGCCGCGCGATGCCGGCCGTGGGCATGCGATGGTAGTGCGGATCCTGGTGAACGATGGAAGGGATCAGGAAGGTGCCGAAAAACTCGCCGGTCATGTCCTGCGTAAAGCTGACGCCGGAGTAGCGGCCCCAGCCGGTCATTCCCGGCCCGTAGGGCGAGTGAGAATTGGCGGCCACGGAGATGCCGGCCGCGCCCAGGATGGTCATCAGGTTGAAGGGGTCGATCAGGTTGCGCCCGGCCAGGTGGGCCTTTTCAAGAGGCGTCAGCGGCTTCACTTCCGGCCCATTCAGAAAACGCGCATACCAGTTGATGATGGGAAGATGCGGCACGCACAGCACCGACTCCACCACCGCGGGATTGCCGGCTGTTCCCGACGTGCCCGATGCGGAAACCGCGGCGGCTCTCGTTGCCGCCGTAGCCGCCATGCTCGCACCGGCGTTTTTCACGTCGCAGGGGTTTGCGGGCGCCGGTGTGCCCGCAGCCGGTTTTGCAGTGGCCGGCTTGGAGTCAGTCGTATTCTGCGGTTGCGGCGCATCGGGCAGCGCGGCTTCCACGCGTTCCGGTTCCCCTGCCCAGCCCCGGCCACCCATCGACAACAGCATCGCGGGCAACAGCGCCAGGACCATCAGCCGCGTCCATCTCCGGCTGCGCCCGCGCCCTTTGCTGCCTAGTGTTTGTCTTGCCAAGAATCGGCCTCTCGCTTGCTGGAGGTATGTTCGCACACTCTGTCTCAAGACATGACCCGCTGCGGCCGGACGGTCGGACTCTATTCTCGGCGCCGAGGACCTTTTGTCAACTGCTGCCCTTCATTTCTGACGCGGATTTTCCTGAAAAGGCACTTTTTGCCGCGGAATCTATTCCCTTGCAGTCTTTATAGGATGACGCGCGAGCCGGTTCCGGCGCATAGTGACGTTTGCGGCACCCCTGCCCGTTCCGCCATTGACGCACCGCAAAGTGTCCAGCAGACTGAGGACAGCCGCAGCCCTCAGGTTGCCGGCGAAAGTGTGTGAACTATGAGCAGCTATCCCCCTCCACCACCGCCTCCGGGCCCGGGCCCCAGTGTCGGCCAGCGCATTGAAGAGGCCATCGAGTTAATCGAGATGGAACTGCGCCACGCCGCCGCCTACGTGAACGACGCCGTGATCCCGCAGGTACGCCGCGAGTCGATCTCCGCCATGCGCACCGTGGCCGACAGGCTGCGCAATCTCGCCGATCGCATGGATCGCCAGCCCGGCACTCCACCCCCAGGCGATAAGGACCCGCATCCTTGATGGCCGTGCCCCCCCCATCGCGAGCTGGCTGCCGACGGGCCCAACTGGCCTGCCTGGCCGGGCTGGCCTTTGCGCTGCTCGGCGTGACCGGATGCGTGCATCGCAATCAAGCCCAGGCGACGCCGCCGCAGGCGCTGCCGCCACAGCGGGTTTACACACCGCCCACGGCCAACGGCTCCGAAACCCAAAACACACCGCCGGTGGCGCGCATTCCCTTCAACCCTGCGCCGCCCGGAGGCGTCAACGCCGCCGACCTTGACTATGTAGCCACGCACAAACCGATCTTGACGCAAGTGGGCTACGCCACCTGGTATACCGCGCCTTACAAGGGACGCAAATCAGCCAACGGACAGGTCTTCGACGACCGCGCCATGACCGCCGCGCATCGCACCCTGCCGATGGGCTCGCTGATCGTGGTCACCAATCTCGAAACCGGCCAGTCCGGCGCCATGCGCATCACCGACCGCGGCCCGTTTGTCGAAGACAGGGTTCTCGACCTGACCATTGCCTCAGCCAAGGCCACCGGCGTTTACCGCGCGGGCATGGCGCGTGTCCGCATTGACGTCTACCAGACCCCAAAATCAATCAATTCAGGCGGACGCTGGTGCGTGCAGATCGGCGCATTCCACAGTGAGCGCGCCGCCAACAAGCTCAAGAAGCAGCTGTTGCGCAAATACGCTGACTCCAACGTGATCGAGTTCCCGGGAGAGAAAAGCTACTGGGTCCGCATCCGTCCGCAGGGCGACAACCGGCAGATGGCCGAGTACATCGCGAACCATCTGAGGCCCAGCGAAGGCGAAGCGTACCTGACGCGGCTGGACTGACGCACCGGCGAGCTGCAGTCCCTACCGCAGCAGCGCCGAGGCCGCCCACAGAACCGGAGCCTGTCCGTGGAAGTCGCCTGTCCGCCGCCCGCGCTCCAGGTAATATTCCCGGTCGTCCTTCTTGCTGGTGCCTTCGCAGACCTGGGTCACGTCGTCGTTCTGGTCGATGTACCCGGTCACCGCGATCCACGCCTTCCGCGCAGCCGGCCCATACGTGTTCGAATCGAGCCAGCCGTTCTTCACGCCGGTAATCAGGGCAAACGTAAACATGGCCGAGCCGGAGCTCTCCGGCCACGCTGCGTCATCGTCAATGAGCTGGCGCCACGTGCCGTCCTTGCTCTGGTACTGGAGCAGCGCGGCCATCATCAGCTTGTAGCCCTTCATGATGCGCGCCCGCTGCGGATGATCGGCGGGCAAATCACGCAGCATCTCCGCCATCCCCGCCGCAACCCATCCGTCGCCGCGGCCCCAGAAAAACGGCACATCCGGCGCGTGGTAGAAGAGGCCATTCGGCTGCTGCAGCTTGTCGAGATAAGAAGCCATCTCGTTCGCGTCCCGGTCGAGATACATCTTGTCGCCGGTGGCGCGATACGCTTCCAACTGCAGAATCGTCAACATATACATGTCGTCGATCCAGTAGCGCGTCTCGTGCGACAGGCCGTCGGGCTGCGGATCGACCCACTGCCGGTCGGCAAACGACTTCCCGTAGTCGAGATACTTCTGGTCCTTGGTTTCCATCCCGATCTGCAGCGGAACAATGCCGAAGATGGAGTCATCCACGTGGTCGCGCTTGGGAATCTTGTCGGCCTCGGCGCCGCCCGGCATCAGCGGATCGAATTTTTTGATCAGCCGGTCGCGCAGGTCGTTGTCGCCCGTCAATTGAGCGAAGGTCAGCGCTCCGTACCAAGTACCGACCTCACCGTAAAAAATGGTCCCCTTGCCCTGGTGCGGGCTGGTGATGAAGTGCTCGGCCAGCCGCTTGCCCACCTCTTGAGGAGAATCCCCCGCCGGCCAGTTGCTGAAGAAGTTCTGCTGCGCCGCCGCGGGAGCGGCTGCCGCGGGCAATAGCAATCCAAAAGCTGCAACCTTTAGAAAAACATTCATGCGCATTTCCTCTTGCGGCGATCGTCGATCCTGCTCATTTTGCCTGCAGTCGATGATACTGCCTGGCGGCAAAGGCAACGGGGCGGAAGCGATTGCGTCCGCTAAGCTAATGTTGCGAGTTCACGAAGCGCGGATCGATGGCGTTATGCATGGCGGCGTTGAAACCGGCCCATGTGCACGACAGGTCTGCGCCGCTGCATCCGGGCACAAACACCGGCTCCCGCGCCGGAGGATTGGCGGCGCTGAGCGTCTGCGCCTGGCGCATCTGCTCCAGGGTCTGGGCGGTGTACTCGATCCGCACAAACAGCTTGCCATCCTTGCGGGTGCGCCATAGTTCAAACGCCAATGCGCCGCCCGGAGGCGTATCGTCAACCCGGCCATCGACAATCCAGTCGATGCCAAGAGCGGCGGAGATTGTGGCGATGTTGGTGTCGTGCCCCACCAGGATCAGTATCCGGTCGCCGGGCTTGCTCACCGCTCCTGCAACGGGTTTGCCCGTAACCCGCTGTTCCATGCTCTTTTCAATGCGATCCAGAAGATAGGACGCGTACATGCGCGCCACGGCGGGCGTGCGCACCGCATAATCCCAGCCCGCAATGTTCAGTTGCATCAGGCTGCGCACCCTGGCGCCGTCCACGCATCCCCAGCCGGTATTCGCGTCGCTCATGCCCTCGGAGTATTCGAGCAGCAGATTCTCAGCCATGGTCGAAGCGGTACTGAGCGGGCCGCTCAACGTAGCCGGACGGCCGCCGGAGCCGGGAGAAAGGCCGGCCGGAATGTAGAAGATCGATGTGCGCTTTGGATTCGTGGTCTGGACATTGCCGCAACCGGCCAGCACGTCATCGAGCGCGGTCAACTGCGGCCGGAAAGCCGCCGTCAGGTTGTTGGCGTCGCCGCCGATGCGGCCGGAGATGGCCGCGGCCGCCAGCGCGTAATCCGGAGGCCCAACGCCGGCATCGAGTGAGCGGAAGAGCGGATCCACGACGCCGTCGGGCTGCGACTGCACCGGGACCGCGCACCCGGGAAGCATTCCCTCACTGAGCGCTTTGCCGGTTTCGCGTGTGCGCTCGTCGGTATCGGCAACGATGGTTACATGCGCGGCATCTGTGCAGCCGCTTGTGGAGAGCAAGCCTTTCCCCGAATACAGAGTTCGATCCCACACGCCGAACTGCTTCATCAGTTGATAGCCGTGCGCGGTGAGATAACCCGGCGGCACACTCCACTGCGGCCACGGCGCCGCCGAATATTTGTCCAGTTGGCCGGTCGTGCCAATCGGCGAGCGAACACCGTGCCGGCTCAGCAGCACGACAAATTGCAAATCGGCGTCTTTACCGGCAGGAAGCCCGTTTTTGCTCTGCGCCGAAAGCGCCATCGAAAATGGCAGGAAAACGAGACAGAGAAGCAGAAAAAGCCGCAGCGCGGCGCGGGTGGTCATCGACGCTTCCTCATCTACGAGTGTATCCGCAAGGATCGGAAACCGAGCCGCTCGCCGGGAAACAGAATCTGCTCGCGCCGCCTTCGCGCAGCCCATTCATTGAGTTGCGCCGGCTCGCGTATATTGGTTGAGACCGAAATTAAAGCACGCCCGGCATCGATAGGGAATCGGAATCCGAAAGTTGACTGGAAATGCACGTGACCGAAAAGGCAAATCATTCCCATCGAGGTGTCGCCTCCAGCGAGACCGCTCGCGAAATCAACCGCGACATTTTGCTGCACGCCATTCATCTCAATCAGCCTGTCAGCCGCGCGGATCTGGCGCGGCTCACCGGCTTGCAACCCAGCACCGTCTCCGTCATCACCAGCCAGCTTATTGAAGAGGGCTGGGTGTTGCCGGGCACCCTGGGCCGCCTGCCGCGCGGCCGCCGCCCTACCTTCGTCACTCTGAACGACAAGCATGTCACGCTGGCCATCGACCTAAGGCCGGACAACGCAAACCTCGCCGTCGTCGATATCAACGGCAAGATCCTGCGCCGGGATACGATCGCCTATTCCGCTCCGGGCGGATCAAAGGCCGGCATGAAAAAAAACATCCTCAAAATTGCCAAGGCGGCGCGAACCCTGCGCGCAGCCTGCGGCGATCGCATCTTCCAGGGCGTGGGCGTGAGCGTCTCCGGGCGCGTGGACCAGAAGACCCACCGCGTGCTCTTCTCGCCCAACGTGCCCTGGAGCAAGATCGACCTCCACGCCGACCTGCAGCGGGTTCTTGAGACTCCCATTGAAATGGAGAACGCCGCCAACGCCTGCCTCTCTGCCGAGCGCTGGTTCGGAAACTTCGGCAATACCTCCAACATGATCGTCGTCTCGGTATCGGAAGGCATCGGCGCGGGATTGCTGGTAGACGGCCGCCTGGTGCGCGGCAGGGATGACATGGCGGGCGAGTTTGGCCACATGCCGCTGGAGGAATCCGGCCCGGTTTGCGGCTGCGGAAACACCGGATGCTGGGAGATATTCGCTTCCAACCGCGCTGGCCTTCGCTACTACCGCGAACTGGAGCCCCAAAGCAGCCTCGCTTCGTTTCAGGAACTGCTCGATCTGGCTAAAGCGGGTGACCTCAAGGCGCTGCGCTCCATCGACAGGATGATGGACTATCTGGCCCGCGGGCTCACCATGCTGGTTGCCGGCCTGGCCCCCGAGGTCATCATCGTGGTGGGAGATTGCACCGCTCTGTGGGCGCGCATTCGACCCATCATTGAGAGCCGGTTGATCGCCAAATCCATCACCCAACGCACCCCGCGCGTGGTGGCCGCAATGGATGGCGATGCGGCGCGGTTGCGCGGTGCGGCCGCTCTTGTTCTGCATCGAGTGCTTTTCACGCAAACCGGCTTCGAACAGCACAACCGCCGCGGAGCCGCGCATCCCGCCAGCAAGGCAGCAACCAAACCCTAGCCGGCGTGGCCTCGAAGCATCGGCGCCTGCGCTGCCGCGGTGAACCATCTGCGCTTGCGGCTGTGGGATCCAAACTAAGGAACTGCATGAAACTCCCGCATGCGGTTCTTTCAGGAAGCCTGCAAAATGCAGTCGATTGAGCGTACACCGAATCCGCCTGTATATAGAGTTGCCGGTAGGTTTGCAAAGCGTAGCCCTGTGGGTGTCTGATGTTAAGGAACCACAAACAGGCAATGCAGCCTGAATGGATAACCATGTGTGTCATGACTGCTTGTCCTGGCCGACGCTGGAAAGTTCGCAGTTGGAGGACATGAAATTGAATAGCCTGATTCTGTTTGTCTGCACGAATTCCCACGATCTGTTGACCCGCGATGAAGGTCAGGACCTGGTTGAATATGCGCTGATTATTACCTTGATCGCGCTGGCGGCGGTGGCCGGCATCGGGCATGTAGCCACGGCAGTCGACTCCGTGTTCAGTAAGATCAGCGACACGCTTGCGTAGTTTCCGGCAACGACCGTCGAGAAGACACGAGGTAGCCGTGCCTCCATCCTCGTTTCAACGAAAAGTGTTTTCCAGACCGGGAACTCTCAAAATTCTGCATCCTATTCCAGTCGACCTGGATTTCGGCAAGGCCAATTCTGCCAGGCATAGGATTGCCCAGTCTTAGTCTGTATGTTCCCGCTAAGACTATTATTTTTAGATTCGAGCACCACCAGCACCAGGGCTCGCGGCGTCCCGCGCAGGCCTTTTCCTTCCCGGCTCTGAAATCCCTGCTGGCGCAGTGAATCTGGTCCGCATTCCACCTCCCGAGCCGCAAAAGAACCTTTACGCCCGGGTTTCCCTTTTTGACAACCAGCTCTTCGGCGGCTGCACAGGATCCCCATTTCCGCGGCCCCGAATTCGCCCTTCGAATGGTCCATTTCCGGCAGGCAAATGGCCCGCCCTTGTCTCTGGTAACGTCGAACAAAAGGCGGATCGCCCGCGAGTCATTTCCCGGACCGAGAGCCGGTGAAGCCGGATGAAAGTCATCGCGCATGCGATTGACTTCTCCGCCCGAGGATGGCTCCAGAGACCCTGATTCCAGTGGCTTTACCGTCTTCTGCCCGTTCCCGTTTCGGGAGGTTTCAGCGGCATTCCGGGGGCCGCATTGACTCGCCGTATACCAACCTTGAGAACTGCAAAATGTACATAAATTTCCTATTGACAAGCGTGGTTAGACCTCTATATATATTTCGAAACCTGAAATTATTCCCCGGGGCGGGCTCGAAATGTGCCTCCCGGTGCGCGTAGTTTTACAGGCGTATGGTTTGCAGATCTATCGAGCCGGGCTTCCTTTGAGGATTGCCAGGTTAAGAATGGGCCGGAATATTCGAACGTCAACATTTGGAGGAACACAGTGAGCAAAAGCCATCCAGCTATACGCCGGTTTACCGCCGGTATGCAGGCTTGTTTTCTAACGTTGCTGCTTCTCGCGGCTTGCGCGCTCCACGCGCAAATCACCGGAACGGGCAACATCTCCGGTACCGTGACGGATGCAACCGGGGCCGTGATCCCGAACGCGACGGTCACCCTCATCGACCAGGCAACCGGGACAACGCGCACCATCCAGACCGACAGTGCCGGCGCCTTCCTGTTTCCCAATATCGAAATCTCCAAATACAACCTCAAGGTCACCGCGGCGACATTCGAGGGCTACGAGCAGACCGGCATCGTCCTCGAGATCGGCAGTAACATCGCCGTCAATCCAGTGATGAAGGTCGGCGCGCAGAGCCAGACGACTGAGGTCCATGCCGATGCACTCGCGCTGCAGACTGAGGACACCTCGTTCAAGCAGACCATCGATCAGGCGGACGTGCAGGAGATGCCGCTCAATGGCCGCCAGATGTCGGCCCTGATCACCCTTTCCGGCGGTTCCAGCGCGGCGCCCGGCGGCGACTTCACGGGCAGCAAATACTCCTACCAGACCATCGCGGTTTCAGTTGCCGGCGGCATGGGCAACACCACCGAGTGGAAACTGGACGGCGGCGACGACAACGAGTACATGGGCAACGGCAACCTGCCGTTCCCCTTCCCCGATGCCGTTGCTCAGTTCAGCGTGGAATCCACGGCCCTCGGCGCGCAGAGCGGCAGCACCCACTCCGGCGGTCTGGTCAATGTGGTCACCCGCTCTGGAACGAACCAGTACCATGGCTCGGGTTTTGAGTTCATCCGCAACAACTACATCGATGCCACCAACTTCTTTTCTGTCAAGCACGACACCCTGCACCAGAATCAGTTCGGCGGCACCTTCGGCGGCCCTGTCAAGCGGAACAAGATATTTGCCTTCGCCGGCTATCAGCGCCTGAGAGCCCTACAGTCTGGCAGCCCCATAGAGATGTATATCCCCACGGCGGCGAACCTCACCGGCGACTTTTCCGCCACCGATATAGCAGATCAACTCTACGACCCCCTAACGGGTAAAGCGCTACCCGGCAACAAGTATCCAACCCAGCCGACCTACAATGCGCAGGCTCTGGCCCTGGTAAAGTACCTGCCCACCATCGATCCGAAATTCGACACCCACAACCAGGGAGAAGTTACCTTTACCATCCCGTCGGAGGTATTCGACAACCAGTTTGTGGCCAGGGTTGATTACAACATCAACCAGAAGCACAACTTATACGCCCGGTACTTCATCGACGGCTATCAGGCCCCGTCGTTTTTCTTCAATGGCGGCGCCAACGGAGGAATCCTGGTCACATCTCAGGCTCCGGGCAATTATGAGCGGGTGCAGAACGCCACGGTCGGTGAGGCATGGACGGTCCGTTCCAACCTCGTCAACTCTTTCCACGCCTCGGGCGTGAAGCGTGTCGACTTGCGCGAGTCGGCCCCCGGCATCAACGGCAATACCCTCGGCATTGTTCAGTATGACGAGGTTCCCACGAACCTGGAACTCGAAGTTACCGGCGGAATATCCTCCTGGAACACCTACTGCGGTACATGCTCAAACGGGTTTTTCAACGTTGACGACGAAGGCGTTTCCGACGACCTGACCCTGATCAAGGGCCGTCACCAGTTTGTGGTGGGCGGTGAGTTCGTCAAGGTCCACTTCAACGAAGTGGCCGGATTCCAGGCTAACGGCAACTACAGCTTCAGCGGCGAATTCAGCGGATCTGGGCCAGCCGGAGGAAACGTCGTAGGAAACGGCAACCTGGACTTCCTGTGGGGGGCCATGAACAGCTTCTCGCAGAGCAAGGAGCAGCAGCTTGCGCTGCGCGGGCCGATTCCCAGCCTCTACTTCCAGGACACCTTCCACGCCTCAAAGCGGCTGACCATCGCCGGTGGCGTTCGTTGGGAGCCTGAGTTCATGCCCCGCGATCAATTCAACCGCGGATCGACATTCAGTTTCCAGGCGTTCATGGCCAACCAGATCAGCTCGGTCTACCCCACAGCTCCCGCCGGAAGCTTTTTCTATGGCGACCCGGGCGTTACCAAGTCGTTCACGCAGAATTCAATTTGGCAGTTCAATCCCAACTTCGGCGTCACCTGGGATCCCTCCGGCAAGGGCAATACGGTTATTCGCGGCGGCATCCAGGTGGCCTATGACGAGGCCAACTACTACACCGCCAACCGCAATCACCAGAACCCGCCCTTTGCCACCAACGCCGGCCCCAATATCAGCGGACCGATCTGCTTCAGCGAGCCTTGGCTCGTGGGAGGCACCGGCCCCGGCTGCGACCAGGTGGGCGGCACCAACACCAGTCCGTATCCACAACCCGCTGTCCCGCTGCCCTCTCAGGCCGACTTCCCGGCGCAAGGCGAGTGGATTGAGATCGTCTCCCCGTTCAAGGTTCCCGATACGCTCCAGTGGACCTTGAGCGTTCAGCGTGAATTCGGACACGGATGGCAGTTGCAGGTCGACTACATCGGGAACAAGACCTCCAACATGCCGGTGGGCACCGCGCTGGATCAGGCCATCTACCAACCCGGAGTGTGGGGTCCAAACGGCACTGGTTGCGGCCCGGTGGTTACCACCGGTCCGGCAGCGAAGGCCGCGGGCACACTGGGTGGGGGAACAGTCGGATCGCTTTGTTCCTCAACCAAGAACCAGCAGGCGCGCTTCTTGCTTACCGAATCCAATCCTCTGGCAGGCAACGCGTATGCCGGCGGCAACACCAACGGCGGCGGCACCATCAACGTCAATGACGTTGCCTGGGCCAACTACAACGGCCTGGTGGCCACGGTGCAGCATCGCCTCTCCACCACCTTCAGCATGTTGACCAACTTCACCTGGTCAAAGTGCCTGAACGTTGCCGACGCGTCCGGCGACTGGTCGAGCACGCCGTTCGAAGATCCCTACAGCTACCACATGGATTACGGCCGCTGCGGCTCCGATTACCGCAGGATATTCAACACTTCCGTCATCGCCAAGAGCGAATTCAACGTCCACGGCATCGCCCGGTACATTATCAACGACTGGGAGTTTGCTCCGCTCATCCATATCGCGAGCGGTGGTCCCGTCAACGTAACCGATTCAACGGATCTCTCTTTCACAGCTGAAGGCAACGATCGCCCCAACTTCGTGCCAGGAGTGAAAGCGGTCGACTTCGTAAAACTACACGGTGGAAACGCACCCGCGTCTCTTGCCACTCGCGAGTACCTGAACATCAATGCATTCTGCAGCAATCAAACCACCTGCCCAAATCCGGTCACTCTGGGCACCTTCGGCGATCTGAAAAGAAACGCTATCAACGGCCCCATGTCCTTCCAGAACGATGCCCAGATCTCCCGCATCTTCCCAGTCAAGGAGAGGATTAATCTGGCTGCTCGGCTTGAGGCCTTCAACGTGTTGAACCACCCGTCGTTCAGCAACCCCACGGCAACCCTCACATCCAAGACCTTTGGACAGATCTCAAGCACCACCATCAACGCCAGAGTCTTCCAGGGATCGTTCAAGGTCATCTTCTAAGGGATGTTTGAAGCAGCCCGCGGAAACTGACTCACAAACAAAACGCCCCGTTTCGATGATTGAAACGGGGCACTTTTTTGCCCTTACAATCGATGCGGCAAACGGCATCGATGCCTGACCGAATTGCTCCGTTCCGGGCAGAGCATGTTGAGTGAGGAAACGAATGAAAGTTGGAATCATCGGCACCGGCGCCATAGCGGCAAAACACGCGCAGGCTTACAGGAACATTGGCTATCAAGTCACTGCATGCACCGACCGCACTGCCGAGCGCGGCCTCAAGTTCGCCGATTCAATTGGCGCGGAGTTCGTAGCCACGCCGGATGAGCTCTGCCAACGCGCCGATGTGGACTATATCGATGTGTGCACGTTTCCCGGCTACCGGCTGGCCGCGGTCGAGCTGGGGGCGAAATACGGCAAGCATGTGCTGGTGCAGAAACCCATGGCCATCAACCTGGAGACGGCCGCACGCATGATTGTCGTGGCCCGCACTGCGGGCATTCAGCTGGGCGTGGTCAGCCAGCATCGCTTCGACGACTCCATCCTGTTTCTCAAGCGAGCCATCGCCGCGGGAAGGCTGGGCAGAATTCTTGAGGCCGATGCGTACGTCAAGTGGTACCGCTCGGCCGAGTATTACGCCCGGCCGGTGAAGGGAAGCTGGACCGGCGAAGGCGGCGGCGCGTTGATCGGCCAGGCCATCCATCAGGTTGACATGCTGCTCCATCTCATCGGGCCGGTGGACGAGGTCTTCGGATATTGGCGGCTTGGGGCGCTGCACAAAATCGAGTCGGAAGACCTGATTTGCGCCGTGCTTCGCTACGCATCGGGCGCGACCGGCGTCATCCAGGCGGGAACAGCGCTGTGGCCCGGATATCCCGAGCGCCTCGAAATTCACGGGACAAAGGGAAGCGCAATCGTCACCGGCGATCAACTCACCGCCTGGGACGTGCAGGACGACTCCGGCGAGCCGGCGCCCATCTCGCAGCAGGCCAAGTCGGGAGCTTCCGAGCCCATGGCGATTTCAATTACTCCCTTCGAGCGCCAGCTCTCTGA
>Ga0182016_10000888_pt1 | contig 37120 bp, 24 predicted proteins | sample 712S2MmetaG_FD_120491 | JGI IMG/M metagenome (GOLD analysis project Ga0182016, IMG submission 120491) | Permafrost microbial communities from Stordalen Mire, Sweden - 712S2M metaG | ecosystem: Environmental > Terrestrial > Soil > Wetlands > Permafrost | place: Sweden: Stordalen | collected...
GAGCGGCGAGCGTAGTTTGGCACGCCAACGCCAACATACAGACACCAACCAGAAGAATCGTTCGGAACTTGATTGCAGTCATTTGCGAAAATAAGACACTTGAATTCTCAAAAAGCGTCACTAATGAAGCGTTTTTATCTTCTCAATTCGAGAAATTTCCGTACCGCCACCTCGATGACTGGTGGATTGACAAAAGTGCCATAAGTGCTAAAGTATGCGGCCAAATCCTGAAACCACGAATTGGGATTCGTGGGAAACAACGGCCTCGACGGCGATTCCGTCACCCGCTGAGTGGGTTGTATGCGCACGTCGTGTAATAGTCGGTACACTTCATCTATCACCATGACAGGAACTTCATCCAAAGTGAGCAGCGGGATTTTACGAATGGCTTCTTGGGCATTGGCGGCTTTGACGGTAAAATAATTCACATCTTGTGTGCCGGATCGCGGCACCAGCGCCAATAGTTCTTTGGTGCGTTCGGTAATGTAGATACGGTAGACGCTGAGGACATGATGATCATTGATGGTGACGACGGACCGTGGCAGTTGTTGAGCGTCCATGCCGTGATGGTTCACGCAGGCTGCGGCGGCGGATCGCGTAAAGAAACCAGTTTTTTTGCCGTATGCATCAAAGGCGTACCACTCGTCGTCGGTTAACCCGTTGTTTGACGTCAAATTCGGATTGTAAAACGCCGAGAACCATGTGGCTACCAGGGGAGTCAAGTTGGACGTCGCCCCATACAAAACACAAGCAGTTTGCATCACCTCCGACCACGATAATCCAAAGTAAACGGCCATCAAACTCAATTCGTAAGCCACCATCACTGTGTCAACACTGGTCAATCCGAGAGGCACAGACGTACTCACGCCGGTCAACTGGCACAGGTGTTCCTGGCGCCGTACGAAATCGTTAATCCAAGCGTCGCGATCAAAAGCCTCCCGCCTCCCGTTGGCGTTCAGGAGATTTTTCTCCGTCAAATACTCCTGCCATCGACGCACGTATGCGTCCCATTGGTCAATCACATTGGCGATGCGAGCCTCTCCAATCACCAAACGGGCCAGACGCACGATGAGTTGGTAGAATATTCGGCCCCACAACTGGATATTCACCTGTTGTACGGCGAATACGGTGAAAAAGGCGACTTGGATGGCTGCGAGTTGAGATATAGGATGATTGTCAACCACGGAACATGCTGCAAGGGCGGCTACAATCATTTGTCGGATGGCGTCGTAATCCATCGTGTTGTAGTACAGACCGATCGAAATGCCACAGAGAGCACCGCAGGGGCCGTAATCAAACGAAGATGGCTTGGCAATCGTATGACTGCGCATCGTACCGGTAGCTTGAATGTATGAATACGAGGCACCCGACTGCAATACGAGGTAATAGACGGCGTAGAATCCTTTGGCGAACGTTTTGGCAACACGCTTGTCATATTGAAGTGGTGTCGTGCGGAGATCCCCGGGATCAAGGTCGAACGGCAAAATGTCCAGGGAAGTAATCGCCGTAATATTTAGTAATCCATGTTCTTGCATGAGCGGGGGAACGCCATTCACATCCCCGCCGGCGAGTATTGACAGGGGTTCAAAAACCGGCACCGCCGCTTGGTCCAGCGGCAAAAATCCGCTCATGGCGGCTTCCTTTTGCCCGGGCGCCGACTCTATGGCGATATATTCTCCATAGCTCGCTGCGAGCAGAATGTACTGAATGACATCCGTTGTCGGCGGAGGTTGATCCACGGATTGATAGCGTTGTAGCTCGGCCACCAACTCCAAGGCGCCCAAAGTGTTGATAGGCTGGGAACGACGATATTTGTAGGTCGCCGTCAATTCAGTATCCGCATGGGGTGCGGGGTAATCTCGAGCCGGCGACGCGGGATGATTTGAATTGCCAGCGTTATTAATTCTCGCCGCATTGTTGTTTCGCGCATTGCGTGCGCGCGCAGGACGACGTCCTGGTTCTTCGTAATAGTAGTCTTCGGCGACGCCACCTTCGTCGCCGTAGTATGAGGAAGAGGTGGCGGCAGTCGCATAAGGATTGATCGGCGGCGCATTCACCGCATCATACGTTTCATGCGTCGCTCGTGCCACGCCTAGATTGACCGGTTGATTATAGTTTTGGTTGGGCACATAGGCTGCGGGTGGGGCTCTTTTGGCATTTGTTTTTTTCGGAGGTGCAGCAGGAAGTCTGTCTCTAGCCGTCGGGGCGGCGGCTGGGGGCGGCATGAGAGGTACAGGAGCGGGTTGTTGGGCTGCGGGAAGGAGCTGCGGCTGCGCATATCGGGTCGCCATGCCGGCGGCTTTAGTCTTCTTGACGTCGCCGGCTTTTTTAGCGCCCGCCCTCCCGCGACGCGGAGCAGCCGCGGGGCCAGCCCTCCTTGCGCGGAGTGTTTTTTTGGCCGGAAGCCGAGCCTGGTTCATTTGTACGAGATTTCGGATTCCAAATGTCAATATCCTGACGCGGCAAAGTGTATGCAAAAATTGAAAAAAAAAGCCACACGGACAACTAACGGACACGAAAAAATATCTACTTGAAAATGAAGGAAACGAGAAATCCTGGTTTATTTAATGGGATTATGAAAGGTCGACGAGGTTTACAACACGAGGAAATATTCAAGTGGAGGTGGGTGCTTCGTCACTTTGGCGAGATTCCCCCGGTCCATCATCCATGAGATGATCGCCACGAATGCGTCGGGCCAACTGCATATCCTTTTGCATGACAGTCACGCGCTTGGCGTGAATGGCACACAGATTGGTGTCTTCAAACAAACCCACCAAATAAGCCTCGGTGGCTTCTTGCAGTGCTGAGACGGCCGACGCTTGGAAACGCAAGTCCGACTTGTACGAGCCAGCAGCCTCACGAATCAAACGTTGGAAGGGCAATTTGCGAATCAATAACTCGGTACTCTTTTGGAAACGACGAATTTCACGGAGCGCAACGGTTCCAGGTCTGAAACGGTGAGGCTTCTTGACGTTGCCCTTGGCACCAGTAACGGGGGCCTTTTTGCCAGCACTAGCCTTGCGGGGCATTTTGCCACCGGTTGAACGTTTCAGAGTTTGTTTGGTTCTAGCCTAAATCATCATTTTCAACCATTAGATCAGCCGAAAATAAAATGTCAGTGACCGAGTATCAATCAATCAATCAATCAATGATGCCACTTTGGATGTGTTCGACCAAACGGCGCGCGACCCAAATGCGACATACCATAATGTGAGGACTTGCTGCGTCAGTGCACGACTGGAAGGACTATCATTCCGTTTTTAATCGACATTTTCAAGTCGAAGGTCGTTTTTGAAAACGTGACAAAAAAAAGCGAGCCAAGTTTTTCTTCAACTCGCTGCCGCCACGCGCACTTTAAAATTATTTTGCTTTTGCACCCAATTTCGGCGAGCCGAGGCATTCATTTTCAAAACCAGGCAAATACAGTTTTGAAACTGAAAATATGAACACGAACGGCGCGGACTGCTTCGAGTGGCTCGAAGTGGCCTCCAAAATGCACTTGACGAGTCCAAAATCCGTTAGCTTGTCTCAGATAGGCGCTGCGGTTTTTGTCAGCTATGGTGAAACAATTCCAAACGACCAACATACATTCATCCAGTATGCCTTGGATGATCGTGGACTCACAAAAAGAGGACTCGAGCAGGCAGCCAACACGGCCAGAGAGTTGGTGGAGCTGTTCGGCGACCCGTACTGCATTGTGTGTGCGCCCTTCCAGAGAAGCCGTGAAGCTGCCGAAGCACAGCGCAAAGCAATCATGGAAATGAAAAAGAAACAGCGCAATGATTATCTAAGAGCGATCAACTCCAGGATTGAAGTTTACGAAAGGCTGGCGGCAAACGAGTTGAAAAAGGACGATCGGGAGGCCGACGATCAGAATAGTACCAGACGTTCAACGGTTCAAAAATCCCCCGCAAACGATAAGAATTGCGCGGACGGGCACGTCGGTGTCGTCGCCAATGCCAACGGTAATAATGGCAGTGATGATCGCTCTGATGTGAATCCCATGGTGAATCGCGCCGACGACGAGCAGATTTCGACTTCCGCCTTGGGAAAACGGCTGCGCCGTGCCGTCGCCTCCCTGAAGCGACAAAAGGAGTGCTTGGAGCGAACCAAGATTAAAATTCCAGTCTACGTCGATCCGGCGTTGTCCAAGTACACACCGCTGGAAAAGATACCGCATCTGGATCTGACGGCGGAAACCCATCGTTCTGGACCTCTCCCCTCCGAAACACCCGATGAGTACCTGATACGCGTTCGGAGGTATCTGAGATCTACCACAGGTTCTGTCGTCGATGTGGTCCGAGCGCTGCCTGAAACAGATCATGGCAACAGTGGTGCCGCCGCCCAACGCTTCGCTTCATTTGTGACGCAGTACAAATGCAATTTGAATCAATTGGACCAAATGATGTTTTCTCCCAGTGAAGATGGAGTGGTGGGGGCGGCGGCGGCGGCAACATCATCATGTTCGCTACCGGACTTGCATTTTTTGAACACATCGTCCGAATACTTTAACCAAATCTACTTTCCGACCAGCGTGTGGTTTTTGACACATCCGGCCGTCGTGAATCAAATGACCGTTGAATGTGGAATGATACGAACGCCTCTGATATGCGACACTTGGTTCCACCCGGGAACCAACATGAGTAGTTGGTCCAGGGGCTACTACTGCACCAAGTTTCCAGCTTTGGCGCCCAAGGCCGCAGAAGTCTCATTTTCCTCGCCATCCAACGGCAATTTGCCGCTTGGAACTCGCAACAACGTGAAATCCAAAATGTCGGTCGAAACGGAACCTGGGCCGGGCAGGGGTGGTCGTGGCGAAAAAAACATTCAAACGCCTCCACCACCCTCACGATCGCGACCACCGCCGCCACCGCCACCACCACCACAAAATGGTTACCGAATTCCGGCAGTATCTTATGGCAACGAAGGAAGAAGAGATGAAAAACAGAGGAGCACACGCGATCATTCCGATAGACGGGGTCGGCGCAGCGACCCGGAACGATCTTTTAAAAATCGCAAACGCAGCAAGTCGGTCGGCGATTCTCGCTCCACGTCGTCGTCGTTCACAGACAAACTCTTCAAAATGCTGAGGTCGTCCAGTAGCGACGAAGAGGACGACGACGTCGACGATGATTTGAATGATAATAATGCCGATGAGACGAACCCGAAAGTGTCCAGGGACAGGAATAATGCAAAGAGCCGAAATGCAACATCTGAACAGGCACACCGTCAGGGCGAAAAGAAATCGAAACGTTCCCGGCAATGACGGCGCGGTGGCTGCATAATGTGTGTATTACATTTTGCCACTGAAAAATGTACAATTGTCCATTGCGATCACACTGCGTCCTGCCGGATGACCGCGGGGACCATCATCCATAATGGTCCCGAGCACCGCAAAAAAACAGATTTTGACTACACGCACGTCGGCGAGGACATCTTTTTCAAAGCACATGCGTCTGTGAAAAAATTCTGGACGCCTCCGGTGCACATGAGTCAAAATTCGGCCCACCCGCCGCTCGTCGATATTTCTTACGAGTGCGCACGATTTGATATCTAATTTTTCCGTATGGTCGATGCAAGTTGCGGACTCCATTCCTTGTTCTGAAAGGCGCAAGGTCGACTTTTCGGTTTGGTTGGCTGGTCCGGCGCACTGACAGAGGAGGACGCGCAAACTCCGACATTATGTCTGGGTTTGTACACATCCCCTCCCAACACTCGATTGTCCAAACTAGCGAAATCTATTTTTCACCCGAATGGCCGTTGCAAATCGTGACGCGTTGGATCGTTGCAGGTACAAGGAGAAGAGAGAAGAATCCCAAGGTGGCGGTGTTCGGGACCAGCTCTAACGGCTCCCTCGCCGCCCGTTCTGGCAGAATCAGTCGGCGCGGCGATCGCATCCTACCCGTACCGCTTTTCACCCACCGTCGCATTGGCTTTTCAATTTTTACCGTCAGATCCTCACTGTACGCTCAATGGGAAGAGAATCCAAAACGACACCACTACTACCCATGGGGGGGTCGACGCGCAATGATCACTTGCCAATGCAGTCCCACGACAGGGACCGTCCTCAGCGTGACAATCATGCAACGCCTGAACACGTTCAAAAAAAGTACAAGCACAAAAAAAGACAGTCTTCCACGGAGGCGGAAGAGTTGGTCGACGAGCCTTTTCGCAAGGTCGCCAAAAAAAAGGCGCCTTTTCCACCGTCACCACCAGTGGCGCCAGCGTCGCTGTCCTCCGCCACACGCGCGCCTTCCAATCACAAGTACCGTCCACAGTACCAGGTTGAAGGTGCATCGTCCGATGGGTCCGAAGGAGACGATGATGATGATGATCATTTTGCCGCTATTCGGCGCGAATACTCATCTTCATCATCGTTGCCAAAGATTTCCCAAGCAACGAGGTCGAAAAATCAATCTGGATTGATGACAAGGAGAGGAGCCCCGGCCGAGAATTCGTGGTTTGCCCAGCACTTTGGCCCCGAAACCATCCGAATCATCGTGCCATTCCCCAAAGAGTTTGTTGCCTTTGGAAATATTGTTACCAGTATGTTGAACAGTGCGTTTGACCCCACTGTTGAGCAACAATGCGTCGTGATTAATATCTGCCGTGCGCCCGATTCGGCGCAGCCCTCGATGGACTACAATGACACGCAGAATGGGTTTTGTCATTCCAAAAAGAGACAGGGTTTCGTTGTCATCCGATCGCCGAGCGGAAATGGTTCCACGCCCATCGCCAGTATGACTTGTCGCTTCCCGTGTTACATCTTGGACGGCGCCTCCTTGACCGAACAGGGGAGTTACATTTCCTTGGTCGTCGATTGGAAAAAAACCATGGACACTTGCGAAAAGTTGAAAGAGAGCGCCAGAATATTAACGTTTTCGTACCTGGGCGATGGATTTTTGGACATTGGCAATGGATCGGACGACAGTCCCGATACCCGTCTACCCGCTGCACTACAATCAAACGATATTCCGTATTCGAACGCTATTCCGACTTACACAACGCAACGGACACGACATGTCGTCGACAATATGTATTCGGATCCGCTTCATTTCAGTTCGGCCATGCCGTGGGATGCACCCATGGGCCATGCGTTAAAATTCACCTTTTTGGCGCAAAACTTGCGTCAATTATTGCAAACCAACGGCAACGGGTCCAGTGCAGAAGGTAAGAATAACAGACCTGTGGTGTTTTTTTGTCCGCAAGCCCTGCTCGGAACACCCGTGGAGAATGGGGAGGCCGTCCAATCAACAAAATATCCCAAAGATTCGAACGCCATGGTGACTTATTTGAAAATTGTCTTTATGAACGAGTTGAATCAGCGATTTTCACTCGGATCCATCCATCCATTCAAATCCAGAGTCCGACTGCTAAATGATGAAGAGAGAAGGGCCTTGGTTCACGACGCCGGTCTCAAACAACGCATGGAAGATTGCTACAGTCCGTTTCCCATGGAAACTGAGTGTTTGAAATCCTTGCTGCAAACGATCAAAAATCCGAATCAGTGGTTGACTTTGGTTTTTGCGGCCAGGGACGACGCCCAGGTGCACGATCCTTCGCATATGGGCGTTGAAATTGAATCCATGATGAATCCAAAAGTGGCCCAGACGAAAAATCCGACTCTCGGCGGCGGTAATTCCGTCCTTGCCGACGGAAATGACGCGGTCCCAAATGATGGTGTCCACGGTGAGGACGCGAGCGAAGCCGAATGGCATCCCCTGGTCTGGCAAATACGGACTTGTTTGCTTCGACTGGCGCACGCCGAAGACGAAGTCACCAATTCCATGTTCCGCATGTTGGAAACACAAGTGGCACAATATGATGAGCAAAGAGATGCTCGCACACCCGTGGCAAATTGCAATTCCAACGGCATACTCATGGAAATTCAATCTGATTATTTTGATTAATCCAACGTGACATTTTATTGATTTAATAAATGTCGAAGCCTGTGAGACGAATTATGCCGTCGCTGCGCACCCATTCGGCCTCTTGGAATTGTTCGAGTTTCATCCCAGTCAAATCCTTCATGGTTTTCATGCCCAGGGCGCCAGTGGATCGAACATAAAATGGGTAAAAACAACGACACTCGGTTGTTTTGGGATTGTACACGGCCACCATGAATGCAGAGTAGTGCTTCTTGGTTTTGTCCACTCGTGCTTTCTGCTCTTTAAGCGGCCGAGCCAAAAAATCCTCGAAAGCTTCCTTTGCCGCACTGCCGGCGGCATGATCTTCCTGCGCCTTGACTTTAAACACCTCCTCGTAGACATGATAATGTGCGTCGTGCTCGCTTTCGTATGTTCGGGGCGGGGGAGGTGGTTCCGTTTCAAATATCTTGACGAAAAAGGGATAAACGACTTGGCGTTGGGCCTTGCTGTCGTGGCGGGCAGGCAACCCGGCCTGCGTCGGCGTAGCAAGTTCTTTGATGTTTTCATAAGGAGAATCCGCGTTGATCACATGGTGAATTTCATCCACATGGTCAAATCTGTGAGAGGAACGCTCGGCGGGGCGACGACCGGCTCTCGTTCTCGATGACATTTCTTGATAATGACTCGATTTGGCGACGAAAATGGCGACCCTCGATGAAGACTATTCCATGCCTCTATTTTCAACGGACGACACTCGTGGCATAACGTGCACCGGCAAACACGGCACGCCAACTTTCGCATCAGATTGAAAATTTTTGTTCCGTATTAGTTGTTCGGTCTTTGGTGCCATCAGTCGACCACATCAGTCGTAGTCGATCAAAATGTCAACGGGACGCCGAGCCCGATCCAACACATCGGCTCGTTCAACAACAACAACCAGCAGGAGCACCCCGAAATTGCCGTCAGCCGATCGGCAAGATGGTGCCGTTGATCGACTCGAACGTGAGCAAGCCGAATTTGTTCGTTTTCTGGTGCAGGAAGAAGGTTTCGACTTGTGGGGCTGGACGGACCTCGTGGTCATCAAGGCATCGAGCCCGGAATTCGTGGACGACATCAAGACGGTCAACTTGACCAAAATTCAACTGCTCGCAGATGACACCATGAAAGGTGTCAGGCAAATGCTCGAAGAATACTCGAACTGTTTGTGTGATCAAAAAAATGGCGAACGTCCTCCGCTGACGATCAAAAGCTTCGCGAAGAAGACAATCCCCAAGGCGACACATGTGATATTTCAGACGTATATTTACCGGGTGACGGAAAATCCCAACCGTCGAGCCCTGCACGTTTACAATCACTTGACAAAATTAAATATCGACCCCTACGAGGTTGTGTTAGACAAGACCACCGCTTGGCTCGTCGACAAGGTGAAACCGTATCGAAATGTTGTGATGAGGAAAGGGGTTTCCAAAAATGAGAATCCGGTAACCCACTCATCTAAACCCATTTTTCTCGAGGATGAGAATTTGATAACCCGCCCGCTGCAAGCCATTCTTCTGCGGTACTACTGTAAGTTGGCGAACGCTAATTCTGATCGTGATGAACCATTTTATTCCGCCATACTCGACGCACGAGAAGAACTGAACAGACCCAATCGCGAAGTCATCAAGGACTTCTATGCGTACTTTTTGGAAACCCACGAAAATCAGTTCGAGCAAGAAGAAGAAGAGGAAGAAGAAGAAGAGGAAGAAGAAGAAGAGGTAGAAGAAGAAGAAGCGGAGAGAGAAGAAGAGGAAGATGAAGAAGAAGCGGAGAGAGAAGAAGAGGAAGCAGAAGAAGAAGAAGAAGAAGAATCTGATGACGAATATTGACACGGTGTGGGCGACCGACACAGAAATACAGACCAAGGCCGCTTCTTCACAACACTTTGTAATCACATTAAACATTTTTATTCTGGAACAATCTTGTAGGGTACTGCATTGTTTTGGTGAGGCGCTGTTGTCTCCCAGGTGACCTCCTGTTTCGTAAAACACGCCCCAACGTTACTTGGGAGTAGTGGATTGACTGCAATGTAGCGGCTCACCGGATTGAAAAGCCGAACCGGGACATCGAGTTTGAGTGTAGTTCGTCTAGAGTCGTCCAAGATACGGTCGTTGGGCAACTGCGCCGTCGACGATCGTGTCGGCACAACGTCCACGAGCCTCTTTTTGCGGGGCCGAGATTCGTCGCCTGGTTCGCCGTCCTCGCCATTGTCGAAATAATCATCGGGACCTTGCGAATTCATAGTTTGCGGGGAATGAGAAAAAAATCGATCGGGTCGGTCAAACGAATGTTGAACACGAATAACCGAGTCACTTGGTCGTCGCAAATACACAAATTTGGGACGGTTTCGTAAAATCCGCATCGTGATAAATAAAAGATGAGGCGGCCTAGAACGTTTTTTTGAGATTATTCGCCCGGCTCGGAATCATTAAAAAATCAAGCACTCTTCTTTTCGACCGAATTGGAGCATTTTGGTGGCGGATGAGACGAGATTGGCAGTCTATTCAGAAAAACCCAAATGTCGTTTTTCAAGAGAGTCGCTTTTCATAATTCGCAGGCGGAGAGCGGGAATACTTTGCAGAGAGATGAAGCTTCTGGTGGCAACAACGCAGGGACGAGTTCGTTCCACAATTCCGAGTCCGCACCCCGGTCAAATCATCTTGTGACCAAAGATGCGAAAAAAATGACATTCAAACCTCCTGTGGAGGTGGTCGCCAAGGTTGAGCCGAGGTCGCTTCAAAAAAGGAAAACCACTTTGGACGAAGAAAATGGCAAAGCCAGCGACAAAACTGGATTTGATCGCAACGAGCCGATGTCGTCGTTGGATTTGCATAAGAATCACGAAACGTGTAGTGAATCGCGTGTCTTGGAAAAAACGTCATCACATGTGCATGGACGACGTGTCCCGGGTGACCGAGAACCACACTCACCACCACCGCCACCAACACAGTCATATTCCGACGCCGAGTTTTTCGACTCGGACGACGACGTACATCCCGCTTCGGTTCAAAACATTCACGAAAAACGCGACTCATTTGCGCCCGACTCTGAACACGGCGGAAAAACGACGGCTCTGCCGGCCGAATCCAAAGACGGCCGCACTCGCCCCACACACCGCTTAAACCGTTTGCCTCCTGACCCTCGTGATCATTTTGACAAGGAAGAACATTTTGAAAATATCAAAAAGTCCAGAACAAAATCAAGGAACAATGTCGACCAGCACCACCAGATGTGTGTGTCGGCCGATGGCGGCGGCGACGCGCCAGCGATACGACACGGGGAGGGCACAAGTACCTGTGTATCATTTGGCGAGATTTCCGATAGCGAAACTTTGCACGTGTTTTCGGGCCAAAAAGCAACCGAAGAATCTGGAGCCGACATTGGGAAGGAGGGGTTGAAGAAGAGGAAGAAGAAGAAAAAAGCTTCCGACATGCTTCCGAATGCCAACCGCGTCAATCCCGATTCCGGCGTGTCAAACCCCGAAACGACGCCAATGATGAGGAAGAAGAAGAAGCGCAATGTGGAATCGTCACTGGATTACCCAAATGTCCAGCTCGAACCCACGAGCGAACAGGGCGAAATAACGACAATGAAGAAGAAGAAGCCCAATGTGGGATCGTCTCTGGATTATCCAAATGTCCAGCTCGAACCGCCGAGTGAACAGGGCGAAATAACGACAATGAAGAAAAAGAAGAAGAAGAATCCCAATGTGGAATCGTCTCTGGATCATCCAAATGTCCAGCTCGAACCGCCGAGTGAACAGGGCGAAATAACGACAATGAAGAAAAAGAAGAAGAAGAAGAAGCGCATTGTGGATTCGTCTTCGGATTTTCCAAGCGCCCCGCCAGAATCGCGCAATGAAGAGCAGGAAGCGATACCACGGAAGAAGAAGAAAAATAAAAAGCACATTGTCGATTCATCTGTGGATTTTCCGAACATCCAACCAAAATCGTGCAGTAAAGAGGAGGAGGAAACAACGCCAAAGAAGAAGAAGAAAAAGAAAAAGCACATTGTGGAATCACCCCTGGATCAGGCAAACGACCAAGTGCATCGGCAGGAGACTGAACAGGTGGAATCCACCGCGCTAAACACAGTACAGCAAGAGAGGAGGAAGAAGAAGAAGAAGAATGGGGAGACGGTTTTATCGCACGACAAACAAGACGGAGCCTGCTACAACTCTTCGGAATTCACGATTGATCGAGAGGATGATGCGCGAGTGCGAGCAAAGAAACGCAAACCCAATGGATCCGATATTCGCCGACCCGATGTAGTAACCGTCACCAAAATGGAATCGCCGACCGAAATGGATTGTGCAATAATCTCAACAAATCCCAAGAATGTCGACGCCGAGTATGACGATTCGATGGCGAATTTTCTGGACTTTGACTTTGGTTTCACTAATCTTCAGCAGGTGGTGCCAGAAACCACACCCGGTCCTGTGCCTGCGTCAAAACCCAAAAGTAAGAAACGACCTCGCGAAACAGATGACCTATCCGATCGTTCGCCGGAGGATGCCAAACGCCCTTGTCTCGACGGATCATGTGCCAAAATCAGCCATCGTCACTTTATAGAACGCTGGACCCCGGATGTCTTCGGAAAACCGCTCATCCAGAGCCGTGCCCGTCGACAAAACACCACCCGCGACACCTCCGAATCCATCGACGTGATTTATCACAGGAGAGCGGCTCAGTTGGAAAAGTCGCTAGAGATGGCAAAAAAGAAACGGGCCGAAAAGAGACGTCGCGATTGGGATGTGAAAAATGCCGAACGCCGTCTCCAAGGTTTGCCCGAATTGCCATGGAGAGAGACGAGGAGGCGAAAAAAATCAAAATCCAATCTGGCCGAATCGGACGATGAGGAGGAAGATGATGAAGAAATCATCGGCAGTCAGGACACGGACGCTTCATGCGAAATCGTCGACGACGAGGTCTCGTCGGAATACGAATTTGACTCGGAAGACGACCGAACTTCGGCATCGAGCGATTCGCACTCACGCAGTCGATCCAGTAGCACGACTTTTGACGATGAGGCTGCGGTTGAGAATGAATTGGATCTGTTGGCGCCGGCATTGGACAGTGAAGCGGAGCGCGAGGCTATGGAAGCCGACGAAATCGCCGAAGACGAAGAAGACGAAGAGTATGCGGAATTTGGCGATCCCATTGAAGACGATTGAGCATTCATATTTATATATGCACACGCAAATGTTTTCAGACAATACAAACTTTATTGGAGCGTTTTGATCCGAATGGTTTTGATTTATTGATTTTACATTCAGGCCCGGTAGAATATCAAATCGTAGGCGACCCAGGTCCAAAAGACCAGGAAGGTTAGCAATACAAATCCGAGCCATATATAATTCGACACGCTGATCCAGTATTTTCGTTCCTCAATAAAAAGTCGCTGCCTTTCGCTGCCGCGGTTATTTTCTCCTCGTCGAGGCCCGAAATCAGGCCAGCAAAACCCAAACAGTGACATTTTTGCCTTGTGGTGAACGGCGACTGGTTGGGTGGTTCTAATTCAACGCCGGCTCGCTCCTTCTCCTTGTGGCCGGGCAGTGACTAATGGTTTGCAAAAAAAAACCAGTGGCGGTCCAAAACCCCGATTCGAGTTTGACTTTGAAAAAAGTTTTGGTCGTCATCCTGATCACGACGTGGAAAATCAACTCGGCTGGACGAAAAAAAAACGAGGAGTTCGATTGCACATCCGTCGGCATGAAATTGCTCTTTTCGATATTCGGGACGAGCAGGACACTGCTGCTGCTACTATTGCTGCTGCTGCCACTACTATTATTGCTACTGCTCACGGTCTTCATTGTCGTCATACGGAATCGGTATTGGCAGTCCGAAATGTCGCGGTCGTCACTTTTTCGTCCAAGCACCCACCCCGCTTGTCCAATTATGTTGATTCAAATTGCAAAACAAGTGGCTTTTGCAATCGTCCATCCATTCTACTGGATATGCTCGTATATTTGTTCGACCGATTCCATCATTTCCCAATGGTTTGATAAGCGTCAAGCAAGCCAGAAAATACGGCTTTTCACACGGAAAAGTCAGCCTGGCGAATTTTCGCTAGAGTACACGTGGGTAAAGGGAAGAAGTACGCCTTGCTTTTCCTTGACCAGTGACGCTGCTCGTGAAAGTCCGCTTTCGGAAACTCTACACATACAAAGTTGCACGCCCCATTTTGCCCATCTCAAGGGACCATCCGTAGAACTGGTTCTGTACCGAAACAATGACGGCAATTTCAAGGTGGCGGTCGTGCTCGAGTACGATCACGCTAGAACTTTTCTTCTTCACACTTTTTGAAATATGATGATGACGAGCAACCCATCCGTCTCTCCTGTTCAATGTACATGGACGCGAATCTAGATTTCAGTACATGTAGAGGACGATCGGATTGTATGTTTCGGCAGACGTTTTCAGTTTGATCGAACGTCCAAAACCCTCCAAATGAGCAGTCCATGAGGCCAAACGCGTGCAAAACTGATAGGGAAGCCATTGATTTTGTGCCGCAAGCGTTTTCGTTTCAATGTTTTCACGGGGATCTCCAGGGTTGAAAAGATATTGGGCACCGCCGGAAACCTTTTTCACCAAATACTCCACAAAACCCGCCTTTTCACAGTGATCGTGAGCGTTTGTGTGTCGCATATCGAAATGATGCTCTTTCATCCACCAATACTCTTCGCAGTCTACAAATTGATGCATGACGCTGATTCTTTTGAGTCGGTCCCGCTCAAGAGTAGTCTGTTTTTCAAACCAGGGATGTAGGCGCACGATAAAATTCGAGTCGAAATGACATCGGAAGGCCAGGGCCTGGTGTAGCCTTTTGGCACCGTCGAGATTGTGGATCAATTGGCGTGCAATGTAGATTTGCAATTGGGCAAACTCGTGAATCGATGTGGCGGAAGAAGATGTCGTCTCAAAAAATGTATCCGTTCCTTCACGTGGCATATTCAAGGTCTTGGCCAAATATCGAAGCGCATCCAAATTCAATTCGAATTTCGATCGAACCTTGTAATCCACGTCGTTGAGCAAAATCCAAGCTGCCGATTGTGTATTTATTGGCGCACTTGCGGCTGAAATGGTTTCGGGATTCACCGTCAGGGAAAAGGCGCTTGTAGCATTCAAAAGTGTTGTCGTCAGTGCTGGACTCGAGAGCAATTGCCTTACTCTGGATTGCTCGTCGGCGAATAGGCGATTCCAGTAGAACCTGGACAAAAGTCTGTTGGCATTGAACATTTCGTAGAATCGGGCAAAATGTTCGTGGTGAATGTTGTGGTGGCTCGAGGGTGAAGGCAGCCGAAACGCATTGGATGCTTCCTTGTTTTCCAAAGTTTCAGATTGGGTCTTTAGGAAACGACGGAGCACTTGAATTGCAGAGTCCAATGAGACCAACCATGGGTAATAATGAGTTTGTTTGAATGTATCGGCAAAATCCCCCATGATGGGGTCGTCGTTTGTCGAAGAAGCCGCGGCGGTCGTGGCGGCAAAAGTACATTTGGGTGACACCCAATGACGTACGACAGACACTTCCGCGAGTTCGGATGACTCGGAGCGCGAGTACAAGGCACATTCGGCCACGTGGCTGAGTGAGGCGTCCATCGAATTTTGAACGAGGATCAGCCCAGGAGTTTGTGGCAAGTGACTCCACCAAAAATTCCAGACGTGCGCGTCGCCACTTTTTGAAAGTGCCAAAGTCCAGTGATCCAACCAGTGTTTTAAGAGTTGAACTCTCGTAAAAACATCTCGGTCGAATGTCGCAACTGAATCGCGGCTCAGCGACCAGTCGTCAAGCAGCGATAGTGCTTCTGGCGACGTGCTTTTATCGTCTTCGTGGTGGTCCCTCGGTGGTGGTTGCGCGGAAAGCTTGCCCGGCATTCGGATCTCCACTTGATCCGAAATGAATTTGAATGCGGCCAAGTCCAAATACCGTCCCATTTCCCCAACCATAGAGTGGTCGCCTTCCAGTCCAAAAGAAGTCTGCAGTGGTAAAAACTGTCTCAAATCTAGAGTCGCATACGAGCCGACGGAGGCGGTGGTGGTGGTTTTGTCCGGATTTGAAAAATATCGGGTCTGAATTTGACGGAGTATCAAACTCAATTGAGACTGACACTCGTAAAGGGTTTTTTGTGAATCCCCACCGATAAAATCACTCACCACCACCATTTCGACGGCAAACTGAATATTTTTCGGATTGCACAAGTCCAGGGCGGAAATTCGGGCGGTCGGATGTCCGAAGCCGTCACCGCCACCACCGCCACCACGACCAAAGCTGACACACCGAGCTTCGTACACCCGTTTCAGTTCGAGCCACTTGTCGGTTGTATGGCCCGCGACAGTGCTTTGCAATTGGGAATGCATCCAGCGGCATTCAACTCGATTGTCGGCCGAGTACAGTTGTTGTCGCCAATCACGGGATTGGTTGAGCAAATGCTCATAGTCCACCGATTGCACCACAAACCAGACGCCCAGTGTACCGATCGTTGGAGTGTCGTGAGTTTCCAGTGCTGACAACTGTTCATAAAGTTGCGTACAAAGAGGGCATTTTTTCACCCAATCTCGGTGACTGGAATGAACCACTTGGTAATAACTGTATGCTGTATTATCATTTTCAATGTCGCCATTCAGCAATCGAATACTGATCCAGTCGACGCGCGTGTTTTTCCGGTATTCCCTGCTGGTTCTTGGATGGTGCTCTTGTTGTTGTTGTTGTTGTTGTTGTTGTTGTTGGTTTGATAAAATGGAGGCACGGGGCACATCTAGGGTCGAAAAGGGGAACGAATCGACGTCACATTGTTCATCATGGAATAATTCCGCATACGCCTTGTGACTCAATGTCGGCAGATGATCCGAATATTCCAGCACGCTGCATTCATGACAATATTCAGTTTGCCATCGGCCAATGTCGGTGAATTTTTGCAAATGGTTGTCGTGGTTACTACTAAAGGACCTGGAGGAGACCGGCGGTTCTTTTTGCGCACCGCCAGACGAGGGTCGTCGGTGCTGCTGCTGCTGCTGCTGCGGTTGCTGATGTTGTTGCAGATTTTGGCGGCCGACTGTCGAACGGACGGTTTCTGGCGAGCCCATCCATTCCGACGACGACGGGGATGGATCCGTCACAAAATTCAATCGACAAAAGCCACTGACGAATCGCAAGTGGATTTGCAAAAACACTCTCAACGCATAATCGACAATTTCTACGAACGGCAACCACCAGCGATTTGTGCCTTCCCAATGGGTCAAATGGCACGAGAGACCGGAGAGGGCGTCGATGGAATCGTCCGCCCCGTGTGGCGTTTTGTATGGATCAGACGGCAATTTTTGATCCAAAACCAACTCCTCGTACAATTGGGGATGGTGTGTCTCCAAAATGAGCCGCAGGGGTGGCGCATGAGGACACGTCCAGGAAATTTGACCACCCGGAAGCCAATCCCGGACCGTATCAATGATTCGCACCTCTCGGTTGCAGTACCAATTGGACCACTCCGGCAACAGATGATTCTCGGAGAGGAAGGAGCGTTCCGGGGCACTCAGATGACAGGCGTGAAATAAAAAGGACTGTTCGTACACGAACAAGTCAATGGTTCCGAAAAGGAATATCGCAGCCACGAATAAAATGCAAATCGTCCATGCGACGTTGGCGATGCCATCGTATTCATGTAAAGACGCTGGCACGCTGACACGGTTCGGGACGCGCTGACTCGAGACGGTCGCGGTGGGAATCAATGTATTGACGTCGGCCGCCACCAGATCATTGGATTCAGCCGCTTTGGCGGTCGCCTTCAGAACCGACTCGAATGTAATTGGAGGTTTGGAATCCGCGGCGCTTTCTAACACGGCCGGCAATGTCGCAGAGGGAATCGAGGTTCGAGTGAGTGGAGGGACGGGCGCCAATGTCGATTTTTCGATTTGTTGCCAATTTTGTCGGACCTCTTGGTTTTGCATTTTGGCTTGGTGCCCCAAGGATACGGGGCCTCCAGGCGCCCTCGTTGTGGCGGCCGCCGGCGACAAAGATGATTGCCAAGACATTGTAAACTATTGGTCGATCAAAGGACGACTGTTTTGCAAAAAGTAGTGGCCGTAGTTTTTAAAGAACGTTCAAGATGAGCGGTATATTCCGATAATCCAACTGAATCAAGGAACATCTTTGTGTAATATTATTTTTGGCAAAAAATAGACTGGCATTTTCGCGATTGCTTCAGTCGAAATCTCGAAAAACCCATAACGACGATTTGCACCATGTCTGCCGATGCCGCCCGATCGCCACCCACGACCGATCAAACTTTTCGTCAACATCAACACCAGCACCACCACCACCACCGCCACCACCCGATTGCTTCATCAACTCCATCGCCTTCCGCGTCCCTGGGTATCCCATCAAGCCCTTCCGCTCTTGAACTGGTACGACTTTTTCCCTGGATGTTCGAATGGACAACAACCTTGGCAAAAACAAATGTCAATCGAAACACCCTTCCCATACAGCTGCGAAGTTCTTTCGCGCCGGCAAAATTGTTAACGACCACGACGACCAGCGTATCAGCTTCCGCAAGGGCTCAATTGTCCGAGACCTTGTTGCAATTTCTGTCGAAAGACGCCAAAACTGCGATTAGGGCGCGCGGAGAACGGGCCGAATCCACTGAATTCAGCGTTGTCCAAAATGAACCAGCGACTGTAGACACGCTCGTAAACGATTGGTGGACTACGATATACCTTAAAACCGACATTGAAGAAGCGAGGGAACGGTTCAAGGACGAGACGACTCGTGTTTTTATGCCTTGGCTGCCGTCGCCCAATCCAGATGGGACGCTGGACGATCGCCCGCAGATCGAGATGAATCCGTCGGTTTTGTTCAGCACCGATCGTTTGAGTCGGTTGGGTCAGGATGCCGCGTGCTTGATCCGTAATGGTATTCCGCCACTGTTGGATCCCCAAGCATTTTTCAAACCGGGCCTGTTCCCAGCCGACTGGCGTCTCGATGCCGCGATCGAGTACACCACTCTGCACAGTCAAAAGGACTTTTCCGATCGCTTCTTGAATCGCCAAACCTGCAATCTTTGGGTGCGCCATTATGAAACGATTATAGAATCCATTTTGGAACAACAACGCATTCGTTGGTTACATCTCGATCAAATCCCACCAAAACTTAAGAATTTAATCGCACAAAAGCTCCAGCTGCCTGCAAATAATGGCGCCATCGTCGCGTCTCCTGAAGATCGGCAAGGAGTGTCGTCGTCGCCTGCGACCGCAGATAATGACGCAAGACTTTTGGACTTGTTCCCCAAACTACATGACAGCATCCGCCATCTCTCACCTGCAGTTCAATCGCAGATCGGCGACTTGTTCGCCAAGGAAGCATTCCGACAGTTTGACGAGCAAACAAAAAAGGAAATGAGGCTGTTGGCGGAAAATGACGGTCTTCTTGCGCCCTACAATCCCAAAAGTCCAGCCAACCGGCATTTGCTTAAGGTGTTGACCGATTTTTCCGCGTCGCACAAATATACCATCAGAGACGGAAAGATTTCAAAGTCAAACCCCAAACTGAGTAAGAACATTGAGCCATTCGCCGAATACGGTCTCGAGGAACAGCTGGAGTGGAGCAGGAGTTGGAATGTGATACGGATGGCACCGCTCGGCTTTGCCGCCGGCTCGTATAACGTGGCCTATGCTGGAGAAATTGCCTTAAAATGCCAAACTTGGGGCACAACATCATCATCATCGACGCCCTTGGACGGCAAAGTAGCTTTGGGAGGCCAAGGCAAATCCGGAACGCCAGCGCCCCGTAAAATACCTCTTTTGACCGTTCCAGCAGTCATTAAATTCCAACCCCTGCCCAGCGACGTCGCCATTCACTGGCAGACAACACTGGACGCCTTGGCAGACACCGGGGCTTTTCTCAACAAGATCCGAGTGGTCGTCCTTGCATTGATGGGTTGGTGGTTGTCTGCCGAGTCCGAATCGAATTTCGCCATCCAGCCCCTGGATTTTTTGGCAGTGCTCCAAAACGACTGGGCATCGACGCGTGCTGCGACCATGAGCGAATATCCCTTGGCGTCTAACGATAATGAGCAATTGGCACAATCGTCCTTTCAGAATGCCTGGTCTCTCAGATCTCTAACTCGATTGGAAAATATCGTATATGCAGCACACGGAATGTTTGAAAGTCCCGCGGCTTTCGGTGACCGACATCACGGGGATGGAAAACTATATTTGCAACCTCGCCGATTTCGATCCCTGGACCAATTTATACTTTCGGTTCTGCCGCGACATTTGATTGAACAGTGGGCGAGCGGCGGCGAATCGTTCTTTCCCGGACGAGGCCGTGGTAATAATGACGACAGAGTCGTCGACCACGACGCGAGAGGCCGCACCGTCAAAAGCGCCACTGTTGCATTTCAGTGGACGGATTTTGAAACCGCGTCATTGGACAAGGAGTTCCAGAGTGATGGTGGTGGTGGTGGTCGCGATCCTTCCACAATCAGCCCGTCCAAGCGAGCCAAATTGCGAAATCTGTTTCAAATTTGGATCGCAGAGTCATTCGCAATGGAGAGTCGAAGCTCGAAGAAAACAAATCCCCGGAGCTCCGATTTTATCCACGCGCGTAACGCGTGGTTCGTTTACCAATGGCACCTGTATGTCAACACTTGGAACTGGGTGTTCAACTGTTCGCAGACACTCAAAGCCCTTTGCAACCGGCACATTCTTGGTAGCGTGACGAATGGTAGCTGGATGGAGATGCTCGTGAGCTACGCCGTGGGCCAGCTGTGGGACTTTAAAATCACGCCCATCTTCACAGAATTCTTGGGATATTCACTCGTAAAACCGTCATCGTCCTTGATTCGCATTCGCCAAGATTTAAATGCCCCATTTATGAGTCTTTTCAATCGGAGGATTCTCGGCTCTACAGTGGCCAGTCACGTTGAATTCTCAGATGAACGCGTCCAATATCTGTACCGACTCGACTATCCCGCCTCCAAGACTCCGTACAAAATGTTTAAAAGACAACACAAACTTTCGTACGAGATTATTGTCGAATATTTCGAGAATCCCTCGGACTTGTCTGCGGCGCGTCTGGAAAAATTAAAGGCGGCTGTCGAATTCAGAACTCGATATGGCATTGATGGCCCGGGTTCACGCATCTCGGAACTCTTTTCCAAATACGTGTACCCGGTGTTCAGTTTGAAGGGTGCAGCAGGCATGTTTGCCCAAGTCCTGCTCGGTCAGGTCGCTTCGCAGTCCATTCTAGGTTTCACTCATTATGACGAGCACGCCGCCAATACCATGGTAGAACCCACTGCATGGACACACCTTCTGTACATTATTCATTTGAATCACACTGGTAACGGTGGCAAACCCTATAATACCCGCTTGAAATCCAAAGGCACCGTAAGATTATTGATTCCGACTTGCGGCTGGCTGGTCCGCTTGATAGACTTTGGTTTTGCATCGTGCGCCATCCGCCGGCTTGGTTTCAATCCCGAACCGCTCAGCAGCTTCTTGTCCAAGACGGATGAAAAGAAGGCCTGGTTGTCGAAAATCAAGACACCCGTTTACGATATCAACGCCTACCAAAACATGAAGTGGTTTTGGCGGCACGGACAGGACAAGGTGTTGAATCCCATGGCTGCCGTTCTCGATTCTTGGTTTGGCAAATCCAAGCCGCCCGTGCCCAATACCGAATACTCGGATCCCTACTTTTTGCTCATCAGCTACTTCACATTGTACTTTATTTACCAAACTGATATTAAACTCGCGACTCGGGAGTCCAAAATCGCGTCCAAGGTCGTTGATGAGAACAGACGCCTTGCACTGAAAGAATCCGCGGTCATCACAAGCACCAAAGTTCGCCCCTATCTGGATTCTTTTCCCGAGCAACCCTGGGCCAACTGGGTGGGACGCTGGGCGCGAACCACACCTACCTCACTGTCGACCTTTCCTTGGATGAGCCTGGTGGATCGCAGTGTCATCAATGGACGGTCCCGCACCGATCTTCTTCTTGGAAATACTGCGGTTTTTCTATCCAACAGTTTGCAAGCCTTTGCGTTTCGAAACCTTTGGATTACCGTTCATGAATCGTGGATGCAGCATCAGGAGCCTGTGATTCCGGAAATACAGGCCGTTTTTGATCAACTCGAAAAGACTCGATCGAAAGAATACCCCCTGATTGAAAAGATACAGACGTATGCCAGTGCCGGACGTGAAAAAAACTGCGACGAGTACAATCCATGGAAAGATGATTTGGGTCCGGCACAGGCGGCATGTGATCCCATTTGGAACCTTCAATCTTTGCTTCAATTGATCATCGATTGTTACGAGACGAGGGAGTACGACCACATTACCGATGCCAAAACGATACCCTGGGTGTTTGAGTTCAAGGTCGACATTCAAGATGACAACCCCCTGATCCATTTTCAAAACCCCCGTTGACCAGTCACTGGGGGCGAACGGCGGCGGTTCGCCATTGGGGCATTGTTCGAATAGTTGTTTTGTTGCTGGCCTATCGGACAATCCAAAACGCAAACAACTGTAATGTACTATAACCCAGTCCTGCGCACCATGTCCTTTCAAACTAGGTTCGTTGGAAGGCTTTATTTGTGATTTTTACACAGTAATTCTCCACCCTTGTTCTGTTGGGACTTTTACTATTGGCGAGGGAGTGATTCTTCCTCTTCTGCCATCACCTCATCGATCAGTTCGTCAAGCTCGTCCCAAGATTCATCAGCGTCCTCCTCATCGCCATCCCCACCATCCTCTTCCTCGTCATCATCATCATCATCACTAAATCCACCCGTGTCCAAATATTTCTGAGTTCTAAATTCGGCGGCGGCTGTTCCCAGTGGCACGGTTGACGACTCGTATGGATCGGCCAGTGTGGTAGGACCGTGTGCGGCCGCAAGTGTCCTCTCATTCATTTCCTCGGCCATGCGTATCGTTTTTTGCTTGATTTCTCGACTGCGCGCCGCCAAACTTTTGACCTCCAAGTAAGCACTGGATTCCGACACATTTTTCAGCATCGTAACGATACTGTCGCGGTATTGAACAATGACATGCATCAGCTCACCATTCATTTCATGCAAATCATCAGTGTCAAATTCCAGTATCGGTAAATCATTATTGATTCTGCAATCGGGAATGTAATCTTTAAAGGGATCCATCATGTAGTTCAAAACGCCCTCCTTCCAGATGCACCGGGCCGCATGGAACAATTTGGCCTTCAACGGAGCGCTCATGGTCATTTTGCTTTCGTCATTGACAATGCCATTGTGGACGAGAAAGGTCCAAATGTTTTCGTCCGTCGGCGAACCTGGTGTCCCACCATTTGTTTTCCAGCCATCTCCGTCACCACCACCACCACCACCACCACCACCACCACCACCACCACCTAGCACAATTTCCATTTTTTGGCGAACGGATTTGGGTAAAATCTTCTTCAACATAGCCGTCCATCCATGGCTCACTTGGGAAGCGTCTTCTTTTGGAACGGGAATTTGACCTCGGCGCATCCTGTTCTCCTTGATCACTCGCCGTAAATTCGCTTCCAACTCTGCATCTTCAGTAGCAGGATCGCCATGTCCGGTGCCGGAAAATTGGGGCGTCGGGCGAAAATGAGACAAGCGCGCGGCGCATCGCATGGACTTTTGTTGGTACAACATGCAGTACATCCAGTATTTAAAGTGTTCTCGTAAAAAATCATCCAAAGCCAGCTCGTCCTTGCCCTCGTTTTGAATGATGCGTCGGTTGATTTCGGCGAGACGTTCCGTGATCCATTTTTCGCCTTCGCCCGCGGGCATCGCACGAGCGCTCTGAATCAGATCCGCAATGACTTCTTTTCTTCGCACGTCTTCGACGTCGGCGGCGTAGTCGAAAAAATCCAATTGATACGCGACATTTTGGTGGCCGGTCGCTTGCGAGAGCGCATTTTTTGGTAATCTGCCAGACTTAATGACCTCGGATGCCATTTTCAACTGGATTTTGACGTTGTTGGGGTCGTAAGAGGGTAGAAGCAAGATATCCAAACAATACATCAAGTAATTGTTGTATTCTCTGGCCAGACGAAACATTTTCTCACACAGTCTCCCGGCTCGGTAGCGGAAGAAGATGGCCAGTTCCAGCAACGTCGAATTGACCGCAGGCGGAGGATACTTCTGGGTGTACTCGAAAAGATGGTTTTTCACTTGCGCATTAGCATACACCCTGGCGTTCTCTGGCGTGCGGGACTTGTTGACGTAATTATCGGCCTGCTGTTCCAACCCCTTTTTAAAGTACTCATAACCCTTGCGCCATTTTGCAGCCGCATTGCAAAAAAATACTACGGATTTGAAAATGCTGATGAGATGATTGGCACAACTTCTGAGTTGCTTCTCGTAGGCTGGAGAAATCTTGTAGTAGACGTGCAGTTTGTGAAACAACTCACACAACTTTTCATCCTCCTCCAACTGCGGAAAGTCTTCGATGGTAATTTTTTGCAGTATTTGACTCTTTTCGCGGACACCTTGGGCGTAGCTGTAGGTCGCTCCTGCCAATGCCCCCAAGGCGGCCGTCTTGATGATGGGCAGAATTTCTTCCAACATATTCGAAGCCTCCGCTTTGGATTTGGACGCACCACCACCACCATCACCGTCGGATTTGCGGCCTCTTGATTTTTTGCGTATTTTGCGCGAAGTGCCCGTTCGTTGATCGTCCTGCGCGTAATCGCCGAACCCGATGTGTATTTTTTGACCATTTTCATTCGTCTCCCAGATGTCCGCACTGGGCGATTTTGTTTTTCGTTTCTTGCGAGCCAATCGCGAATCGTCGTCCAAATCCGCGGAATGTACCAACTCCGAATCATCGTCGTCGTCTTCAGCAGGGCGTTCGTAGCCAAGATATTTTTTTAATTTTTCTTGACGCCAATTTTTGAACTGTTTGGCCAGTGTCGACCCGGGGCTTTCGGAATTTTCCCCGCCGCGGATGCCGATATAACTGGCGGGCATGCGAATAGGGCGAGTCGAATCGCTGGTCGCCGCCGGCGCTGCCGCTCGCTCACCCTTGGACGCCATAGTCCACGCTGATGATTTTCAAATTTCGAATGAGTTCCCGGCGGCACAAATTCGAGCCGTATGCTGATTAAAAAAATAACGTTTTGCATTCGATTCATTCCTTTTATATGTTTGCATCATCACATGTGTGCGTCCGTTTGTGCTGCTGCTGTCTGTGGTCGGACGCGTGCGCGTGTGACGAAACCTGCGGGCCAAGCAAGGGCAGGTTTCAAATCGGGGATTCCGTCACGAACGGATTGCTCGAAATATCGATTACAATTTTGTAAATCCGGGCGGATTCGAGCCGTGATTGAGCCATGAAATCAGCCTCCGAACACTGGAATGAACCAGTGGTCCGGAAAAATGCCCGGACGAGCGAAAAAACTTGATCACAATTGCCTTCGGTCACAATGGCAGCGGGAGGCGTGTCGTCGTCTTCCTTCGGGGTCCCAGGAACACTTTTGGCCTTTCGATTCAGATATTGCCACTTGGGAATGGGCCTGTAACGATCGAAGTCCCAGCATGCTTGCGTCCGTGCGGCCTCGGAGGCAATTAAAGAGGCCGTTTCGATGGGAATATAATTCAAAAAGTTCGAAGACCAGTCTTGATGTCCCGCGAGCCCCAGTTGCAAATAGTCCTTCCAAGAGGAATTGGTCGCGGTCGATGCGTAATTTCGCAGATAAGTCTGAGTCCAACTACTATCGAAATCTGGTGGTTGTAGTCCTGGGTGGGCGTCGGACGGCGCCAAACGGATCGTCGCACGATGGTATGACGCAATTGTATCTTCCAAGTCGGGGAGCATCACTTTTTGATCGTTCGCTTTGAAACTAACGTAATCGATATTGGCAGAGTTGTCTACGAGATTCTCCGGTGTGCGAGGGTTGGAAATTAAAAAGTCCCCAAACACCGTTCGGTCCGTCGTGGGCTCCAGTTGCTCATTCACAGTTTCTTGAAGCAAAAGCAAATTGTCACTGTTGGCGACGTAACAAGACACGCCGCCGCCATCATCGCCCAGACCGGAATGAATGGCATCGAGCGGGACATTTTGGCGAATTTTTCGAACCACCAGGGAACTCCAGCCTTCATCAATCATCTTGATAATCATGCCAAAAGTGGGAATGATGCACAATCTTCGTTCTACCACTTCGTAAGACAATGCGGGATCGCGTGTGCCGATTTTAGAAGTCGACATGCTCCTTATGATGGTGAGGTCAAAAAAGAGATGTTCGTGGCAAGTCGACGCAAACATGAGATTGTTCGGATGGAGATCGCGATTGATGTGTTTGAACAACGTCTGGGCCGTGAGTAACATGATACATGTCTGCGCGTTCAAGGCCAAGTTGGCATAGAAACTGTCGCGCAGATGGGCCACCGAAGGATGTAATTCCAGTGGCAGAGAGGTGTCGAGAAGCAATAGCGGTTCGCCTTTCTGCATTTTTGGCGATAAAGTTTTGGTCATCTTGTGCTTCTGCTCGGGCGCCTTTTGTGTGGCGGATCTTGGGAAGAACAAAGCCTGGATCGTAGGTCCCAACCAGGATTTGGATTTGATCGAAATGATTGGTTTTTGACGAGAGATTAAGGCCTGGATGGAACCCGACTTTAAATTGTAAAACCAGACGAAACCTTGATTTTTTAGCCATTTGGAAGAGTTTGGCACATGATCGAGTTCGAAATGGACTCGACGATTCAGTTCAATGCCAATGGATTTGGAATAGACCTGGCCGTAGTAGGCCAGAGGCGCAAGCCAGAGCTGCCAAACAATCTCGTCGCTCCACGTCGGCGTCTCGTCATTGGTGTTTAGACGCAAGATGGACTCTAATCGGGCAGTATCGATTTGACCGAATTGCCACTCTGACGTAGAAATGTTAAAACGCAACAAGATGCTGGTTTTTGATTCCAATACGGGCGCTATTTGAGTGGAATCGGCCAGGAGAGGTTGTAGCCATCGGTCGAAGCGAATCCGCGTCGAAATTTTTTGGAACAAGCGACTTTGTTCGTCGGCGACATTCCACAATTCGTACAATGTTGCCACCAATCGCTCCATGATGAGCACGACGGCCAGGCGACTCGCCTTTTGCAGGCCGGCAGCCGATCGAACCATCGACCATTGAGCAGAGTTCAATTTCGCCGAGTCTTGGCCGGTTATCCTTCTCAGCAGCGCGGGAGAGTCCACGGGGTAATTTCCGGTCGAGCGAGTCAGTAGGATTTGATATTGGCCAAAAACTTGAGAATTGAAAATTTCTCGAATGGCTGGCGCCGAATCCCGATTGAGAACATCTTGCGTCGTTTCACTTTCACTGACTGTGTCACTGGTGCGGAAGAAGGTTTCGAAAGGATTTTGAATCAGGCGCGCGTCATATAGTCGTAGAAAATTCGGGCTGATTCCGAAAGAGTCGATTTGACTCAAAGTCCAGGCCGCCAACGGTTCGGTGAGTCCCGTGGCCGACCACAAATCGTTTTGCAGCATGATGACGCACAAATCCAAGTGTTGAGTCCACCAAAATGAAAATTGATAGGCCAGCGCGCTGATGATCCAGGCCCGGAAGAACAGGGTTCTGTCGTTATTGGAGGAGCGGTTGGCCCGTTTCAACGACCCCAGTCTTTCCAAGTATCCCTGCAGAAATGGGGCGAGAGCGAGGCGGATGCGAGGCCATGATAGTATCTTGTCGGTGCAATTTTCGTCTCCTCCTCCACCACCTCCGTCGGAGAGCGCCTCTTGCAGACTATAGAAAAAGTACTTGAGAATTGCCGCCAAACTATCCGTCCCAGTAATCAATCCCACCAAATTCAGTTTTTTCAGGCTGGGGATTAAATAACGATAGGTTTTGACGGAATCCGCAAGCCGATGTTGGAATCTGAACATGGCGGTCATGGTGGCCTTGATTAGATTCAAATATCGTCCGTATTGGTCCCGAAGACTCAAATTTTTTGGCGACGAACACACCTCGGCGCTCACTTGAACCAATTCTCTGAAGAGTACCGTCAAATGGTGCCAGTGCAGGGTCCAATAGGAAAGCGAAGTCCAAAATTCGCTATAACCAACATTGGCGTTGGCGATTTTCAGTACCACTGGAATGTTCACGACGGCATCGTCATCCTTGCTGCTGGGCTCGCCATCGTCGGTGTCATTCTTTTCGACAGAGTCGCTCGTGAGCGTCACAGAAGCCGATTGTACGGCATGACATTGCCATTTTTGTTGCGTCTCAAGTGCGGCACTGGATCGCAACAATCCGGGGTATACAATGCCATTCCTGCCCTCGCCCAACACCTCGGGATGTATTTGTAGGCGGTTTAGAAAATCATAGGGCAGTTGGTCGCCGATTGGGGGAAGTCCCGGAGATTTTTTTTCTGTTCGTTTCATCCAACGGGCTTGCAGTAGACGGGCGTCGAGTTGAGCGCCTGCTCTTTCTTCACAGTCCGAAAATACAAAATCAATGACGGGTATGTGGTTTGTGATGACCGACTTGAAGTTGACGAGGTAGATTGGATTGCTATCGACGAGTCCGAATTTGTTAAAGAGTCCAGGATTGAGTGTACGCAGCAATTCCTGATCCAACAATGATGCCATTTGTTCTTTTGTAACTGATCCAAACAACGACTTGGGGGGCGGAGTCCTCTGTTTTGAGCTCGCCATTTCCTTTCCAACCTATTGCTCGTCCTCCTCCCTTTGCCACAACAATGAAAAATTAATCCAAATCGCAATGCCGTGCGACCACTAATTTTGTTGGTAATCCTTTTTTGTAATTTTTCGAACAAGTCAGAAACCAATCGAGGCGCGCAAACGCGCTGCTGCCGGCGTCTTTTTTCGGTACCCACGACTTTGAACATTACATACACACGCACACACTCGCACGTTCGACGAGTCGGCAATTGACAAATACTTTTCAAAACAAAACGGAATGTCAGAGGTGGGCGCGGGATTTGGTGTTTGTTGGGACGTGGGTGCCTCGGCGGTTTGTGATTATATGTTCGTGAACCGAACCGGCTCTTGTCGCGTTCGAATGGATAAACGGACGCGGCGGCGGCGGATGAAGACGCGTTCGGCCGTGGGAAATGCAAAAAACTCGAGCCAAAAAGCAAAAATGACCTATTATGAATGATTTTTATGGACCATCACCTGTAAAAGAGTGTAGGAGCGCACAGGCGCGCGTACTCAGAATAACCTCTTCATCTTCTGGTCAAAAAAGCCCCCAAAAGCAGAATTCATGCCTTTGAACATGTCGCCACCGGGCATATCCGATCCAGCGTCGTCGTCCGAGTTGCTACCATCCGAATCATCGTCTTCTGAACCGTGACGGCGGTGCTTGTTGGAAGAGTGGTGTTTGGATTTGGATTTGACGGCGACATGAACTTTCTTGGTCTCCTTCTTGTCGTCTCCCCTGGTGGAGGCCTCGTGCTCGGCGCGTTTCTTGGGTACGATTCGTTTGCGTTCCATCGCCTCAGCCTCATTCGGTGCGATAGCTACGGCTTTGTTTTCCAAATGGGAAACGTCAAACGTCTCGTCGCGGAAGGATGCGGGTTTGCCCATGAATTTTATCTTCATTTGTGGTCTGCGACACATCAAATTCTTACAATCCAAACCTTGCGGGTGTCTGTCGCCATTTCGCAAGGCAGCGGCGGACATTACTGGACCAGATAGAAAATCACTTATAGTTCCGAAGATATAGGTGAATGGACACTGACTGCAGCACTTTTGTTTGACTCTCAGGCAGGTCTTGACCCGGGTGTAGAAGGTAATCTGTTGGATTGGCGTGGGCGTCAAAACCCAGCTGCAAAAAGTCAGATTAACCGAAGTGAGATCCAAGAGGCGAGGCGTTCCATCCAAAATTCCGGTGTCATCAAAGGCGTGCATGGACTGGATTTTGGTTTTCCGGTCCAATGAAGCGACGGGAATGTAAGGCATCAAAATATAGTAGCTTCCCGCTCCATCGGCGTCGGTGGCATCTGGGAAGGCCTGCACGATCACATAGAATCTGTTGAGCATTGCCAAATTCGGATAGGCCGACGATAGCGGGGCGACGCCGCTCAACGCCCAGGTGTCTCCTACTGCGGCATTGTTTTCGAAAAAGCCAGGCGTTCCCGCAAGCTCAGCTTGCATGTAGAATGCGGGGGTAGGGGTCGGTGGAATCAAAATTGGTGCTGAAAAGTATGAAACTTTGATGGCACCATTGGCAGCGACCTGTTCGACCCACCAGTAGGGAGCCACTGCTGGAATTGGAGCGCCGGAGCCGTTGTAGGAAAACTCAGTGTATATCTGCTCTCCTGGGCAAATTGGGGAGAACCCGTCGTTGAGATGGATGCTGAACTGGGAATTGCCACGATATCTTTCGGCTTGGCCATGGGACGAAGCGAAAGTCGTGGGAAACTGCTTGGCGCTTGCCGGAGGCAGATTTTTGGGTGCAGCTGCCAAGAGTGCTTGGCTCGATTCGTTCGACCTGGGCGCCGGCCCGCGCAACATGGCATTCGGGTCCAGCAATTGCGTTCGATTCATTGGGCTCGTTCTGTGATCCGCTTTTCGACCCAACATGTTATGAAAACTCGTCGATCGTCGAAAAAAGATAACTATATGGACGTGATTTTTAATGCAACCCGACGGGCACACGACATGTATGCTGTGGTGAGCAGAGATGAGGCACTTTTTGAGCACACATGTGGACAATCTCATCGTGTGACCGAAACGTCGTTCGTCATCATTTTTTTATATCTAATCACCACTATCGCTTTCGTCATCGGACAAGCATCGCAGCGTGGCAGTACGGCCCGAGAAGGGAAGTGTGTCGGAATTTGTTTGGAACGGGGTTGAGCAACCCAGGCGGCCGGAAGGATCATCCTGCGCATCGACCACGGACAAATCCATGGGCAGTGCAATTTCATCGCCCGCGTGCCACTGGCCACTCTTGTCCAAATACTGAAAAGTAATCCTCTTGTCGATGCCGAAATCTCTGGTGCTGCTGATCGAAGAGGTGTTGCTGCGCGTGTCATCAAAAGGGGTTTCGTCTTCGTCCGCAAAGGCGTGATGATGACGCCCTTGGCGCCTCGGCGACGGCAACCGGATTGTTTCAAAACGTGGGCGAACGCTAACATCCATGGACGGGTCTCGAAAATTTACCTGAACAATTCTCCAAGAGCCGATCGTCGGCGGATATTCCAAATAAATAGGATTACAAAAACTCTGCGCCGCATTTTCAGATTCCGTCGTTCTGGCGGGTGACCAAGAGGCGAGAAGTGGTGGCGGTGGTGGTGGTGGTGGTGCCGACGAAGACGCCGCCGTGACCGACAATGGCTGCCGATGGACGTCACGAGCGGGTAATGTGTCAGTAGCAGTGGCAGTGCCACGTGTCGACCCATATACTTGTTGTCGTTCAGGTCCCGTGGTTACCGTCGCCATGGTTTCATCGTCATCAGAGTCCGGCAAAATGGACAGTCGTCTTCGACTCAAAGGCGGATTCACATGAGCAGACACGGACCGAATCGACGTTGGGGTATTTTTTAGAATGGATCTGGGAGGCGCCGCTGACACTGCCGACGCGCCGGGTGTACCGGCGGCAAATATTGAACAATTGCCGGTATTCCGACGAAAATACGGAACAAAGCCACGGGCGTGGTTTGGAATGTTGGTGCGAATAGATGGGGCCGAATCATCGTCGCCGCTCGACATTTCGTCGTCTTCTTCGTCATGTAAATGGTTTGTCGCTGTTGTTGTCCTGCTCATGTTGCCACCATTGTGATGTCCCTCCCGTCGCCGCCACCGCCGTCCGTCCCGATCTGACGATGACGAAGCACGAGAGGAAGAAAAAGTGGTGGAAGATTGAGGCGGGCGTCGTTCGTGGTACCGTTTGCTCTTGTTTTTGGCAGGTTCCTCACGTTCGGATTCGATCGAAGCGTCATCCGGGTCCGAGCAAGAGGAGTAGGAGGAGGATGAGTGGTGTTGGCGGCGGCGTTGGCGATGAAAGTAGTCGTCGTCGTCGGAATCCGATGTATATTTGGATTTTTTTGTCGAACGAGAACGATCGGATTTGGATCGATATTCAGATCCATCTCGACGGGGGTCCATCATGTCAGCCATGATTTCAAGCAGGTTCATGGCGCGAAACAAATACGAGTAACATGCAAGGAAATTTCGAGTATCGAGCACACCCTAGCGTTTTCGAACAACTACTCAAAATTTAATTAATTTCAACAACAAAATGATTTAGATAGTGCCCGCTCAAATTTCCAATCGAACACCGACCGGGTCGACGAACCATGGCGAACGACATGAACGACATCGAAACACCGCCGTCTCCCGCCATCATCGGCGGCGGCAAACGAAGATCAAAAATTCGTGATATTTTCAAAGTCTACGACAAGAATAATGGCGGCATTGCGGACTTGGGAACGAGGGATGAGCGTCAACAGCGCGCCGCCACATCGTCTTCGGCGTCGTCCGACGACGGTCCATCAGCCGATGAGCAAATGGCCAATGCGTCCGTAGCCAGACTACTGTACCACGATGCCCTCAGCGACGAGCAATTGCAAGTCTTTTATAGCAATCCCTCTTTCAATTTCATGTTCAGTGACGTGCCCCTGGAAGGCGTCCCTCCGCCCAGAAAACCCTGCAGTGACTTTCAAAGCCACAAGGTGCATTTTGAAGCCATGAGCAACAAGATCAACTTTGAAAGGAGACAGCTCGAATACTCTAAAAACTATGTGGAATCTGGGGACGAATTCTTGAAGGAGTATCGCAAAGTGATCATCGAAATTGACAAGGACGACAGCTTGACGAAAGAAGCCAAGGATGCGTTGTGTGACCGCAAGTGCGACGAACTGTACCAGAGATTCCGCCGCGTAGCCTACAACTACGCAATCCTCAATGGCGCTAGGTACCAGAAACATTTTGGAGATCGCAAGATGGCAGATGACGACACGGTGCCTGTCCATTTAATGAAGCCCTTCGAGAAATATTTCGGATACGGCAGATGACGATAAGGCGCCTATCTATTTCATGGAACCCTTTCAAACTCTGAGTCTGTCTGTGCTTCTTGAAAGTATGTATGCTGCGTCCGACCAACCGGCATGAATACAACAATGGTGGATATACGAATAAAAAACGACCTGGTCTGCAAGTTCATTTTTATTATGCCTCATTTTCAATGTTTTCGATGCTGTACTCTCGTGCGTGATGAGGATGCTGAGTCAACAAGAACCACCGATTCCTGACCAAGAAACGCACCTGCTGTCTTTGTTCATCAATCAACACCTCTGCTATTTTGTCGTTCTCGGATACCAAATATCGCGAATGCCATTGTGACCAGGATTGTGGATCAATGATATCGACGTTTGAAGTGGCGTCAAGCAAGCAGGTCACACCGTCGTCGCAATTATAACATTCCCGTTCGTCGTCAAAGAACTCAGTCACCGGCAGGCGTGCTTGATGCCAGATGATCGCGGGAGGATCCATTCTGCGGGACACGTCGGTTGGGCGCGCCGTTGATGAGACTGACGCCACAAGCCGATTGCGAAAGTGCCACAAAAATCTGGCGTTCAGCGTGGTCCTGGCTGGCCGTTCGGTGGTGCTACTACGTCATCTGGCACGAATAATCGCGACGACGGTGATGACGATTGATACGAAAAGGTTTATTGCACTTTGACAAGATTACGGTTTTCGGAAGGGAGCTCTGAAATTGAACGATTCGAACACTTGATTGACCTGGCTCCGCCACACCTCATCCTGCAACAAGGGATTTTGGGTCAGGCAGTCGGTGTACATCATGTAGGCGACCTGCAGGCGATTGTAGCCCTCATCTTCCAACCATTTTGTTATTTGTTCGTCTGTCATGGCCTCGAAACCCTGAGTAAAGGACTTTTCAGCAGCGAGCGCGGAACGGATTTCAAAACTTTTCAGCCGAGTCCGTACACTGGGTATCATCCGGGCAATATGCATAAACCAGCCGAGCCAATAATGAAAATCGTTGACAATGGGAGCCCGTGTGGACGAGGCGGGAATGCGATAATGTTGCGGGCCCACTGTGATAAAAGTCTTTTCTGGGTTCTCACCTTTGGTCATGACGGTGACCTTGCGTCCGATCAAGGACGTTTCTCCCAATCGTTCCTGGAGTTCCCACAAGTTGCTAAGCGCTACCAAATTGTACGCTGAATTCGCGGCCGGGGTTTTCGGGTATAATTCGGCTATGATCCATTTTACTTCCTGCGCCTCCTCCTCCGTCTGCACACTGCATTCTGCAGTATCATAGTCAAAACGTCCGCGGAACATTCCGAACTCCGAACGATCCCCATATTGTGTCGAAGGAATGAAGTATCGATTGGGAAGGGATCCGAAACTGATCAGGGAACAGTGCGCTTCGGACGCAGATCCCAGAACGCTAAGACATTTGAGAACCAATTGTAAATCCTCGATTCTTGTGGGCATTTTCAGAGGATCGCGATAATAGGATGTACATGGGATTTGTGGAATAATGGCGTTGATCAGTTGATAGGTGTTCAATTCGGTGTTGCCATCCACCGGAATGTCGAAATCATAGTTTGCATATCGAAGTACGCGCACGTTTGAATATTTGGTAACCAGAAACTCATTGTAATCAAAAGATCCAGTCGTAGTGCCATGCAAGGTCATATTGGCAACCAGTTGCCTGTCGGAAAATGGAAATATTTCCAACCGAATGTTCGGAGTCACAGAACGTTTCAAGCCGGACGGAGCATCATTCAAATATATTTTCAGTTGGGCCAAGTAATCGTCGCGGGCACGCTCGAGGATCGTGTGATAATCCAGAGTAGTGTACACGTCCGGGGTTAGATTCAATCCGAATAATTTGGGCGACGATGCTCTGGCGATCACTGACAATTCGCGACGGTGTGGTGACGCCAAATAGGCGCAGACATTGGTGCGAAGCATGAGACCGACCGTTGAATGTATGTTTCCATATTCCCCCTCGTATGCAAAATCCGCAAGCCAATCCCCTGGAGTGTGCAAGTGGACCCAGTTGATGACACCCGTCACTTCTCCACCGGCCAGCAACGGGCGCGCGGCCACCTTATCAAAAATGAGCGGTGGAAAAATCCTTCGCGACTCAATGACGCTGTGGATTTTTTCAAGGAGATTCTGTGGAGTCTCTTTGACCTTCGGCTTGTAAACGATTCGAATATCGTCGCCGTTCCGAACGAGAGGTTCTTGTAGTGGCGTTTGTTGTTGCGGGGCGTTGCCACTGCTACTGCTAGGGGAATATTCCGCCGTCCTAGTTTTTCGGGGATTATTTACCCGTCCGTCATTGTCCGTGCCGGTGCCGGGAATGGTGGATGGGGGCGTGACCATTTTGATCACCGAGGAGCGAATGGATCCCTCTGTGTATTGCTCCTCGTAAGGCAGAAATCGCAAAAGACTTCCGACGTTAAAAATTGGGTGTTGGGTTAAAATCCAGTGTTGGAGCTCGTTTTTCGTAATGTAGGGATAAAACGCGGGAGACTCGCAATTTTTGCCCGATCCGAGTACAATCTGGAAATCTGTGTATTTCTCCATAAAATCAGGCAGCGGTCGCACGCCGAAGGTAGCCGTGGCGGTGGGCGCGTAAAATATTTCCAAAAACAATCGCGCCATTTCGGACTTCAACTGCGGTTTCTTGCAGTTGAATATCAATTCTAACCATGGCGGGAAGAGGTTTTTGAGTTCCTGGCACATTGCCAATCTCCAGTAGACGATTTTGTTGAGTGACATTAAGGGTTTGAATATCTCGTGAGGCACCATTCTTTCATTCAGACACTGCGAGGCCCATGTTTCGAACAAAAGCTGGACGTCGACCAATTTGTCCAAGTCGGCGCCCTTTATCGGCTGGCTGACTTTGGCGTCTCCGAGAGTGTTTTGGGCGCACATTCCTACGTAATCAAGCTGAATACGACACCACTATTGCACGGGCAAAATAAAGGCGACGACCCAAATAGTGGCGCACTTATGCGAGGACTGTCGTGGGCCACGTCGGGTCGGCGGCCATATCAAATCATACGGGCAAAATACATAAATCTGCGCGGGCGCTTTTGCCGACCGCTCGTTCGCTCTGCGTCGCGATGATACTGTCCGATTCTCACAATGTGGTCGTCGTGGCTTGTGCCTGCTCGTAGGGCTCCAAGTGTCACCAGGGAGTACGGTGAACGTTCTCGTGAGGACAACCCAGGTACTGACCGACTAACACGCATATCTGGCACAAATTCCGTTTTCGACGATGTGCACATGACCCGGCAAAATTGGCAAGCGATTGCGCGAACTCCCGCATTGGAAAACCGTCAGCGAAGCGCGCATGTGTTGCCGCCTCGCGCCACTACCCTCATTCGGTTCGTGGACCCAAGCGCGTCTGTCATACATGCGCACCTATTCCGACGAGTGTTCAAATGAAATCCGCCTTCCGTGAATGGCCCCGCGGAAATGTGCGCATGGGTCGTCCGAGTTGCTCTTGTTTTTCCTCGACCTGCGCGTCCGCTTGTGTGTCTGGCATTCCGTCTCAACTCATCCCATGAAGAGACACCGTCCATCGACGGGCAACTATTTTGGCAAAACAGATTCGGATTCATACAACAAGAGACCAAAATGGAATGTATCTGACGCAAACATGGACGGCATGCATCACGTGGATCGAAACGTGCGCACCTTTGAAACGTTTCATCCGCTGACCCGACCCAATCATGCATCCTCCAGCCTGGTTGGCAGTCGAACACGGATCATGATTCCTCATGTGGACACGCCAAACGCGATTGCTGCCGCTCATTTGGACGCATTGTCAGAGAGACATCCACGGTTTCATCTTCCGGAGTGCGTCAACGACAATGCCTTTACTCCAGAACAAAACCACTTTTTCGACCGTTTGTTGAACACGGATCAAACGTTCGCCATGCTCGGCGGAGCTGGTGTTGGAAAGAGCTACTGTTTGATTTTTGGTATTGTCTTTGCAAAGGCGGCCCGCTTATTCTACTATTTACACCGGAACAAGCCGAAAAACATCTTGTCATCGAATCCCCTGGGTAATATTTTGGCAGAAATGCAAGTGATGCCGCAAACAAAAGACGACGATGGCGCCGATAATGTCGAATACGAATCAAATTCAAACGGGGACACTTCGCACCTGAAATATGATGAAAAAGAAGATGACATTGAAGACAACGAATCTGTTGATGATGGCGACGAAAGTGACTTGCTAAGGGCAAATGCCGATCTGGC